>JACCDQ010233529.1_pt1 | contig 18450 bp, 18 predicted proteins | sample 7446031 | NCBI WGS metagenome assembly JACCDQ01 (sample SAMN15323442, study PRJNA562643) | freshwater metagenome | isolation source: river surface water | place: USA:Blue River Watershed | collected 2017-08-17
AGTTTCAAGTAAGAATTACGCCAGAGTTGCACCGTCGTTTGGTAATTGAAGCGGCGGAGGAAAATGTCAGTCTTAATCGTTATATTGGCTATAAGTTGGCTTCTTAAAAATGGGTAATGCCTTTGGAGCTACCACGATTTTTGCGGAATATGGTTTTGGATCTTTACCGGATGAAGTAGAGGCGGATCATCGTATTCATCATTTACAGGAATTATTGGCGATCGCCGATCTTTTTAATGGGGTCTCTTAACGCGCTTGCTGTGGCTCTATAGGTGTTACCTTACGCAAGGAATAAATTTGTGATAGCATATAATTCAATGCCTATTATGTGCTAAAAAAATGATTGAGCTAACCAAAGATATACGGTCTCTCACTGATTTCAAGCGAAATACCACCGAGTTTTTAGAAGATTTAAAGCGAACGAAACATCCTCTTATTCTCACGGTTAATGGTAAGGCAGAATTAGTGGTACAGGATGCTGAGTCCTATCAGGAACTCCTCAAGGCGGCTGAATTGCTAGAAACTCTTAAGGGTCTTAAGCGTGGCCTTGAACAAATGAAGCAAGGTCAAGGTAAGAATGCAGAAGAAGTTTTTGCGGAACTTTATTTATAGTTACAGAGGATAAAGTGCAAATTCTTTTTGTTAGACATTCAGCCCAAAAGCCTTTATTACCTGATGATGAAGAATAGCTATCTTTTTAAAGGGCGATCACACTTTCTTTAATTGTGTTAGTTTATGTCAAACAACGTATATTGATTTGATCGTTTTTCCTGTTGTTGATCAGGGAATGTGAAAAAGTTTGTAGCTAGGGCTTCAACAACAGAATTTCTATTTTTTTCTTTACCTCCAATATGATAAAAATGCTCATGCGTAAGAATATGGTATTTTGACCATGTGCTTTTAATATATTCATTTTCTCGGTAATCATTATGATGCCAAGTTGATAGAATAAACTTTCCTGAAAACTGAGAAAGTTCATTAGATAACTTTTGCTCTTGGGAGTCATCCCATTTGTTGTAATAATCATTATGTCGACCGATATATGGTGGATCGCAATAGAGAATATCTGATGATGATGCTTCAGATATTGTCTTGGAAAAATCTTGACATTTGAATATAATCTTTTTTGTTCTAATTACTTTATCTACCCACGCAACTTGATTAGTAATCTTTGTCACATATGCCTGTGCAAAACGCCGAGGTTTTTTACAAAAGGGGATATTATATTTACCTTTTTTATTGAACCGAATCATCCCGTTAAATCCAGCACGATTAAGGAATAAAAAATCTAGTGGAGAGTGTTCACTGTTAAATCTATCTCTTATAAAATAGTAATGATCTTCCCCTCTTGATAGAAGAAGCTCTCCCTCATTGATAAGATATTTTTTCACTTTTTCAGGAGTTATTTCTTGCGAAGCTATCTTAGAATAAAAATTAATCAAATGGGGATTAATGTCACATGCAATTGAACTCTCAGGAGCAATATTAAAAATGACCGAACCAGTCCCCATAAAAGGTTCAATCCACACTCCATCAAAGTCATCTGGAATGATACTCAAAATCCAAGGAACAAGCTTTGTTTTAATTCCTTGGGACTTAATTGGAGGTACGTTAGTTATTTTCATCATTTATTTATTTATTTATTGCTTTTTTCGACAATTAAAGATGTATCGCCTTTTCTATAATTCACGAACTCTTCAAGTGTACATATTTTTTTGGGGTTACCTTTTTTGTCTAATTTTGGATTTTCAGGAATTATTTTATTGTAATTTTTCCAATAATCATCAAACCATTTCTCTCCTAATTTTGAAAACATACCTTCACCACTAATTATATGTTCAATGTTTTTAATACTTCCTATATTCGCGGTGTTCCCGCTACCAGGCCGATCACTGGCAATTTTCCATTTTTCTGCAATAAAAAACACGAAATTGCTGGCTACGGAATCGATTGATTGAAGTTCTTCTATTGTATATATTTTTGTTTCATCTATTTCTGTATCTATTCTATCATAGATTATACCAAGACAAAAATGCCCTAAGTACGAAGAATAAGGAAATTGAATATTTTTTGTGCTGGTACGGTTCGTAAAATATTCTCCATGTGAACCAAGTGTAAATCCGTTACACAAATGAGGTTTTTTCGGATCTCGATAAGTTGTTTTAAAATCAACGGCAAATCTAATGGATTGATCACAAGCTTTGACAAATGATATATCAGGATAATAATTTTGGTGTTTAGCAAGCACTATTTGAAAATCGTTAATTTTTGCAAATTTTAGAATTTCAGGAAACAAATGGATCTCAAGTACCTTTGACAATATCTTAGTATCCGAAGAGAGAGTGTAAATATTTTTGAACGTATCTATAAAACCTTTGATTGTCCATTCTCCCCCATCTGTGCTAACATAGTCTTTGATCCCTCCCACAAATTCTTGAAGAAGTGAAAGGAATTTTTCTTTTTCTGTCATGATGTTTATTTTGGCTTTTATCATTAGATATTATAACACAAAAGCATCTCGACTTTCAGAATTATTAAATACATCATACGAGTGTGCTCGCCTCTCTTGTCGGTTAGCTTGACAATTTGTTGCGTTCCTTAACCTGTCCAACAGGGATAATCACAATCTTCTTTCATATTGCCTTGGATAATTGACGATCACTTTTTGAGTTCTAGGTTCATAGAACAGAACGTTTACAGAAATTTAACCAATAGGCAGAATCTGATACCCTTTACCAAGGCTATTTATTAGTTCTCGTTTATCTACCTCTCAGCAGACAAAACGTTATGCAACCAACCGATAACCTGACCACAGAACTTAACGCTGAAATGTTGCCCGAATACGATTTTAGTCAATTGGGTCAACCAGTACGGGGTAAACACGCCCAAGCTATGGGTCAAGGCTACACGATCACGGTTCATCGTGCCGACGGAACCAGTACCACCCGTCAAGTCCCGCCCCAGAGTACCAACTCGAATACGAACATTTATTACGGCGATCGCATCAACGGTGACAAAATTATGGGCGATAAGGTTCTTGGCGATAAAATTATGGGGGACAAAATTCAGACCCAAATTAATAACGCCAATACCGCCGAAATTCTACAAATTATTACCAATCTTCGTCAAACGGCAACCCAATTTTCCCCCGATATTCAAGCCGGCATAATCACCGATTTAAACGAAGTCGAAACCGAACTGCAAAAACCAGAAGGCGATCGCAACTTACCTAAACTCAAAATGCGATTTATTGCTCTATTTACTGCGGTTTCTGTTATTGGAGCGCCGATCGCGGCTATAACCGACTTCACGAATAACATTACCGATTTAGCCAGCAAAACAGGAATCGAACTGAAATTACCCTTCACCCCTTAGAGCGATCAATTATTCATTAAGCTGACTTTTCCCGTTAAGTCTGAAAATGACGGCTGAATAAGGGTTTCAAACTCTTCGCCGTTTCCAATAAGCTGGATTTAATGACAATAGCGGACGAGAGAATAAGGCTTTGAGATAGGAGAAAATTAGGTGATCGCTCAAATAAAAAGATAGCGGGAAAAGTCAGATCTCACAAGGCATGAGAAGTCTCCCGCACATCCTGAAGAAACTGAAGGACCTCTTGAATGACGGGAGCTTGACAAAGTATCTCAAGATCTTCGTGCGTGAGGGATTCGACTAATTGATCATAACTATGGAAGTTTTTCGATTGTGAAATTAATTGCCTCAAAACTTGCTGGGGTTGATATGAAGCTAGATTCAGTATTTCAGTCGAAGGGATATATCCCAGTAAACGCACAAGTAAGGATATATCTTGAAAGAAAATAATGTCGAGAGCGGGAGTCGCTAGGATGACTTTAACAGGGGTATTGACAGCAACATTTCCAACAATTTCTTCCGTATCTTTAAGCCGTTGTTCAACTTGCTCAGGGATAACGGTATCCGCATCCGCTACGATGGCTACAGGGGTCTGCCGCCGAACAATCAGAGAACGCGCTAGAGACTTAGCCGCCGAGAATCCCCCTGCTTCCACAGTCTTAACGTTACTCCCCAAAGCTTCGGGAAGAAGACGTTTCAATAAGGCTACATCATACGAACCTTCACACACAATATAAGCTGTCATAAGCTGTTACGAATTTAAATTGCATCATGATTTTGCGAAAAGTCTTGTAACAAGGGGCTTATACCATTTTTCAAAACTCTTGTCATAGATCAGCTAGGTAAAAGCCTTACGGTGAGCGGATCGAGTATGTCATCTATTTTGAAATTTGGTATTAAGCCCCTTGCCTATAGGCATTTTAGATAGTGAATAGCTTACTCTTAACTCAACGATTTAGGGTGATCAGACTGCGAAGAAACTTAATCATCCATTTGCCAGGGTTCCCGCAGATTATTTTCATCAAAAATCCGTTTGGGTCGGAGTACCACAATCACCTGCCCTAAAATGGTTTCCTGGGGGGCAACCTTTGACCAACGAAAGGCCGTTTTTCCCTCAACTGCCACTAAAAAATAAGCGTCATCTCGCCAGGTTTGTAAACCGCGATCGACCACCACTAAAACGGTTTCGGTTTTATTGCTCAGACTATCAGCCACTTCCCCCGCTTCCGCCAAAATGGCCACAGGGTCTAGGGCTTTGATAATTACCTGCCAACCGGGAAGGGGAACCAGACGGCTGGAAACCTCGGTATTAACGATGCCAAAGGGATCTTCCTGGGTCAAGGAAAGAACGTTTTGTACCTGGTCAACAGTTAAGGGTAAAGAGCCAAGCACAGGGACTAATCGCGCTACCTGTTCCTCATTTTCCTGACGGTAGAGGGGAATCAAAGGAGCTTTTTGGCTAGGCGTGACCGCAATATCGGATAACAACTGTTCGATCGCCGCCCTAGCGGTACTGGAGTGGGCAAATTTTAACCCCTTGGCGATCAGACGAGTGCGGGCAGTTAAATCGCGGTTTTGCTTGGCTAACTTCCAACACTGATAAGCAAGGGTATCGCCTGGGTGATCGGTAAAACCGGCGGGAAATTGGGCAAAGAGGGCGAAATCCTGAACGGCTCTAGCTAATTCCTTGGCTCCATCGGCTTCTAAACGGTGTTCGGCGGCGGTGATGGCGGTTGCGGCCCGTTGGCTCTGGGTTAAAATTCGTAATTCGTACAAAACATCGCTTTTGGGCCCCAGGTAGTATTGCAAAATGCTCTCATCTACTGCTTCCTGTTGTAGGCTGTCATAGACCTGGGCTGAGACAATAATCAGATTTTGTTGAACGGTTTGAAAACCGGTTTGTTCAAAGATGATTTGAGGGGCGTAACCGGCTTTTTGTAATTGTTGGCATTTTTTTCCCCAATCCACCCAACTCCCCTCCTTATGTAACAGCGATCGCAGGATTTCTGAGGCTTCGGTTTCGGTAAGAGCAGAAGATGGGGGGTGAGTCATGGGAAATGGATGGTGGGGATCGGTAAACAAAAGATAATGTTCAAAATATCATTAAATCTGATTGACCCTCTCAATCTTTTCCTGGGGGCCCACCAAGGAAAGATAGGGAACTTGTAGATAGGTTTGGGCGACCCGTTGCGCGTCTTCACGGGTAACTTGGCTTACCTGGTCTTGAAATTCGCTATCAAAGGCTAATCCTAATCCGAGGGTTTCATACCAACCAAAGAGATGGGCAATTTCGCTGTTGGTTTGTTTGCCTAGGGCATATTGACCGAGTAATTTATTTTTAGCGGCGGTGATTTCTTCGGCGGTTAATAATTGTTGGGTTAACCGTTCGGCTTCGGTTTTTAATCCCTCCAGGGCGATCGCCGTATTATCAGGAGCCGTCCCCAAATACATGACAAATTGCGAAGAATCTAACCGGGTGGGATAAAATGCCGACACATCGTAGGCTAATCCCCGTTTTTCCCGTAATTCCACAAATAAACGACTGGAAAGCCCATTACCCAAATAGGTACTTAATAGTTTTAAGGGGGCGTAATCCTCATGTTTGACCCCGGCTCCGAGATAACCCAGCATAATGATGGCCTGTTGGGTCTCCTGGGCGGTCATCCGTTGACAAGGTTGAACCGTCAGAGGGGGTAAGGTCGGCTCAATTAGGGAACGGGAGGGAATATTCCAATCCTCAAAGGTTTTTTCCACAAAGGCGATCGCCTCCTCTAGGGTTAACCGTCCCGATAAACTAATTACTAAATTATCTGGCCGAAAATAGGCATGATGATATTCCAGCAAATCCTCACGGGTTAACCGGCTCACCGATTCTTCTGTCCCCAGAACCGATAACCCATAGGGATGATCTCCATACATAGACTGACGGAGTTGTTGAAAAGCCACATTAAAGGGTTGCTCCCGTTGAGAACGAATAGATTGTAAAATTAAGCGTTTTTCTAACTCAATTTCTGATTCGGGGAAGGTGGGATACCGTAAAATTTCTGCCGCTAATCTCAAGATTTCGACAAAATCTGCCGTAACGGTTTTTAAACTAATTAACCAATAATCACTCGCCGCATCTGTCCCTAAACTGGCTCCCACCGACTCAATGGTATCAGCGATTTCTAAGGAAGAATAGCGTTGAGTCCCTTTGGTAATCACTGCCGCTAACAAATGAGATAATCCGGCTTTGGGTAATGAATCCCAACAAGCACCGGCTTTTTTCAAAAAAATGCGTCCCGCAATTAAATCAGCCGCTCGATTTTCCGCAAAAATGAGGGTAATACCATTCTCTAAAACAACACGATGGAGGGATTGATGATGACGCATGAAATAGTTGATAGGGAATAGGGAATAGGGAATAGGGAATAGGGAATAGGGAATAGGGAATAGGGAATAGGGAATAGGGAATAGTTGGCAGGGAATAGGGAATAGTTGGCAGGGGATAGGAGATGGTTGATCGAATAAAAAATAGAACCAATGCTTTTCTAAATAATTATCAATTATAACTATAAACTATTCACTATAAACTATTCACTATTTGAAGCTTCCAAAATCGTAATGGCGTAATAATCCGGCGAAAGGTATTGACCAGCAAGACGTTGTAAGTCCGTTAGACCAATTTGTTGAATTTTTTGGGGATAAAGGGCGGCAAATTCGGCGGAAGCTAAGGTCTGATAATAGCCATACAAACCCGCTAATTGACTAGGAGTTTCCGTTGAAAAAATATAATCATGACACAGTAACCGTTTCGCTTTGGCTAATTCTGTCTCCCTGATTGGTTCCGTCTGTAATTGATAGAGATGTTCTCGAATGCGACTTTCCACTTCTTCGACAAAAAAAGGCTCTAGGTAGGCATTAATACTAAATAAACTCGAATCCCGTTGCAAAGAGAAACTGCTGTAAATATCCAACACTAAATGTAATTCTTCCCGCAATTCTTGGACTAACCGCGCACAGCGTCCCCCGGCTAACACCGCCGATAGAAGATCCAAACCCAGGGCTTCTTCTAGGCAATTAATCCCCGGCCCAATCCAACCCATCATTAACCGACTGTGACCTCCATCATTCTTCTGCAAATGCTGACGGCGAATCTCGATTAAAGGTGGTTCTGCCTCGATGGTTGTGGGGGGACATTCCGATCGCACCCCAAAATTATCAAAGGTATCCAAAATGAATTGAATTGCGTCCTGTTCCGTCACATCACCGACGATCACCACCGTCATATTTTCCGGTTGATAATGGGTACGATGAAAACACCGCATTTGGTTCGGGGTATAGCGTCTTAAATCGGCCTCGGTGCCTAAGACAGAACGACCATAGGGATGATGAGCATAAAGTAATGAACACAAACTTTGAAAAACCAACCAGTCCGGGTCATCATAACTGCCCCGAATTTCTTCGAGTACCACATCCCGTTCACAATAAAACTCTTCTTCGGGAATTTCCGCCTGTAATAAAATTTCCGCTAAGTAGGGCAAGGTCTGACGCAGATAGGGAGAAGCCGTCGTTAGGAAAAAATGGGCATAATCGTGACTGGTAGCCGCGTTGGCCATGCCCCCATTAAATTCAATGATTTGATCAAATGCTCCTGGTGGAACCCGTTTCGTTCCCTTAAAAATCATGTGTTCTAGGAAATGAGCCATGCCCGGCCAATCATCCGGTTCGGCGATCGCCCCCGCCTTAACCCATACATCTACCACGGCCACCGGAATTTCCGGCAGGTATTGATGAACAAGGGTTAAACCCTGATCAAACTGCAAAATGTGGGCAGGCAGGGAATCCTGAGTAAGGGGGTCTAAAAGTTGCACTCACGTTCTCCCAATAGCCGATGTTATCTTCCATGGTATGGTATTCGGGACTTTACCTGGGCTTAACCTTGGCAAAGGTGGGGAAATCTTGACGCAGGTCTTGGGTCGCCTAAGCCTGGCATCCGGAAGTTAACACAAACTTAAAACAATCTTAATAATAAATCTAAACTATTGAAAGTAACCTAAAGAAAACTTAAGCTTACCTGAGCTTAAATCAAGGCGTAATCCTCCCAACGGCGATCGCCAACTCTGACTCTATTATCAACATCCATTATTGGGTTTATACTTTATGGTTGCTAATCCAACTAAGCCAACTCACACCAACTCCATTAGTGCTTTCGGTACGGCCCGGGCCACTATCACCGGCAATCCCCTCAGCGAAGAAGAGTTAAAGAATCTTCACGCCTACTGGCGAGCCTCCAACTACCTAGCCGCCGGGATGATCTACCTCCGCGACAATCCCCTGCTACGGGAACCCCTCCAACCAGAACACATCAAAAAACGGTTGTTAGGCCACTGGGGATCAAGCCCTGGGATTAGTTTCCTTTATACCCATCTCAATCGGATTATCCAAAAATTTGATCAGGATTTGTTATTTGTGGTGGGAGCCGGCCACGGTGCGCCAGGTTTCCTTGGCCCCTGTTACCTAGAGGGCAGTTATTCTCACTTCTACCCCGAATGTAGCGAGGACATGGAGGGCATGAAGCAATTTTTCAAACAATTTTCCTTTCCGGGGGGCATTGGTAGCCACTGTACTCCTGAAACCCCTGGTTCTATCCATGAGGGAGGCGAATTAGGGTATTGTCTGTCCCACGCCTACGGAGCCGCTTTTGATAATCCCAACTTAATTGTGGTAGCGATGCCGGGGGATGGAGAGTCGGAAACCGGGCCTTTGGCTACTTCCTGGCATTCCAACAAGTTTATTAATCCGATTCGGGACGGAGCCGTTTTACCGGTACTACACCTGAATGGCTACAAAATTAATAATCCGACCATTCTTTCGCGTATTAGCCATCACGAATTAAAATCCCTCTTTGAAGGGTATGGTCATACTCCCTATTTTGTGGAAGGCTCTGATCCTGCATCCATGCACCAGGCTTTAGCGGCGACCTTAGACCATTGCATTGCCGAAATTCACCGTATTCAACAGGAAGCCCGTCATGCCGGTAAAGCGGAACGTCCCCTCTGGCCAATGATTATCCTGCGGACTCCTAAAGGTTGGACTGGCCCCGATTTTGTGGATGGTCATAAGGTGGAAGGTTTCTGGCGGGCCCACCAGGTACCCATGGGCGGGATGCACGACAATCCGCAACATCTCCAGCAATTAGAGGCCTGGATGCGTAGCTATCAGCCGGAAGAATTATTTGATGAAAACGGGGTTCCCTGTGCGGCTATTAAAGCCGTCGCACCCCAGGGCAATAAGCGATTAGGCTCTACACCCTACGCCAATGGGGGTTTACTCCATCGTAATTTACGGATGCCGGACTTCCGACAGTATGGGGTGACGATGGAAAAACCGGGGACGATTGAAGCTGAAAATACCAAACCGTTGGGCAACTTTCTCCGGGATGTGATGAAGTTAAATATGACGAACTTCCGCGTCTTTGGCCCCGATGAAAATACCTCGAATAAGTTGCAAGCGGTCTATGAAGTGAGCAAAAAATTCTGGATCGCGGACTATTTACCGGAAGATGAGGACGGTGGTGAATTGTCTCCCGATGGTCGGGTGATGGAGATGCTCAGTGAGCATACTTTGGAAGGTTGGTTAGAGGGTTATTTACTGACCGGTCGCCATGGCTTTTTCTCCACCTATGAATCTTTTGCCCATGTGATTGATTCCATGTTTAACCAACACGCGAAATGGTTAGAAATTTGTAATCATATTCATTGGCGTGAAGAAGTTGCGTCTCTCAATTTGTTAATTACCTCAACGGTTTGGCGACAGGATCATAATGGGTTTACTCACCAAGATCCGGGCTTTTTGGATGTGGTGTTAAATAAAAGTCCTGATGTGGTGCGGATTTATATGCCGCCGGATGTTAATTCGCTATTATCGGTCGCGGATCACTGTTTACGCAGTAAAAATTATATCAATGTGATTGTTTCCGATAAGCAACTCCATTTGCAGTATCACGATATGAATACCGCGATTAAGAACTGCACGAAGGGGATTGATATTTGGGAATGGGCCAGCACTGATGCCGGCACGGAACCGGATGTGGTGTTAGCCTGTGCGGGGGATATTCCAACCAAGGAATCCTTAGCGGCTTCTTGTATTTTACGGGAGACTTTTCCGGATCTCAAGATTCGCTTTGTCAATGTGATTGATTTATTCCGGTTACAACCCCAAAGTGAACATCCCCATGGTCTCAGCGATCGCGATTTTGATAGTTTATTTACGTTGGATAAACCGGTAATTTTTAACTTCCATGGTTATCCCTGGCTGATTCACCGTTTAACCTATCGTCGTCATAATCATCCTAATTTCCATGTACGCGGCTACAAGGAAAAGGGTAATATCAATACGCCTTTGGACTTAGCCATGGCTAATCAAATTGATCGTTTTAGTATTGCCATTGATGTGATTGACCGGTTGCCCCAGTTACAGGTAGCCGGAGCGCATATCAAGGAGTTCCTAAAAGATGAACAAATTGCCTGTCGTCATTATGCCTATGAGTATGGGATTGATCGTCCCGATATGGTCAACTGGAAATGGCCCTATTAAGGGTTAATTAATTTTTGGGCGATCGCTGTTTTCTAAATTTAGGAGGGGCGATCGCCTTCTACTCCCTATCTTCTCAAAACTGATTTTCTCAATATATTGAGAGGTTTTAACCCATGACGATTCTTACTCCAGAACAAACTCAATCTACTGTACTTTATGAAAATGATTTTGAATTATGGCTTCAGCAAACGGTTAGTCAACTTAAAAATCAACAATTTGAACAGCTAGATATTGAACATTTAATTGAGGAGTTAACGGACTTGGGTAAGTCTAATCGACGATCGCTGGAAAGTAATTTAATGATTCTGATTGCCCACTTACTCAAACTTAAAATTCAGCAGGATGCCCCTGACATGATGAAAGGTAGTTGGTTGAATTCGGTCAGTGAACATCGTCAACGAGTCCTCTACGATTTAGCCGAAATTCCTTCTCTCAAATCCCATTTAGAAACGGCAATTGCCAAGGTTTATCCGAGTTCTCGTAAACTAGCTATTCAGGAAGGCAAACGAGCAAAATTCGGGGTCAGAGTTTCCTTAGAAAAGGAATATCCTTTCGATTGTCCCTTTACCATAGAACAAATCTTAGATGAAGATTTTGATGGTGTAGCGTGAGAATTGATCGCATCTTTTCCCTGAGCAAGGAAGATCTTCTTCTGAAACCTAGCGATCGCGTTTTATCATCAGGTAAGAATTTTGTGATCGCTGTTTTCTGAGTTTAGGAGAGGCGATCGCTGAAGTCATGCTTAAAATCAACCTATCATCTAAATTCCCAGCAAACCTAAAAATTAATTGTAACGGTGATGGTATCGCTATAATTACCGACTTTAGTATTCGTTTGTCGGGCAGGAATACGGCCATAGATAGATAAATCAATATTACTATTATTGGTGGGATTGAGGGGGCCATAGCGGCTACTGCCCTCAGTTCCATCGCCCCAAATCGTGTTATGTCCTGAATCTAAATAAAGATTATAATTCAAATTATCGCCACCACTACGAAGAGTCCGAACATTATAAGTATTACTAAATCCTTTGCTTAAATCTACTGTTATTAATCCTGCTCCTAAATCTTGACAAAGATAAGTGACACTACCTACCGCATCTGTTGGCGTATTACTAAAGACATCATAGGCACCAAAGCTTACCCCGACGGTGTTGGTAATCGCACAACTACCCGCGATCGCCTTTTGAGGATTTAACAACCAAAAAACACTGTCAGTTAGCGAGAGCATAACCCAAGCGAGAGAAACGTAAAAAAACTTAATCATAGAACACAGTTTAAAAATTACAAATTAAAATCATTAGACCTCTTGCAAATTCAAGAAAGTCCCCCTTTTTAAGGGGGATGTAGGGGGATCAAACGCTATTGTGCAAGAAGTCTATTAATTAAGGAGATAACGTACAAGTTAACGTTCCTAATTGACTAATAATGGCTTCCGATTCAGGAACCTCCAAAGTAAACTGACAAACTCCCTCCTTAAAATCAATTTTGGCATTATAGGTTCCTGGTTTGAGGCCGTCTAAATAAAACTCACCTTTTTCACCAATGGGTGACACCGAAGCATTACCTTCTACCGAAAATTCTCCGTAGGCAGGAATTAACAGCTTTTCCCCTTTTTTAATCCGTAATAAACCGGTAATTGCTTGGGTTTTCTCAACGATAAACCGCACAATACCGCCACCTCGATAAGGGGGAGCTATCACTTGAGACGTAACAATCGTATTATAGGCAAGGGGTAAATTATCCGCCGAAATACGAATTTGATTGCCATAATAAGGTTGTAAATTAGGAAGTAACACAAAGCCCTGACGGTTAGTTGTACCATAATCTTGCCCATTCACATAGCTAACCACCCCAGGTACATCGGGAATTTGCACTAAAGCAAAGCTATTTTGAATCGGACGACTCGCATAAAGACGACCATCTATAAACACCAAAGAACCTGCCACATTAAAGTTTAATGGGCTATCTTGACTCAAGCTATTAAAGGTCAACCCGTACAATCCAAAAGGGGCCTGGTATTGGAGATTAAAACTAGAGTTAGCCGATTGACTTTCTTGGCTTTGGCCTTGCACCAAAAACCCGAACCCTGTATTCGTTGGTAAAGGTTGTTGCACCTGGGCGACGAGACTATTGCGATCTGACTGGCGTTGTAAAGTTAAAGAGGCATTGCGATTGTTGCCTAAGAAGTAATTCAAGCCAATAAATAATTGATTATCGGTGGGTTGCCCCTGATTCAAATAACGAGAACCGGATAGGCTGATGGTCATTTGAGACGCTAAATTAATATTGAGGCCAATGGTATCCCGTTGGGTAAAATTTTGGTAACGACTGGGGGCCGAAGAATGGAAAGCATAGAGTCGCACGTCCCGTCCCAAGTTCAGCGTGCCGGCAATATTCAGTTCCAGTACATTACGGTCTTCGGTGGGTAAGAGACTGGCGTTGGCATATTCAGAACTCAGTACTCGAATTAAGGCAGAAAGACTAGCGTCATTGCCGGATGTAGAATAGGAAAGAGCCGCCGCACTCCCAAAGCGTCCCTCAAAAGTACTGGCCGCCGCACTCAAGTTAATTTCCCCCAGGGGCAAACGAGTTGTCATCTGCACCCCGGTATTGAAAAAGTTGGAAGCCGCTTCAACCCGAAAACCCGCCGCTAGGTCGTTACTGATGCCATACCGTTGTTTGCCCAGAAAAACCACCGAACTTTGTTGAATATTGAGATCTCCAGGGGCTAAAAACAAAGAATTGCCGTAAAGCGTGTTGAAACCCGGATTGGAACCGAAGGCAACTGCAACAGGTGTACCATAACCCCAACTATCATTATTGAGATTATTGCGACGCAGACCCAAGCCATAGACAAATTCAGTCCGACCGGGGGGAATAAATTGGGTAAAAGCATAACTAGGATAATAAAAATCCTCGTCTTGACCCGCATTATTTTTCAGGTTGAGGCGGATGTTACTGGCTCCTGTGGGAACGGTAAGATTTTTGAGGATGAAGGGGCCGGGCAATAGCTCAATTTGTCGTACCCGTTGTTCATTGATATACAGCGTGGCGGTGGTTGGTAGGGCAACTTCTCCAGGGATATTGACTAGGGGAGAATAGACTTGATAGGGATCGAGACTGCGTTCTGTGGTATAGGTCAGCCCGCCAATATAGCCGCCGCCGCCCAGATCGCCGGTGTTAATAAAATTGTCACCAACAATCCAACGGGTTTGTTCTTCTCGATTGTCTAGGGTAATGTTACTTGAGCCACGTACCAGGTTTTGATCAGAGCCAATGTTAATATTGCTATATAGCAGTACGTTATCCCAATTCCAGGCCATTTCCCCGGCAACAATGAGTTGACTGAGGGCGATCGTTCCTACGCTATAGTTCAGAAAAAAACTGGAGTCTTCGGTGTAAATAAGATTCTCTGGGCGATTGCTTAGAGAAAGGTCAATAATGTTAGTTTTTAAATAGTTAGCCTGAACAGTTAAATTAATAGTAAATTTTTCTAGGTTTATTTGATAGCTAAGGATGGGAGTTAAAGAATTTAAAACTGTATAACTTTCACCATTAATTAGAGTTTGTTCGCCTTCAAAATCGTCCAATCCTGCGGTTTCTAGATCACGGGTTTTGAGCAAAATTTGTTCCCCATTTAAAATGGCTAACACCGGCGTTTTAGCAACTTGATTAATGCTTAGGTCGAGGAGAACTTTTTGCTCTTCCGCATTAACGGATAAATTAAAGAAAAAAAAAGCTATAATGCCCAGGATGCTAGTAAGAACTTTAAGCTTTTGTTGATTCAGGAGATAAATGAAGTTAGGGACAAACTCCTTTAGGGGTGGGTAAGTTCTGACTAACATTACGATTATTATCGGTTTTGACTTGGACGGTTAAAGTCGCCACTTTTTGGCAATCAGTTTGCGGTAATTCTAGGCTATAGGGAATGACACTATCCGCTAACACATACCAGCCTTTTCGAGCTTTTTGAAAAAGCGTTTGACCATTGGCATCACTTCCTGTTACTTGAATTTCCCGGGCAATGTAGTGAGTGTTACCCGTATTGGCCAAGTTAAAAGAAAATAGACCTTTCTGGCTGACTAAATTGGTGATCCCTGGTTGACTTTGCGGTTGCTTAGGTTGAAAAAAAACAGGAATACTCATTGCCAATCGAATATTAATGCCTGTGCCTGGATTATTTTGGGTTTGAGGATCGGGGAGTTCCTCGACAATAATGCGGTAAGTTTTCTCAATGGAAGTCGGCGGAGCGGTAATACCGAGGCGTAAAGTGCGGCTTTGGTTGGCTTCGAGGGTGAGCAGAAGGGGAAATAAAACGACCTCTTCGGTTGGCTCCAGTTTGGGTGTGGTGGGATCGAGTTGTGTCCAACGGTAAGCGGTGGCTTGAAGGCGTTTGGCCCGCGCACTATTGTTGCGAATGGTTAAAAAGGTGTTGGGTGCAGGAGCTTCGCTATTAATCGAAACAGTGACGGGAGAAACAACAAACCCCCCTGATCCGTTGGCAGTGTTGGGCTGAGGGGATTGAGTTTGGGATAGGGAGGAGGGAGCCAGAAAAAGCAAGCTAAGTCCCAAACTAACCAGCCCAAGACGATAACAAGAAGTCGGAGCAATCATTGAGTATTGAATATTCGTATAGTCAAAAGAAGTCTAATGGGGCAAATGTCCTATTCTTGAGGATTGAGGGGGGGCTTCAATTAGTAATCAGTGGACATGGTAAGGGTATCATTGTAAGTCCCCGCAGGCACATTTTGGTTAGGCAAAACCCGCATAAAGAAAGGAACGGTTTGCTGAGAACCTGTTCCTATCACGGGAACGCCTGTCCCAGTGGTATTCCCCCATTTGTCGGTGTGGTTCGCATCTGTCGTTATTTCATAACTGAGGTAATTACCTTGAGTTGACTTCATGCGTCGGATCGGATTACTGTCATCTGAGCCTGAATCAGGGTTCAAACCTTGACCCATCCGGATGACTAAGGTGCTACCTGAAGTGGCAGTGATGGTAATATTGGACTGAGCGTTAGTTCCAGTGGGGTCATAGGTAATGTTGTTAACGGGGGTCGTATTAACGTCAATGATTGGGGGAACAATCGCTGTCACAGCTAGGGAACTAGAGGCATTGCCCGCCCAACTCGGAGACGGGAGCAGGCCCAAGATTCCCCCAATGCTCAACAGCAGGCCCCAGTAATGTTTTCTTTTTTCCACCATAAAACACCTTCTCTCCTGATCAGGCCGAATGAAGGGCGTTGTCAAATTTAGAGATGATTTAGACTCGCGTAAACTTGACAACGCTTTGGTTAATTTCGTCTGTTGGCAAAACGAGGTTGGTGAGTAAAAGTGTGACATGGTAGCCTTGGAACAGGGGATTGGTTTGATCCCCCTAATCTCCGCTTCGACAGGCCCAGTCCACCACCTTAAAAAGAGGAGCTCTTTTAGCTCCCTGGCCCCCATTTCAGGAAAAAATCAGTAGAAACCCGATAGATTAAGTCTCTCAGGATTAAGGAGGCGAGCTTCAAAACGATTTAGACGAGGGATAGTAAAGCTTCCGTTGTGTTGCAATTCTGCAATTAGAACGTTACGGTGGCGACTACTGTATCCGAGTAGCTTCCTGCAGGGACATTTTGACTTCCACTAATACGCCCGTAAATGTTGAGACCCACATCAACACCCGTACCGGTCGTCCCTACACCAGTTCCAGGTGTGTTGCCCCATACGGCAGTCCGACCAGCATCTTGGTAAAGAGAGTACGACAAATAATTACTACCACCATCCTTTAGCCGCCGCAGGGGAGCCGCATCTGTGGAACCAGTATCACTATTTGCGCCTTGACCTAACGTAATATTAGGAGACGCACCAACAGTGCACTTAGTTGTTACCGAGCCTGTGCCATTAAGAGGCGCACTAGCGTTAGCCCCCGCTGGATCGTAACTACCAAAGGCTAGGTCACTAGTCGAAATACTGCAATTGGTGGGAACCGTCGCGCTAACGTTCAGATTTGCGGTGGCAGTAGCCGCCGAGGCGGGGTTAGCCAACAGAGTACTCGTTACAACAAGAGCGGAGCCGGCAATAGTAGCGGTGAGAAGCGAATGGCGGACTAGGTTATTAGTCATGATTGGTTTTCCTCTATGGTTATCTTGAGGTCAAGTATCGTCTAAGTTGACGCTGACCGTTAACTTGAGTTGGGCTTCTACTCCTTCAGAAGCCGATCAAGTGACTCCATCAGACCCTTTGGAGGAGAGAAACTCAACGATGGTAAAGCGTGTTGAAGGCTCATTTTTCGGAGCGAACCCAGCGATCACTAAACCGCGCAAGAATATGGTAGCGTCACCAATAGCAAATTGATTGTTAATTTTTGTTAAACCCCGTTCAACTCGAAACCCATCATTTTTGAATCTCCCAAGTCGCTCCCCCTGAATCCCCCGTCTTAAAAAGGAGAACTTGTCCCCGGAATGTATCTGCAAAAAACGACAGTTCCCAAAATGAACGGAGTATAACAGAATTTTTCTATAGTCTAGTAAGTACCTTATCCCGTTAGGAGATGTTTCAATGCTGACAACTGACTTCAAATCCTCATTATACGAACAGGATTTTTATTTGTGGATACAAAACACAGTAGAGCTATTGCAACAAGGCAAACTAGAACAATTAGATATAAAAAATTTAATTGAAGAAATAGACAGCCTGGGAAAAAGTCAAAGAAAGGAATTCAAAACTCGACTAACGGTGCTGATTGAACATCTGTTAAAACTTCAATATTGGACAACGGAAAAAGAATATAATGCTAGAGAATGGCGCAATACGATTGTTGAACAAAGACGACAAATTGCTTACACTTTAGCCGATAGCCCTAGCTTAAAATTGGTTTTAAATGATATATTTTTAGACTGTTATCAAGATGCGAGGAGCGATACCCTTCGTAAATATCAACTCCCTGAAACGCTATTTCCTCAAGAATCTCCCTTTTCCCTCTTAGAAGTCCTTGATCCCGATTTTATCCCGTTATAGATTGCGTAAATCTTTCCGCGATCGCTGTTTTTGGGTTTCAGCAGAGGCGATCGCCTATAATCAATAGTTGTGACTGAGTAATCAAGACCATGATAACCCCTACTGATTATGCCCTTTGGCTGGACAATACCGTTCACCTATTACAACAAAAAAAGTATGATAGTGTTGATTGGGAAAATTTAATTGAGGAAATTGAGCAATTGGGTCGAAGCCAAAGACGGGAACTACGTAATCGCTTAACCACGATGCTAGAACACTGTCTTAAACTTTACTATTCCCACTATCATCTTGACTATCGGGGATGGTCAGAAACGATTAAGTGCAGTCAGCGAGAACTTCAAGAATTATTAGAAGAATCTCCTAGCCTCAAACAATAGACTTAATTGGAAATAGTGACAGCTAAAGCTTCAATCGTATTCCCTTTACCTCATTCTTTAATTCAGACAGCCAACTGTCGCTCATCAACTCGAAAGTTGTGCAATCCAGATGCGGTTTCC
>JACCDQ011571521.1_pt1 | contig 18450 bp, 16 predicted proteins | sample 7446031 | NCBI WGS metagenome assembly JACCDQ01 (sample SAMN15323442, study PRJNA562643) | freshwater metagenome | isolation source: river surface water | place: USA:Blue River Watershed | collected 2017-08-17
AAAGCACAGCGCAAGGCCATACTCACCTCTGCTTTGGTGCTCTCTACGGAGCTGCGTTGTAAAGATTGTGTGGTAAAGGCTCCGTTGTCAATGATGACGCGCGCCAAAGACGAAGAGGCTTCTACCAAACCTTCAATATCAGGGCTCATGCGGTAAACACCGTTGTGAACGCTACACAACGTAGCTAGAATTTGTTTAAAAACGAATTCAGGGACCGCTTTCAATTCTGTTGAAACTTCTTTGGTAGTTAATTCAAAATGTGGTTCAATAAGATGATATTCTCCTTTGAGTAATTGTCCAAAAGCAGAGATTTCTTGTTGAACTTTCGCTATATTGTTTGTCGCAATGATAGCCTTCGCTTCGCGTGGGATGGCATTGCGCAAGCTACCGCCATCAAAATAAAGCAATTGAATGGCTTGTGTTTGCTTGAGTTCCCAAAGCAAGCGTGCCATCCATTTGTTGGCATTGCCGCGTCCTTTGTCGATATCCATGCCGGAGTGTCCGCCGAGTAGGCCAGAAATATTGATTTCAAGCGCAGTAAAGCCACTCTGAACGGCTTCTTGGGTGTAAGTATAAGAAGTATTGGTGTCGATACCACCTGCACAACCCACAGAAAGTTCGTCGTCGTCTTCGGTGTCGAGGTTCAAGAGAATGGTTCCGCTCAAAAGCGTTGCATCCATTTCTTTGGCGCCGGTCATGCCGGTTTCTTCGTCGATGGTAAAGAAAGCTTCCAAAGCGGGGTGCGGGATGTCGGTACTGGCGAGCAGGGCCATAATTGCAGCAACCCCAATGCCGTTATCGGCTCCGAGTGTAGTTCCGTTTGCGCGGATCCAGTCTCCGTCTTGAATCATTTCAATACCTTGCTGATCAAAATCAAATACGGTATTGGCATTTTTTTGATGCACCATATCGAGGTGACTCTGAAGAATGACTGTCTGGCGGTCTTCCATGCCAGCGCTTGCAGCTTTTTTGATGATGACGTTGCCAATGCGGTCAACGATGGTTTCTAAGCCAAGCGCTTCGCCAAAATTTTTCATGAAGGCAATGACGCGCTCTTCTTTTTTAGAAGGCCTTGGTACGGCATTGAGCGCTGCAAAATGTTGCCATAACGCTTTTGGTTCTATATTGCTGAAATCCATGATCAAGGAAATTTGGGGTATTGTTGAAAATTCGGATCGCGTTTTTCTAAGAACGCGTGTTTACCTTCTTGCGCTTCTTCGGTGAGGTAATAGAGTAGGGTGGCGTCGCCAGCGAGTTCCATTAGGCCATGTTGCCCATCGAGCTCGGCGTTCATGGCGCGCTTGATCATGCGAATCGCGAGCGGACTTCTCATCATGATGGTTTTGGACCACTCCACTACGGTGTCTTCTAATTGATCAAACGGAACAACCTTGTTGACCATGCCCATTTTTTCGGCTTCCTCTGCGGTATATTGGTTGCACAAGAACCAGATTTCGCGTGCTTTCTTTTGGCCTACGTGGCGTGCTAAATAAGAAGAGCCAAAGCCGCCGTCAAAACTACCTACCTTCGGACCTGTTTGGCCAAAGCGCGCATTTTCTGAGGCAATGGTGAGGTCGCAAACAACGTGTAGTACGTGACCACCGCCAATGGCGTATCCATTGACCATTGCAATGACTGGCTTAGGCAGCGAGCGGATTGCTTTGTGCAAATCTAGCACGTTTAGGCGCGGCACACCATTTTCTGAAATGTAGCCACCAACACCTTTTACGTTTTGGTCTCCACCCGAACAAAATGCTTTGTCTCCGGTGCCTGTTAACACCACAACGTTGATGTCTGGGCGCTCGCGACAGATGTCCATTGCGTCGAGCATTTCGAAATTTGTTTCGGGTCTGAATGCGTTATATACTTGCGGTCTGTTAATAGAGATTTTTGCAATCCCTTCAAAGAATTCAAACTTGATGTCTTGGTAGTTTTTAATGCTTTGCCAATTTCTTTGCGACATGATGTAATTTTTGTTTGTTACAAAGATAGAACATCCCGAAGGACCTAAAGGTTTATTTGGGCAGAATTTCTAACCGATCAGCAAAGAAGTCATGCTCAAACTACCAGCGAGTAGCTCGTCGTTGAAAAATTGGATGTCTTCGGTTGGCTGCGCCAAACCAAGCGCATAAATGAGTGGGATGTAATGATCGGTGCTAGGAACTGCCATTTGCAAGGCTTTTGGTGCCTTTTCCAGCGACATTAAAGCTGCAAAATCGCGGGATTCAATTTTCTCATTGACAAAAGCCTGACTTTCCTTTGCCCAATCATAACCGTAGCCAACCTCATTGATGCGGCTGAAGTCAACAGCGCGCAGGTTGTGAACGATGTTGCCAGAACCAATAATCAGCACGCCTTTTTCGCGTAATTTTTGCAATAAGGTCGCTAAATCAAAGTGTTGTTTCAAAGAAAGTTGGACATCAATGGAGAACTGAACCACCGGAATTTGGGCTGCAGGATAAAGGTGTTTGAGCACCGTCCAGGTACCATGGTCAAGGCCCCACTCGTGGTCTTCGTGAACGGGAGTGTCGGTGAGCATGTTTTTGATGTCGTGCGCAAGAGCAGGCGATCCTGGGGCGGGGTATTGCTGCGCAAAAAGGGCGGGTGGGAAGCCGCCAAAATCGTGAATTGTGCGTGGGTTTTCCATGGCAGTTACGGCGGTGCCGCGCGTGAGCCAGTGCGCAGAAACCACAAGAATGGCTTGGATTTCTGGAAGTGTAGCGGCCATATTCCTAAAGCCCTGCACAAATTGATTTTCTTCAATGGCATTCATTGGAGAGCCATGACCGATAAAAAGTGCGGGTACAGGAGTCGTTTTTTGGAGCTTTGACTCCCAATTGGAAAGTTGTTTTAAGGATGTCATGGCAAAACCTAAAGTGCTTAATGTCAGTAAGGAAGTAAAATCTCTTCGCCTCATTTTTCAAAGTTAAGTTTCTTTTCTATCATGTCACTTGATGTAGGTCAAGCATTCTTGTGCAACTTTTTTTCAAAACCGTCCGTCAATCTACGGAAGCCCGTTTGGGAAACTCATTTTACCTTAGCGCCATGAAACACCATTACTTGTATTAATCCTAACCCGGGTCTTTGGCCCATTAAAATGCAAGTCGTATGAGTAATTATTTGGGTGCCCGCATTCGCGTGGCTTTTGTAGAATCTGATGTCATTTTTAGAACAGGTTTGCGCGCTTTACTTGAGCCGCGCAACGATTTTGAATGGGTTGGAGAGGCAGCGAGTATGAGCGATTTTCGAGCGCGCTACGCTGGGGTTGGTATTCAAGTCATCATGATTGATGCCGCGCTTTTACACGATCTCGATAAAGTCTACATCAACTTTTGGATGTCGGCTTGGCCAAATGCCAAATTCATCTTACTAGTTCCCAATTTCAAATCTGCACTTATTCCGCTTTTTTTAAAGTGGGGTTTTCATGGGGTGGTGAACAAATGGAATATGCAAGAAGAGGCCGTCGCAGCTTTTCGCCAGGTTTTTTTTCAGCAGTCCTATCTACACCCCAACACCAAGCGCATGCTCGATGCTGAACGCCACACCATTCGTACCTTAGAGCGCATCACTGCGCGTGAAATCGATGTCATACGCGGAATTTGCCAAGAAAAAACCTGTAAAGAAATTGCCCACGACCTCCAGATTTCTCCGCGCACTGTAGAAACCCACAAAATGCGCATAATTGAAAAGCTAGACGTGCGCAACACTGCCGGTATCATTGTGCACGCTGTGCGCTTAGGGATCATTCCTTAGCGCACTTCAATCTCATCTATAAACAACCATGGCACATTTCCAGCGCCTGGGTTGCCTGATGGGATATGTCCTACGCCGTATAAAACGACATGAATAGTTTGGGTTTTGTCCTTGATGTCGTCAATCAAAATGGTTTCTTCAGTCGAATAGCCATCCGCTATCCCATTTCCACAACCAAATTTATTTAAAGTAATCTTGTAGGTCTGCGCGGCCCATATCCAGCTGTTGGGGTCGTGTAGGGTATGGATGCGCAATTCTTTTACTTTGGTGGGTTTATCTAGGATAATATCAAAAGAGACACTGTCGCTCTCAAAGCCCAACCATTCGTTTCCTTTCCATGGGCGTGCGGCCAATTGACCATCGACAATGGTGAGTGATCCATTGTCGTATTTTGGACTCGGTTTAGTGATGAAATTTACATTTGCCCCAAGTGCTTTGTGTGCAATGATATTCATTTCTTTGGCAGGCAAGTTCGGACCTTGGTCTACTTTTATTTGAACGGTTTTGGTTTTTCGCTTGCTTGCCCAGATAGGGGCTACTACCTCAGTATATGCTATTATTCCTTTCGCAGGTAGCTTTTCAATTCGAATACCACCACCCGGAGCTCTTGTTGTTTTGATTTCGGGTTTGAGACAACTTTTGGAGAAATTCACATTTTTAGCGCTTAAAAACGGAAAATGATAGTTCGTTAGTTTGGCAAAAAAATCTTCGTAAGTGGGTTTTGTCTCGGACCAAAGTGCGGTGCTCAAGGCAATGGCTCTGGGGTAGGCCATGTATTCCAATTGCGCCATGTTGGGGATGTATTCGGTCCAGAGGTTGCCTTGAGCGCCTAAAACGTAGGCGGCCTCGGCGGTAGTCATGTCTGGCGGAATCGGGTCAAATGACAATACTTTCTCAAGAGACGTAAAGCCACCAATGGCAAGGGGTTCTTCAGCGCCACGGCCCTGGTAGTGGTCAAAATAGCAATGTGAGCCTGGGCACATGACCACATAATGACCCTGCGCGGCAGCGGCTTTTCCGCCTTCGTAGCCGCGCCACGACATCACGGTAGCATTGGGCGAGAGGCCGCCCTCGAGAATTTCGTCCCAACCAATGAGTTTTTTACCGTTTTGTGTCAAAAATGCATCCATGCGTCCAATGAAATAGCTTTGCAGCTCGTGTGCGTCGTGCAGGCCATTGGCTTTGATGACGGCTTGGCATTTGGGGCAGCTTTCCCAGCGCGTTTTTGGGGCTTCATCGCCTCCGACATGTATGTATGTACTTGGAAAAAGTGGGAGAATTTCACTCAAGACATCTTGTAAAAACAAAATGCTTTCTTCTTTGGCGCAAAAAATATCGTCAAAAATGCCCCAAAGGCCTTCTACGCCTTGCGCTTGGCCGCTGCAAGAAAATTGTGGGTAAGCGGCTAGTGCAGCTCGGGCGTGGCCCGGCATCTCAATTTCAGGAACAACGTTTATGAATCTAGCGCCAGCATAGCTCACAATATCCTTGACTTCTTCTTGGGTGTAAAATCCGCCATAGCGCGTTTTGTCATAGGTGCGGGGCAGTGTGCTGTAATGATTTTCAACTGTAGAGTCGCGCCAGGCGCCCACCTCAGTTAAAAGCGGATACTTTTTGATTTCGATACGCCAGCCTTGGTCGTCGGTGAGGTGCCAGTGCAGGGTGTTGAACTTGTAGTAGGCCATGAGGTCAATAAAGCGCTTGACCTCATCAACGGTGAAAAAATGCCGCGATACATCGAGGTGTAAGCCGCGCCACTGAAATTTAGGATAATCTTTTACAAAACACTTTTGAAATGCCAATTGCCCTTCTGCTTGCTGTGCCAATTGCAGTAAGGATACCCAAGCGTAAAAACAAGAGGCCTGGCTCGAATAAGAAATGGTGATGCGCTCAGCGATATTGATGCTGTATGAATCTTGCTTAACGTTAGTCAGCTTTTTGAACTGCACCATCGGGTTTTGTACAAACGGACTCACTTCAATTCCTTTGGCCCAAAGCGCATAGTTTTTGAAGGCATCGAGCAGGTTAGGGGTGATGTTGGAGGGGTCGATGAGCAAGTTGCCACTGCTTACAAATTGGCCGTTGGCTGTTTGATAAACGTCAGGAGTTGGCAAAATTGGACAATCTTGAGCGGTTGCAAACCACGAAAAAAGTCCGAAAACAAGTAGGAATCTAAATTTATACATGCCCTAAAATTAATGAATTCAATCAGATGACTAACTTTGTCCAAACATCAATCATGAAAGTCTACAACAATATCCTCGAAACCATTGGTAACACACCCTTGGTCCGCATCAATAAATTGACCAAAAATATCCCAGCACAAGTTCTGGCCAAAGTAGAAACTACCAACCCCGGCAATTCCGTTAAAGACCGCATGGCGGTAAAAATGATCGAGGACGCCGAAAAAGCCGGGATTTTGAAGCCAGGCGGCACCGTTATTGAAGGTACCTCCGGCAACACCGGCATGGGTTTGGCATTGGCCTGCATCATCAAAGGATACAAACTCATTTGCGTACTCAACGACAAACAATCCAAAGAGAAAATGGATATTTTGCGCGCAGTTGGTGCAGAGGTCGTGGTTTGTCCTACGGCAGTAGAACCAACAGACCCTAGATCATATTACTCTGTTTCTCGTCGTTTGGCTTCCGAAATCCCGAACTCGTGGTATGTCAATCAGTACGATAATTTGTCCAACAGAACCGCGCATTACGAACAAACGGGCCCAGAAATTTGGGAGCAAACCGAAGGGAAAATCACGCATTTTGTAGTAGGAGTAGGTACGGGCGGCACCATTTCAGGTGTGGGTAAATTTCTCAAAGAAAAAAATCCAAACATTCAAATCTGGGGTATTGATACCTACGGATCTGTCTTCAAAAAATATAAGGAAACCGGAATTTTCGACGAGAATGAAATTTATCCCTATATCACAGAAGGAATTGGCGAAGATATCTTGCCTGCCAACGTAGATTTTGACGTCATAGATCATTTTGAGAAAGTCACCGACAAAGATGCCGCTGTTTACACCCGCAAACTCGCTCGTGAAGAAGGCATTTTTGTAGGGAACTCAGCAGGTTCTGCCATCAAAGGGCTCCTGCAAATGGGTGAAAAACTCACAAAAGACGATGTGGTAGTGGTGTTGTTCCACGACCACGGTAGCCGCTATGTCGGTAAAATTTTCAATGACGAATGGATGCGCGAGCGCGGCTTTTTAGAAGAAGAATTCCTTACCGCTGGCGATTTAGTGGCCAAGCATGGCAACAAACCTTTGGTTTCACTCTATGCAGAAGAGTTGGTGTCACACGCCATTGCCAAAATGCGCAATTTTGATATTTCTCAAATTCCGGTCATGAAAGACGGACAGTTTGTAGGTTCCATAGACGATAGCCATGTGTATCAATTGTTAGTCGATGACCCTAGCCTCAGAGATGCGCCTATTTCAACTATTATGAACCCTGCTTTTCCAGTTGTTCAACAGAACACCAGTGTTGAAGAGGTTTGTAAATTGATTTCCAAGCATGTTCCTGCGGTTCTTGTCGAATTACCTGATCACAAATTCCACATTGTGTCTCGTTACGACGTCATTGCTGCAATGGCTTAAGCGCTTATGCGGATCATTTCATTGGTTCCTTCTTTAAGCGAATATCTTTGGGCGCTTGGCCTTGAAGAACAAGTTGTCGGGGTCACCAAGTTTTGCGTTCACCCCAACCATTGGTGGCGCGAAAAAACCAGAGTAGGTGGCACGAAGCAAGTAAATTTCGATGCCATTCAACAACTACAACCTACACTGATTATCGCCAATAAAGAAGAAAATACCAAAGAAGACATTGAACGTTTACAGCAAAATTATGAGGTACTCCTTACCGATATTAACTCCATAGATGATGCCTTCAGGGACTTGCTTCGCATCGGCGAATGCGTTCACAAGTTAGAAGAAACTAAGGAACTCCTTCAAGAAATAAAGAATGCTTTTGCCGCAACCAAAAATATGGGCACAGGCGCAACTTTTCTTTATTTCATTTGGCAAGACCCGCATTATGTGGTTGGACCAAATACTTACATCCATTCCTTATTGAGTTATTTCGGTTTGAAAAATGTTTGCACGATTGAAAGGTATCCTGAACTTCAAGAGGTGCTTGCAAATACTGTTGAGCCTAATCAGTATCCAGATTTCATCTTTTTAAGTTCTGAGCCCTATCCATTCAAAAAGGAGCACGTAACTGCCTTTCAACAGCGCTTTCCCCAATCGAAAGTACTTTTGATTGATGGCGAAATGTGTTCGTGGTACGGGTCTAGGATGTTGGCAGTGCCTGGGTATTTGAAGCAGAAATTTTTGGAATGATAATTGCATAGTCGGGCCTATGTTTCAAAAATTACTAGTCCTTTTACTAGGCTTACAATCAGGTGTTTGGGCCCAGCAATATCAAATATTAGATGAAAGTCTGAACAAAGGCGTTTCATTTGCCAAAATTTATCCAGAAAAAGAGCCTGCAAAGCTAGCAGATATCGATGGCTTATTTGAGCTCCTTTCCGCAGATCAAAAGATCCAAATTAAGGCACAGGGCTACCACGACACAACTGTTTTTTTACCCGATTTGGAGTCGAATCAAATCTATTTGCGCACCAAAGCGCAGCAGACACAAGATGTTGTGGTCTTGCCCGGCTTGAACCCAGCAGTGCGCATCATCGAGCAAGCCATTGCGAATAGAAAGCGCAATCATCCTCAAGCTCATGGGGGTTTTATTGCAGAACAATACAGTAAGTTTGTTTTTGATTTAGATGACACCACCAGGCGCAAAATGGCTGAATCGGTCATTTCGCCTACAGACACCAATAATTTTGAATTCAAGCAATTCACCGAACGGCAAGCATTTTTTATCTCAGAAACAAAGTCTAGTCATTATTTTGAGCCGCCGTATCGGGAGAAAGAAATTATTGAGGCTTATCGCGTCTCTGGTTTTACTGACCCTGCTTTGTCGAGTATTGCCCAGGGCTTGCAGTCTTTTCATTTTTACGAAATTCAGCTTGAAATACTTGGACTGAAGTATTTGAGCCCGCTGGCTCCTGGTTCGCTCAATCGCTATTTTTTCTCTTTGAAAGACACCACAGTTACAGGTGTAGACACCACTTTTACCATTTTTTTCAAGCCCAAAAAAGGTGCTGATTTTAACGGTTTAACGGGATATTTGTACATCAACACCAATGGTTTTGCAATTGAGAAGGTGCAGGCCGCACCTTTTAATCCGCCACCCAATTCAAATAAAGTAGCAATTGTACAGGAATACCAACTGATCGATTCCAAAATATGGTTTCCAAAGCAGTTGAGCACAGCTATTTACTTGCCTTTTATTTCATTGAGTTTTGATTCCTTGCCAGCAGTAATTGTTGGTAAAGGTATCAATGTGGTAAAGGGGGTGCGTTTTGATCCTCCCGAATTAGATAAAGTGCGGTTTCAGCAAATTGCAGTAGAGACACTTCCGAATGCAGCCACTAAGCTCTCCGCTTCAGCCTGGGACAGCGTGCGTATTGCACCGCTAAGCGAGCGGGAAAAGATGACGTACATACAAATCGATTCCTTGTCCGAGGAATATCATTTTGATCAAAAGCTGAAATTAGCCAAAGTACTTTCCACAGGTAAAATACAATTGGGTTATGCGCAATTGGATGCCGCTAAATTCCTTAAATACAATGCATTTGAGCGCGTTCGCTACGGTTTGGGAATTGAGAGTTCTCAAAAGTTGTCTAAGTACTTTAATTTCGGTGCGAGTGGAGGCTATGGTCTCAACGACCAGCGTTTCAAGTACGATGCCTATCTAAATGTGTTTATCCCGTCAGTGCATCAGTTCAAGCTCAAGGCAGCAAGAAGTTTGGATGTTGCCGAAGTAGGGGCGCCGGTGCTCTATCAAACGAATTTACTCTTTAAGCAAGATGCCACGCGTTATTTGTATGCGTCGAATATGGCGTATCAAGAGAAGTTGGGGCTGCAATTTTCAGGGCAAATCAAGGCAAATCAACATTTTGAATTAGAGACAAGCTTGCAGCGCAATCAATATACCGATGGCTATTTGTATGAGGGGCAATCTGCATCACAAGTGCTAATGAGTCGCTTGTCTTTCAGTTGGGCTTTTAGAGAAAAATCAGCCTATTTTGGCAATGTTTTGTTACCAAAGCCAAGTGCTTATCCGAAGATACAAGTTCAATTAGAACACGCTTGGCCGCTGCTCGGATGGTCAAGTAATCCTACTGCCTTCAATAGATTTCAATTCAATGCTTTTCAAATACTTACGTTGCCAGGGCGAGGAGTATTGAACTGGAATGCGCGTTTTTCGCACACCGATCGGTCAACCCCATTGTTATTTCAACACGTCGTCTCGGCGAGTCGATCGATAGACAATAACGGCATAAATGTGAGTGTTGCCAATACATTTGAAACGCTCATTAGTACTGCGTTTTACCACCAAACCCAAGTGCAACTATTTATGCGCTACACACAAAATGCTTGGCGAACAAAAGCTACCTGGAATGAACCACAATTAGGTTTTCACTATGCTTTTGGATGGGGTACGATGTCACAAAAGAACCTACACAATGCGAGTTTCATGACGATGGACAAGGGCTATCATGAAACGGGAATTTTGCTCAATGGACTTTGGGTAAGTGGTGCAAGTAGCTTTGGAATTGGTGTCTTCGGCACATTTGGTTATTATGCGCCAAAAAATTGGCGTCAAAATTTGGTGCCTAAGTTTTCTATCGGTTATGTTTTTTGATTTAAAAATCAAATAGCGTAGGCATGTCTGAAGCCGGCTTTTGTTTTTCTACGCTGCGTTTTTTGGGTGGCGCAATTGCTGTGGGTGTTGGCTCCTTTTCAAGTGTGAGTGTGGGTTCTTTTTCAAGTACCGGCGTTGCAATTTCTTGGAGAATGGGAGTGGGCGTTTGAAGGGGCTTGCTTTCATATTGAACAGGCAAGCTCAATAATTTGGCTTTGATGCCTTCCAATTTGCTAATGATTTCAGCAACGTTTTGGCTGGCCGGAGCAACTGCATTTTGAACCATTGGAACAGGCTCGACAAGCGGGGTGCTGGTTTTTTGTTTGAGTGCTTTTTTGGCACCTTCTAGCGTATATCCCTCTACTTTAACGAAGTGATAAATGCGTTTGATTTGCTCGATTTCCTTGACTGAAAAAAGACGGTTACCCTTCTTGTTCTTTTTTGAAACGGTTAGGTTAAATTCCTTCTCCCAAAACCTTAAAAGTGAGGCGTTTACTTGGAGCATTTCTGCCACTTCGCCAATGCTGTAATAAAGTTTGCTAAGTGTTTGATTTTCAATTGAGGGCATGTGTCTACTTGAATGAAGATTCGAAAATAATTATTATTTTTGCAATGGCTTTCAGAAAATGAAAATAAAAGGCATATTTTTCTTCTTTCTTTTTTTGGTCTTCGCTCAAGGGTTGTTGGCCCAGCCGCCGAATGCACCAGAGCAAACCCAAGCGCCCTTGCCAAATGATCCGCAAGTAGACGCCATCATAGATTACGCAAAGCGTTTTTTAGGTGTTCCGTATCGTTATGGAGGTACCACTCCTTCCGGTTTTGATTGCTCTGGTTTTATCAATTACATCTTTGGTAATTTTGGTTTTGACCTCGTGCGCACAAGTTACGGTTTGGCAGAGCTCGGCACCACCGTTAAGCTCTCTGAAATACGCCCCGGAGACCTCATGTTCTTCAAAGGGAGCAATGTCAATTCAACAAGTGTAGGGCATGTGGCGCTCGTGGTGGAAGTAACCCCAACAGCAATCAAATTCATTCATTCTGCCAATACAGGTGTACGCATAGACAACTTCAATACCTCACAGTATTACATTCAGCGCTATCTCAAAACCAAGCGCCTAGACTACGGCACGCCCTAAAAATGTAACTTAGCCACATGGAGCAAGCACAACTCAACGAGCGCAGACAATGGCTTTTTATCGCCTTAGCGGGCTTGTTTGTCACCAATGCCGTAACAGCTGAACTCATCAGCAATAAGCTGATTCAAATTCCGCTTGAAGGGTTCTTTTTCGGTAAAAAAGTGGGGCCCTTCATTACCATTATCGGGATACTTCCTTGGCCGGTTGTTTTTTTATTGACCGACTTACTCAATGAATTTTATGGTCAAAAAGCAGTGCGCAGGCTTTCTTGGATCACAGCGGGGCTCATTGCCTATTGTTTTTTAATTGTTGGTCTTTCCATGGCTGTGCCTGCCTACGAGATCAAAGGATCAAAATTAGCGACCAACGCGGCTTACAATTTGGTGTTTGGCCAGGCTCAAGCAGTTATTGTAGGCAGTATTGTCGCCTTTTTGGTGTCGCAGCTTCTCGATGCATATTTGTTTGACAAAATAAAGCAAAAGACAGGCAATCGCTTCATTTGGTTGCGCAGCACCGGCAGTACGCTAATCTCGCAGCTCATCGATTCCTATATTGTGCTCTATATCGGCTTTGTTTTACCCGGAGCCATGAGTTTGTCTACTTACATGGAAGTTGCACCAACCAACTATCTCTTGAAAATTTTAATAGCTGTGCTGCTTACACCGCTGGTTTATGCAGGGCATTGGCTGGTCAGGCGTTATTTGAATCACTCCAAAGACGTTTAGTTTTTTGGAGTTGTAACAAGAGCGCTAGGACAGCTATTCCACCAAAGCCTGCTGCAATAAACAAACAAGTACGGGCACTTTCTATAGAGTTTTTGTAGCATAAAAATGTCAGCCCAGACCCAATTAAAATACCAATTTCAAGCGCAATAAATAACGTGCCCGACCCCGTGCCGCGTCTGTGAGCTAAGCTCAAGTCGGCGGTCCAGGCAAAGAGCGTTGGGCTTGAAATTCCGGTTGCCAAGCCAAAAATGGTAGCGGCCAATGAATAGCTCCAAATATCGTCTGAAAATCCTAAAAGTGTCATACTGATCACGAGCAAAATACAACCGAGGAGCATAGTTTCTCTGCGGCCAATGCGGTCCGAAAGCGAGGAGAAAACCAAGCGTATGCCTATTGTGCTCAGGACGTAGATGCCGAAAAAATAGCCTTTGTTGGCTATGCCCAAGTATGCAGAGTAATCTGGCGTCAGGACAAAAATAACGCCTGAGCTAATGGCGGTTAATAGCATGATCAGTGCTGCAGGCTTGACACTTGGTTCTACGACATCTTCCCACTTGATCAATAGCTGTTTCCAATTAAAGGCCTGTTGTTGTGGCAATGTTTCTTTGATAGGGCTCATCAATAAAATCGCTAAAAGACCAAATGCCGCAGCAGTCATAAAAAGGGTGTCAAAATTGCTGTGTGCAAAAATGTAAGAGCCCAGCGCTTGCCCAATCCCGATACCGAGTGAAATGAATGTGCCCCAAAGCCCCATGGCAGCTCCTTTTCTGCCGGGAGGTAAAATGTCGGTGAGTAGGGCTGTTGCCCCTGTTGGCGCAAAGCCAGCACTTAAGCCGTGTGCAAAGCGCAAGACAAAGAAAATCGCCAATGCGCCAACCCAAGCATAACTCAAACTTGCTGCTATGGCAATTGCTAGTCCAATGTACACACTTTTCTTGCGTCCGATCAAATCGGCAAGTTTGCCTGCGAAGGGCCGTGAAATACCTGCTGCCACAGAAAACAAAAAAATGATGCTCCCTTTGACTTCGCTTCCGCCAAGTCCGCTGATAAAACCATTCATTTCAGGCAAGATCAGGTTAAAGCTGAGCATAAAGAAGAACATACTGAAACTCAATAACCAGAAATCTTTCGTGTATCTTTTGAACATGGCGGCAAAAGTAGTTAAACCAAACCAACTCTTGTTTGTTGTAACTACATGAAACGTATATTTGTCATACTTATGTTAGGAAGCCTAAATGCCTGTGGTCAGCAAGACCCCGATGATGCAAAAAATCAGAACACTTTCAATGGTCGTGCGCTACCTGAAAATGTATGTTATGTTGTCAATGGCGGCACCGAACGTCCGTTTACCGGCAAGTACTGGGATCACCACGAAGAAGGTACCTACGTTTGCGTGGCCTGCGATGCGCCTTTGTTTGAAAGCAAGACCAAATACGATTCAGGATCGGGTTGGCCAAGCTTTTACGAGGTGCTCACGCAAGGTAACGTCAAAAAAATTACCGACCATTCACACGGCATGATCCGCACAGAAGTGCGCTGTAATCAATGTGACGCGCATCTTGGACATGTGTTTGAAGACGGTCCAAAACCAACGGGTTTGCGCTACTGCATCAACTCCGCTTCTTTAAATTTTATAGCTGCAAAAGACATGGAAACAAATCAAAACAAAACAAATTTGCAAACCGCCACCTTTGGTGCAGGTTGCTTTTGGTGTATTGAAGCGTGTTTCAAAGATCTCAAAGGGGTTGTTTCGGTGGTGCCTGGCTATGCTGGTGGTCATCAAAAAGATCCAACTTATAAAGAAGTTTGCAGTGGTCAAACCGGACATGCAGAAGTAGCTCAAGTCGTTTTTGATCCTGGGATCATCTCCTACGAGGCCTTATTAGAAGCTTTTTGGTTTGTTCATGACCCGACTCAACTCAACCGTCAGGGCAATGATGTAGGTACGCAATACCGCTCAGTTATTTTTTACCACAGTGAAGAACAAAAGGTGTTGGCACAAAAATACCTCAAGCGTTTGAGTGAAGAAAAAGTATGGGATGCGCCAATTGTAACTGAAATTGTAGCTATCAACAACTATTACGAAGCAGAAGATTACCACCACAATTACTTTGAAAATAATCCTGGCAATCCTTATTGTCAGAGTGTGGTGCGTCCTAAGGTCGAGAAATTCAGAAAAGTATTTGCCAAAAGTCTGAACTAGACTTTGAACTGCTTTTAATCTTGTTCAGGAGCCAAGCGCAAGACAATTCCATCGATTTCGTCGCTGAGGTGAATTTGACAACCCAAGCGGCTGTTGCCTTTCACAAAAAAGGCTTGATCGAGCATATCTAGTTCCGCATCGCTTTGTTCTGGCAGGTCTGTATCGGATTCTAAATAGCACTGACAAGTTGCGCACATAGCCATGCCGCCGCATTCTCCTTTCACCGGTAAGTCATAAGCTTTGCACAATTCCATGATATTCATGTTCATGTCGGTTGGTCCCTCGAGTTCGTGAGCCAATCCTTCTCTGTCAATAATGGTTACTTTGATGTCTGCCATAGTAATTAGTTGTAAACGCGCAATAAATTGTTACCGTTGAATTGTGTGGCGTACTGTCGCAAGCCGTAAATGCTGTTGCTCACCGGAGAGCCGTCGTAAAGTGAAAAGACCGCGTTGTTGCAGGAGTCTATGAGTTGTAAAAAGTTTTGAGCGTCAGGGTAGAGGGGTAAAGGACACGTGCCGTTAGGGTCAGCGGGAGAATGTCGGTCAAAAGCCACAAATTCATCTATGTTTTTGCGGTAAACAATAATGCCTTTTGAGCCACCATTGAGGTAGGTCCAGCCGCCAACACCTTGCAGATCGCTGTAGCTGGGGAGTTGGATGTCTATGGTGATGTCTACCGGCACAAATGGAACCGGATGCTGATTCTGGTTATTGCACTTTGCGGACAATAGTAAAAATCCCAAACACAAAATAAGGAGCTGCTTCACGCGTCAAATTTAATGATTTTCAATGGCTTTATAAGGCTGCTGATTTTTCTTCCCATTTTTTGTAGAGCTGATCTACTTGCGCCTTCGCTTGTTCATAGCGATTGAGTACGGCATTGTAGTTGTTCTTGTCTTCGTAGTCTATATTTCCCAATTCAATTTCTATTTCACTCAAAGCTTTCTCTTGCTGATCAATTTGCTGCTCGATTTGTTGGATTTCGCGCTGCGCTTTTTGTTGGGCTTTGTCAATTCTGGGTTTGCTGCTCTCTTCGGTAGGCTTGTCCTTTTTGCTTTCTTTCACAGGAGCCTCTTCTATGGCATTAGGGCTTTTTTGGGTTTTGTAGTTGAGGTACTCTTGTAAACTAAAGTGATGTATTTTGACGCCTTGATTTTCGATATCCCAAATGCGGTTACTCAGTCCGTCTACAAATTCACGGTCGTGAGAGACGATAATAAAAGTACCTTCGTAATGTACAAGAGCTTCTTTAAGTACTTCTTTACTTTGGAGGTCGAGGTGATTGGTAGGTTCGTCTAAGATCAAGAAGTTCGATGGACTGAGCAGCAAGCAACACAAGGCCAATCTGGTCCGTTCACCTCCTGAAAGTACCCCGACTTTTTTATCGATATCCTCTCCTGAAAACAAAAAAGCACCAAGGATACTGCGCAAGTCTTTTCTTAAATCACCTTTTGCGATGAGGTCAACGGTGTCGTAGATGCTCAGTTTGGGATCGAGTTTTTCGGCTTGATCTTGGGCAAAATAGGATATTTGAACATTGTGACCGAGCGTTACCTCGCCATCGTGGGTGATATTGCTCATGATGGCTTTGAGTAAAGTGGACTTTCCGACGCCATTTGGCCCGAGCAATGCGATTTTTTCTCCCCGACCAATAGTGATCGATACTTCCTTAAATAAGCAACGTGCATCGTAGCTCTTGCCAAGCTGATTGAGTTCCAAGACCCATTTCCCGGGCTGTACAGCCAACGGAAAGCGCAACTTGAGTTTGGCTACTTGGTCTTTTTCTACGGAAATGCGTTCCGTTTTGTCTAGTTTTTTGATCAAGGATTGCGCAAATGCCGCCTTGTTTTTCTTGGCTCTAAATTTTTCGATGAGCTCTTCGGCGTGTTTGATGTCTTTGTCTTGTTGTTTTTTGGCTTGTTCGAGCCTTTCCATTTCTTCGGCGCGCAACTCTTTGTATTTAGAATAGGCATATGGGAAGTCAAAAATTTGTTGACGAGAAATCTCTAAAGTGCGCGTACTGACATTATCCAGAAATAAGCGGTCGTGCGAAATCAGGATAACGGCGCCTTCGAAGCGTTGTAGGTATTGTTCTAGCCAACTGATCGATAGAATGTCGAGGTGGTTGGTTGGTTCATCCAAAAGAAGGATGTCGGGTGTGTTGACCAATATGCGGGCTAATTCTGCGCGCATTTTCCAGCCACCAGAGCATTGTGCGATCATTTTTTGCTGATCGAGATCGCTAAATCCGAGTCCTTCAAGTGTAGCTTTGATTTTTTCTTCCCACTGATATCCTTCCAAAACCTGAAAACGGTGATTGAGGTCGCTGAGTTCATCGAGTAAGGCCAAGTAGCTTTCCGCTTCGTAATCAGTGCGGATGGTCAGTTCGTTATTGATGTGGTCAAGCCGCTCTCTGATCTCATTCAATTGGTCATTTGAGTAAAAGAGAAAATCGTAGACGCTTTTATCCGAATCAATTTGAATATCTTGTGTCAGGAAGCCCAATTTGAGACTCTTGGCCTGATGCACCTGCCCATCAGAAGGCTTTACGCTACCTGACAAAATGCGCAAGAGGGTCGATTTGCCCGCACCATTCTTACCTACCAAACCGACCTTATCTCCTTTGTTGATTTGTAGGTTGACATTGGAGAATAGGTATCCTTGTGGTAAAAAGTAGCCGAGCCGTTCAAATTGTATCATGCCGCAAAGTTAATTCTTTCATGACAATATCATTTGAGGCATGATTTTTGTTTGCAAAAGGCAACAATATTCAGATTTTTTAGTTATATTGTCAAACTCTTATTAAATTAAATACAAATTCAACATGGGAAGACCTCCAACTAAACCAGCCAGACTACGCAACGGATTTTATATAGAAGTTAAATCACAAGGGTCCTCAGCTATCCTAATACGCAGAGACACCCGCGAGCAAATGCTCGTTGCTGCAGAAGATTACGCCCGCACCAAAAATGTTACCATTAAAGGAGAGATGCGCAATGACAAATGGATCGCTGAATAGTTACCGCTTTTCTTTTTGGCTTCCCCTTTTCGCAGGCTTATTAATGCTGGTCCCTATTTTTATATGGTCAGGATTCATATCCCTTGCTAAAATTGACGGATTCGCAATTCTTATCTTATTGTTGCTGGCCATGCGCAAATGGTTTGCCTTGGCCAGAACAAATAACAATAGGGTAGAGCGTGTTCAACTTTCTACCAACGATTTATTTCTACTTCAGCAAATCATCCCAGCGTTTAAAAATTGGCCAAGTTCAGAGCAGCGCATCTTAACTGATCAATTAGGACTGTTCTTAGCTGAAGTACAATTTAGTGGCGTCTGGACCCCCAAGGCACAGTTTACTACAGGAGTGGCTGCGGCTTTAGCAACTTGGGACGCCGGCTATATAAATAAACAACAATGGGTGCTTTGCGCCTCAGAAGCCGACACCTATTATATAGCAGCTGCACCTTCAGCTCTATTGCAGGTGCCAGTCTTTTCGGCTTCTGAACAAACACGAACAGGGCTTTGTAACAGCGAAGCCGTATTAGCGCTAAAAAAGGTTATCGAAAACCTTTAATAAATACCGCTATAAATCAATCAGTTAGATTTTTGATTGAAAAAAAAATAAAATTTCTTTCAAAAAAGCATTGCAGAACGAAAAAGAGTACATATCTTTGCACCCCGCAATTGAGACAACGGTCTGACACAAACGGGAAGATTAAAAGAGTAAGATGAGTAGGGACGGGAGTTCTTACTGATAACATAAGACAAGTTCTTTGAAGTATTGAGAAATAAGGAAACAGCGTTTTTAAGAATAAAAACAAACATACTCGAGCTCTTAAAATTCGAAGTTATTATACAACGGA
>JACCDQ012230710.1_pt1 | contig 18445 bp, 33 predicted proteins | sample 7446031 | NCBI WGS metagenome assembly JACCDQ01 (sample SAMN15323442, study PRJNA562643) | freshwater metagenome | isolation source: river surface water | place: USA:Blue River Watershed | collected 2017-08-17
AAGGCGGTGATGATTTCATTAGTGGTGCAGTTTGGCTAGCAGAAAGTATGAGTGGACAACTATGTGAAGATTGTGGTGCTCCAGGAAAAACTACCGGTAATGGATGGGTTCGAACACTCTGCGATTTTCATATTGCTGAACGTGAGGCATTGGCAATCCAACAAGCTCGTAAAGAAGGGCTGGAAATATGAAATGTAACCACTGCGGAGAAGATACCGTTAAAAAAATCAAGTGTGATTGGCAACAAGGAAGATGTCCCCATCGTCCTGCTATGATCGATCATATTTTGCTTGACAATTACAAAGCAAGATATTATAATTTAATTCAATCCATTAAAAATCTTTTTAAACGATGAAACGAGATTACGACAACGGCGTTTACGACAATGTAGTCTTCTTTGAAGGCACAGAAGTAGAGCATACACCTGCATTTGGTATGCACACCTTATTTGTTACAGGGGTACAACCTACTAGCGAAATTACTGCTAGACTTGCTTATGTGGGTCAACATATTTTCTTTGGTGCTAATCATAGTTTTAATCCGCAAACTGCCGACGAGTGGAAAGCGTGGGAAAACATGATTACACACTATCTAGATATGGGCTATTTGTGTAGCCTTGATATTCCTCTAAGTGCTGTCGAAGAATTTAACGATGGTCCTCTAAACGAATACGATAATTTTATTCCGCAAATTCGTGTTCCTATTCCATACATTAAACTATGGAATTACAACACTATGATTAAAATCGACGACAAAGATTTTAAAGCAACAAATCCTGGCGTGTGGTCACATAGTCTACACAATCTCAAAGATAGAAACAAGTTCACTCCGTGGAGTGCTTACAAAGACGACAAGGTATTATAATGTCAACCGGACAAGTATCAGCAGGTTATGCTCTAGGCAAACAAGCTAGAGTATCAACTATTAGACCAGCCCGTAAACGTAGGAAAGAACAAGTGAAACTAACATTTAAACAACGCATTCGCAATTGGCTAATGGATACTGATGAAAGTATTCCAGACGACTCTTTGTATGTAGAAGCAGACAAATTTAGCTCAGATGGTATCCGACTTCAAATATATAAAGCTAGCGGCGGATACGTTGTCGAAACTCGTGGTTATGATCGAAAGACTGATCGCAATAACTCTAGTATGCACGTCATTAATGACGATCAAGATCTCGGCGATGCATTAGGTAAAATTGTTATGATGGAGGCACTAAGAGGATGAACCCGCAAATCGAAAAAGTAGCTGCTAAAGCACGTGGTAAAATGTCAGTCCTTAAGACTTGTAACGAAGAAGATTGGGAACTCCATCAAGAATTTGTCCAAACATTTACAGAAACATTTATTGAAGAATGTGTTAATGTTATTGAAGGCATGAGATTCACCGACGAAGGCCCAGCAGAAGGCGCACGTTATCAACGAGCGTTATGTGCTACTACACTTAAAGAATATTTTGGACTACAAAGCAAAGGTCCAATTACATCAAGAAACGTACCATGATTATTAGACAAGACCAACGACCAAACAAAATGATTTGGGTTACTTTCCGCAAAGAAGGTATCCACAAATATCCTGCGGCTTTGACCGATCCTTCACTAGCAACTGGAGACGAATATGACGTTTCATTCCTAGGTTATCCACATAGACATATCTTTCATTTCCGTGTTTGGATTAATGTAACACATAATGATAGAGATATTGAGTTTATTCAGTTTAAACGTTGGTTGGAAAATCTTTACAAAGATGCTACACTAAGTTTAGACTTTAAGAGTTGCGAGATGATGAGTGATGAACTTCACGATGTCATCAAACAAAAGTATCCAGATCGTGAGGTTTGGATTGAGGTCTCCGAAGACGGAGAAAATGGTAGTTTTATCAAGTACTAAAGGAAGCTAATAATGGCTCGTAATTACAAGGATTATTCCTATTTTGAAAACCGCCCGGACGTTGTAAAAGTTTGGGATGATCTAGAGGCATACTACGATTGGTGCCGTTTCGAACTCCGCGAGTTCAACCCTGCGGAAATGTACCGCAAAGACGCACCTAACTACGGTGCATACTTGGCAAGTAAGCGTCCACGCAGACCTTACCAAGGCAACAAACCACGCTTCGAAAAGCGTGAGTATAATAACCGTCGGAGTTATTAATATGGCTCGGGTTTTCCTCGTCGACCTAGAAGCAGTAGAAACTCGCTATACAGGCGAGTGGAAAACCCATTTCCCCGCAATCCTACGAAAGGCAGGTCACAATGTTCAAATTATATCTGGTCCTACGGACATTCCTTCTGCTACCACTCCTGGCGCTTTTCTTAATTTTGGTGGTACCAATATATACAAGGCTAGACAGGTTGAGCAGATGGGTCGTTTATTTTGTGACGGATCCGTTCATCCCGGCGATCACTTTATCTTTGCTGATGCTTGGCACCCTGGTATCATAAACTTAAAGTACATGAGTGAGCTATTGGGTATTCCAGTAGTTACACACGGTCTATGGCATGCCGGTAGTTACGACCCGCAAGACTTCTTAGGTCGATTAGTTGGCGATAAGCCTTGGGTTAGATTTGCTGAGAAGAGTTTCTTTGAAGCATTTAATCACAACTATTTTGCTACAGACTTTCACATTGACATGTTCTGTAAAAACTTGCTACACCTTAGCATGCCGCAATCAATCGAAGGCTTTATAGAGCTTGGCAAAATTGTTCAAACAGGCTGGCCAATGGAGTATATGGTAGACACCTTATCAATGTACAAAGGTATGGAAAAGAAAGACGTTATCTTATTTCCACATCGCCTTGCTCCAGAGAAACAAGTTGAAATCTTTTATGATCTAAAAGATCAACTTCCTCAATATGAGTTTAGAGTTTGTCAAGAATACCCGTTAACTAAGAACGAATATCATAATATGTTAGGCGAAGCTAAACTAGTGTTTAGTGCTAACCTACAAGAAACACTAGGCATTAGTTGGTACGAAGGTGCTATTGTTGATGCTATTCCAATGGTTCCGGATCGTTTAAGTTATAGCGAAATGGCTTTAGATACATTTAAGTATCCTAGCAAGTGGACAGAATCATTTGAATCTTATAAGACACACAGACAAGAGGTTGTAAATCGAATTGTCCAATATATGGAAAATTACGAAAAGTTCTTACCTCGCCTAAATAATCAAGTAGACATTCTAACTGATAACTTTTTCAGTTGCAACAAGCTACTAAAGAATATAAAATAACTAATATATGTCATCCACGACATTAACTCGGAGAAATATAAATTGTCAGATAAGAAAGAAACAGCATTAGACGCTATGGCAGGAGATGGTGGCTATCAAGAAGAAAAATATCTAGGAAACTACCTTCGTGCTAAAATGCGCAGAGACGGAAAACGTTTTTGGGCAGGAGATAACATTTCAGACTATGTTAGCGAAGAAGATAAACAACGACTAATCAATGAAGCAACAGAAGCATTTGAACTAGTGCTTGACCGCTTGCTTATTGATCGCGAAACAGATCCTAACTCGCACGGTACAGCGAAGCGTCTAGCAAAAATGTACTTTAACGAAATTATGGCAGGACGATATGACCCATCACCATCAGCAACCGCATTCCCCAATGATAGCGAGGACCGTTACGAAGGTATGTTGGTTGTTCGCAGTGAGCTTCGTAGTATGTGTAGCCATCATCACCAACCCGTTACTGGTGTTGCCTATATTGGTATTATTGCGGCTGAGAAGCTCATTGGACTCTCTAAGTACACAAGAATCGCCCAGTGGTGTGCAAGACGTGGTACTCTCCAGGAGGAACTTGCTAATGATATTGCTCGCGAGATCGCCAAAGCAACAGGAGCAACAGACCTAGGTGTTTATATTCAAGCAGTTCATGGATGTTGTGAAAATCGTGGCATTATGGCACATAGTTCTTTAACACAAACTACCGTACTGCGTGGTGCGTTTAAAGATGATTCAGGCACAAAGAAAGAGTTCTTTGATAACATTAAACTACAGCAAGAATTTGCTCCGAGGTAATTATGGCACGTACTAAGAAAACTGAAGATGTTAAAGTAGTTAAAGGTAGTCACTTAACCGTTACTACATACCCAGATGGGCGCACAGAACTAGAATGGGACGACGAAGCACTCATGCGTGAAGTACAAGCAGCCATTGCGTCTGTTGGTACTATTACTATTAAGGAAGAAAAACCTAAACGCACACGCAAGGCAAAATAATGGACAAGTTAATTCTTTCTCATGAGAAGTTTGATAGACTTGTTTCTAAAATTTGTAGAGACATTACAAACAGCGATTGGAGGCCAGACTACGTAGTTGGATTAACTCGTGGCGGCCTCCTTCCAGCAGTTATGATTAGTCATTACTTTGATATTCCGTGCGAAACCCTTAAAGTTAGTTTGCGTGACAATGTTGAGTGTGAATCGAATTTGTGGATGGCTGAAGACGCACTAGGTGTTGTACATCCTGAAGATAAAAAGAAACACGGCGGGCATGATCACATTGAGATGCTAAAAAAGAACATTTTAATTGTAGACGACATTAACGACACCGGGTCAACAATTAATTGGATCTTAAAAGATTGGCCAAGTGGTTGTTTTCCCAATTCCGCAGAGTGGCGAGATGACATTTGGAACGTTAATGTTCGCTTTGCAGTTGTAGTTGATAACTTAGCTAGTGATTGTTTAATTAAAATGGACTATACTGGCATGGAAGTTAATAAGGCAGAAAAAGATGTTTGGATTGAATTTCCATACGAAGAATGGTGGGCTAAATGATCGACGAACAAGTTAAGGTACATTGTACAGACGCAGGCAAAGACTTTGATATGCACGTTTTAGGTTACAAACCTAAAGCATTTTTAGAAGTAGCATTTCAAACTCTTAAAATCCGTATGGTGTATAAAGAGAATACTAAAGCATTTGTAGGATCGCTCGGCGGTCGCGAGTTTGTTATTCGCGAAGAGGCATTGCCTAAAGAGTACAAGGAATTTAAAAGATGAAAGATAATACCTATAAAGTATTTCCTAGCGAAGTAGATTTCATTGAAGATTCAAAGGCGCCGTGGACTGAGCTTGTTGAAGAAGATTATCATGTTAAAGTGTTTCGTGACATATATCCAGTAACTGAAGGACACCTGTTATTTGTACCTAAATATAATACGGTGTCTGTATTAATGGATTGTTTTGAATCAGCTGTCAAAGACGGTATTAATAGAGTACAAAAGGGTGAGTGGGACGGATTTAATATTGGTCTTAACTACGGCAAGGCAGCTGGACAAACGGTTCCTTGGCCGCATGTGCATTTAATTCCTAGACGCAACGGAGATATGGAAGATCCGACCGGAGGTGTGCGTCATGTTATTCCAGAGAAAGGAAATTATAAAAAGTGGTAAAGACGTTGTTTATTGGCGATAGCCATACTTGCGGTTACATTGCAGAGCCCGGAAAGGTTGGGCCTGGGAGCTACACGTATTGGAATGACAATAGTTATTGCGACATTTATAGTGAAGAAACAAAAACACCAATAGCTGTGTATGCCATGGCAGGTGTAAACAATCGTGTCTACACTGATTGGCTTAAAACTATGTTTCAGAGACACCCAGAAATCAAAGAAGTGTTCTTGTGCATGTCTGCTATGAATAGATTTGTAATTGCATACGACCCTGCATTGTTAGACGATCCTATTGAGGTAGATCATTTTACCGTTGAATGTGTAGATAAATCCGACGAGTCTAGTTTAATCCAAAGATATGCTGATTTAATCAAGGCAGATGACCAAATTCAGTTATTCAATAAACCTACATACGACGATTATTCCAATCAAGTTAGGTTTGAAGTTAGCAGCGAAAAAGGATTAATTTCTCCCGATCTTAGAAAGCATACGTTTATGCAGGTTAAGCTGTTCCATGAATTAAACACATATCTAGAAAAACGTGATTTTTTACAAAATGTGTATACTTGGGACAACATTTGCACAGATCACGGTGCAAAACTTTATTTGTTTAACTTTACAGATAGATTAAAGTATCCTAGCAATTTCGAATACTACGGAAAACTTAAATCAACTACCGTAGCCACTAAAACCGTTCAAGGATTTTTTTCTAGCAGAATGATTGATCATTCTAAATATCTATTACCAGACGGCGAACATTATAATAAAAACTTTCATTATATGATTGCCACACAATACATTCCCTGGCTAAAGAGTTTATGAAGATTTTAATAGCAGGAGATAGCTTTGCTGCCGAATGGCCTACTTCTGAAAAGGGGTGGGTTGATCTCCTTGCTGAAAATTATAAGGTAACTAATGTTGCGCAGGCAGGATGCAGTGAATATCGAATTCTAAAGCAAATACAAAATCAATCTCTAAAAGAGTTTGATGCTATTATTGTCAGTCATACAAGTCCTAGTAGAGTTTACACTAAAGAACATCCGTTACATAAAGAAGGGTTTCATAAAAATTGTGATCTCATAGCAACTGATATAGATAGACCCGCTTGGTTTAATGATAGCCTTAAGGCTGCACAAGGTTGGTTTCAGCATCATTATGATGATGAGTACCAACAAGACGTTTACAATTTAATTAGAGCAGAAATTAATCGCATTATCGATATACCGTATATTAGTATGAGCCATATTGATTTTCTAAAAAATAAATCCATCGAATCGACACATTTAGATTTTAGTAATTTATGGTCTTTGGAAAGAGGTAATGTAAATCATTACACCAAGGCTGGAAATATTTCAATATACAACACAATAAAAAGAGCAATCGAAACATGATGACTATACACATACCGTGGAGTTCTAAAATTAGCCGATTAACTTTGTGGAATGATATCTGTGCAAATATTGTTGAACATTTTGGATTACCTGGCGACAAATATACAACAGAGGTAACTGAAGATTATATGAACTTCAATTTCCACAATGACAAGGAAGGATTGTTGTGTAAACTCCTTGTAAGTGATTACGTATGAAAAACATTTTACTTGTTATTGTTCTTTTTGTTGCTATGTTTGTTCTTATAGTATCAGACAAACACGGAACCGTTGTATACGATTGTCGAGATGCACATTGGATGCCCGATATTCCAATTGAAGTTAAAAAAGAATGTTCCAAAATGCGGCAAGAGGATTGGGAACGTTTACAGCAAGAAGGTAAAAAGAAGTTGATTTCTACTTAGAAAGAGTGTATAATAAAAGTATGAGTAAATTAAAAATTGCAGAGCTGTTTTACAGCATTCAAGGTGAAGGACGCTATATGGGCGTACCTTCTGTTTTCTTACGCACATTTGGTTGCAACTTTAAGTGTGCTGGGTTTGGTATGCCAAAAGGCGAACTAAGCACAGAAGCTAACTTAGTTGATCCTTCTAAGTACAGCAAGTACGAAGAACTACCTCTTGTTAGCACAGGCTGTGATAGTTATGCTAGTTGGGATCCTAGATTTAAAGATCTAAGTCCAATGCTTACTACAGATGCCATTGCCGAACGTATTATGGAAATTATTCCGTTTAACGAATGGCGTGATGAGCATCTTGTTATTACAGGTGGCGAGCCGTTACTAGGTTGGCAACGTGCTTATCCAGATTTGTTGCGTCATCCAAAGATGCGTGGCTTAAAAGAGATTACCTTTGAAACAAATGGTACTCAAGAAATTAGTAAAGACTTTGGTGATTTCCTAATCGAATGGCAAATGCCCCAAGTAGACTATGTTCCAGAGATTACTTTCAGTGTAAGTGCTAAACTAAGTTGTTCGGGCGAAGAACGACATGAAGCAATTCGTCCAGACATTGTTTGCTCTTACGAAGAATACGGTTATACATATCTTAAGTTTGTTGTAGCAACAGAAGAAGATGCGGAGGAAGCAATTGAAACTGCGGACATTTATAGAGCAGAAGGCTTTACTGGTCCTATATATCTTATGCCTGTTGGCGGTGTTGAAAGTGTGTACGCACTTAACAATCGTCGTGTAGCAGAACTAGCAATGAAAAATGGCTTGCGCTATAGTGATAGACTGCAAGTGCCGTTATTTAAAAATGAGTGGGGAACTTAATGTTACAAAAAATGTTTAAAAAGATGCTGGGCTTAGATAAGCTAGAAGCATCGATTCAAAAAGCAGAAGCTGATTTAAAAGAAGCCAATGAAAGAGTTGCGGCCGCCGAAGAAGCATCTAAAAAAGCCGAAGAAGCAGAGAAACTTGCTCTAGAACAAGAAGAACAAGCCAAATTAACCCCAAAAGATCGTGCTACTCGCAAGAAAGAACCATGGGTTGGGGTACTAAATACACACGTAAACCAAGACAATATTCGCAACGGCTTTTTTGAACTTGACTGGAATGAGCAGTTTGTGTTAAAATTAAAGCAAGAAGGTTATGGTGCAGATGGTGATTTAGACGAAGAAATCGTCGACCGTTGGTTCCGTGAACTTTGTGCAAACGTTGTAGTGGATGGTGACTACGGTGGCCCTGTAGACACTGGTGTTATAGACATACAGAGTGTAAAGAAGAACAATCAATGACATATATCTTAGTTGATACAGCGAATACTTTCTTTCGCGCACGACATGTAATCAACGGCGATGCCGATATTAAACTCGGCATGGCATTTCATATTACCTTAAATTCTATTAGAAAAGCATGGCAGCAATTTCAAGGCAGTCATGTTATCTTCTGTTTAGAAGGTAGAAGCTGGCGCAAAGATTATTACGAGCCTTATAAGCGCAATCGATCCGATGCTCGTGCAGCTCACACAGAAAAAGAAGCAGAAGAAGATAAGCTGTTTTGGGAAGCGTTTGATACGTTCAAAGAGTTTATTAAAGATAAGACCAATTGCACGGTAATGCAGCATCCTAACCTAGAAGCAGACGATTTAATTGCTGGCTGGATTCAAAGCCATCCAGATGATAATCACGTGATTATCTCTACAGACAGCGATTTTGCACAGCTTATTGCTCCTAACGTTAAACAATATAACGGTGTAATGGAAACTACTATTACTCATGAGGGGTACTTTGATGACAAAGGCAAGTCGATTATTGATAAGAAAACACAAGAACCTAAACCTGCGCCTAATCCCGAATGGTTATTGTTTGAGAAATGTATGCGTGGAGACACTAGTGACAATGTCTTTAGCGCCTACCCCGGTGTACGTACTAAAGGCACATCCAAGAAAGTTGGTCTTACTGAAGCGTTCGAAGACCGTGCAACCAAAGGTTTTGCGTGGAACAATCTCATGCTTCAACGTTGGACTGACCACGAAGGTAAAGAACACCGTGTACTTGAAGACTACGAACGTAACCGCAGACTAATCGATCTTTCACATCAGCCAGACGACATCAAAGAAGTTATTGCTAACACTATTGCAGAAGCTACATCAGCAAATAAGAACGTAACACAAGTTGGTATTAGGCTAATGAAGTTTTGCAATACTTGGGATCTTAAAAAGATCTCAGAACAGGCTCAAAGTTATGCTGAGCCACTTAATGCGAGGTACACACAATGACATACATTCATGCTAAACCAATCATCCAGGATAAATTCTGGATTGTTGAAGAAGACGGTATCAAAGTTGCTACGTTAAGAAAGAATGAAGATAATCGTTTTGTTCTTAGTAACGAAGAAGGCATCAAAGTATTTGATACTAAGAAAAGTTTAACTGACCAATTTGGTAAAGAATTCTTTGTTGCTAAGATTGTTAAAGAAAGTAACGATTCAGAACCAAATGAGGTGCACGGATTTCCTACAAGCGTAGAACCTCACAACGCAATGTTCGATATTAAACGTAAGTTACCGCTGTTCACAAAAAGCAAAGACAGCAAGAGTTTGTATTGTGCAGGTTACTATGTTATTCGATTTGAAAAAGGTTGGGTTAAGTCGTTTTGTCCTAAACTAATAACTTTACAGCGTTACGATAATAAAGGTCCATATAAGACCGAGTTTGAAATGAAACAGGTATTGTCAAATGTCAGCAAATAATATTCCTAATACCTTACCTAGTATTGAAAAGCTACTTCAACGAGTTAGCATGGCTGAAAAAAGCCAGCAAAAAGAAGTACGCATCACTATCCAAGAAGCAAAGGATTTAACTGCTGAATTGGCTATTCTAACTTCTAAATTAGGCAAGACGGTGCAAGAAATACACCAAATGTTGGCAGAAATACGTGCTTCAACTACCCAAATTGACGTTAAGTTTGACGGCGGCGCATTTTAAAGTGATAAATATATACGTGGTTAATTAGGAAACACGTATAATGAGTAGACCAAAACCTAAAGTAATACTTGAACATGCAAATAAGGAAACTTTTAAAATTGAACAAATTTTGGAGAGTGATGCCATATGGGCTGTTTTTTACAAAGGGCAACCTTTTAATTTAAAAAGTGGAAGTTTGGTGGCAAGTTATCCCGGTCCAAAATATAAAAAAGTAAGTTTTTCAAATCCAGGACACGCATACAACTTAGCAAAGAAACTAAACAAACTTTTTAAAACAACTGATTTCGCAGTATATAAACTAACGCAAGGCGAAGAAATAAAATAATATGGACATTAAGGATACCTACACTGAGGTATTCCTAAAAGCAGTAGGCAAACAACCCACTCAGGATACCGTAAAACAATTTAGACCTATCTGGTGGTGGAATGTCCGAGATAAATCTTCAGGCGGCCTACGCCTCACAGACGAAGGATTGCGATTCGTCGAAGAAGAAGCTAAAATAAAGACTTACAAAATTAATTTTAGCGAGCAGTTTGCAATAACTCCCCAAATATTAATCTGGTTAGACAAGTTCATAGAATCACCATTTTATATCACTAAAAAGTACATAGTAGTACTAAGAGAAAAAGCAGCATTTGAGCTGTATTTGTTTTCTGGAGATATAAGAAAAATGGGGTATAACAAAGCCCTTTCGAAAAGACTTAGCCAAGAATCCCAACCTGAATAAACTACACATATAAATATTTTCACAATGTTTAATCTAAATCCACTTGATGTTTTGAATATTAGAGAAGTTAAAACTCTTCCTCCTCACTTTGGTAAAATTAAAGTTACCGAAGCTGATTTGTTTGATAAAAATATTAAGCATTGGATTAGAACTAAACTTAAAGGAAGATTTTGTATTGCTAAAGTTCCTAATATTGAATCTAGCGGCAATTTAAAATCTTCAACATTTATAGGTTTTGAAGATCACAAAGAGCTAACATACTTTATGCTAGCCTGTCCACACTTAAGGAGAAATTGATGACTGAAGAAGTTAAAGATCAAGCGCCTGCTCAACCAGAAGCGGCACCACAAGGTCCAGATTTAAATATCAGCGACCTGTTAGCACTAAAGAATATCATTGAAGTAGCAAGTCAACGAGGAGCGTTCAAAGCTAACGAACTAGAAGCAGTAGGCAAAACTTTTAATAAGTTAAGCACCTTCTTAGATTCAGTTAGTAAAAAGGAGGCTTAATCATGGCTCGTACATTAAAACACGTAGGTAAAATGAAGAACACAGGAATGAAAGTTCTTGTTGTTTTTAGAACACTACCAGGAGAATCTAATACAGCATTAGTTCTTCCTGTAGCTCAACTTCCAGATGCATATCACGATAGCATTATGACATTAGTTGAATCCGAAGAAGCTCAACAATCTTTCGAGTTTGGGGAGATGATGTTTGTTCGCATGTTCCCAGATGGCAGACAAATGCTTAGAGCAGTTCAACAAGACGGACGACTAGCTAAAGTTGCTACTGATACGGTTATCATGACTCCAACTCCTACTTCAGAAGTATCGTTGGATCAACTTAATGTATTAATTGCTGAACAAAGAAATTGTGCAGTTGACGACTTGTGTACATTTGTTAAAGGTGCGCCACAAAAGACAGAAGTTAAGGAAGTAGCAAGAGTTCAAGAAGTTGCGCCAACGCCAACAGCTCAGGCTCCGTTAAACGCAGCACTTTCAGATACCGACATTGCTAAATCTTTGAGAAGCCAAGCAGACTCTCTTTATAAAGAAGCAGCAAGAATGCGTAAAGAGGCAGACTCGTTAGATCCACCAAAGAAGAAAACAACTACTAAGACCGAAGAACAAGTTGATGCCTAATCCGCTGTTTAGGCCTCCTCGTCATTTAGTCAAAGAGTGGCCAGAAGTCTTTGAAGACTTGTATATGAACACAATGCCGGTAGCATATCTAGAGGTAGTCCATCTAGAATTTGCTAACGGCAGAGTGTGGCAAATTGATATCAAAACACAATTATCTAATAGCAGTCCTGATATTGTTTCAAGCAAACTACTTGAAACATTTCAAGAATATAAAGAAGAGATTAAAAAGATCGACTTTAAAATCGACATTGAACGATTGAAAAAAGATATTAGAGACTCGACAAAGACTATGCTTTAAACATAGTCTTTTTCTTTCATAAATTTGTAAATTTCCTCAGCCATTATTCGATAGCCTTCTTGGGTAGGGTGCATACAATTTGTTATATACTCTGTGGGCTCTTTTATTTTAGAATAATAATCATAAAACGCACCGTCTGCTAATTCTTCTCTACCATCGTATCTTAGTAACAATTGCATAAAACTTTTACATCCTTGCGGATATAAAAACTTATCCCACGGAATAGAATTAACAAGGTCAGTGTGTTCTTGCCCTATTGATTTTGTAAAATATTCTTTAGTAACACGTTGATCAAATGCACTAGCAATAATTAGATTCCAGCCGTTTGCTTGAGCAATTGATTCTGCTTCTTTAATGTTAAGCAACGCTTCTAAGCATACAAATTTTTCACTCCAAATGTCTCTGGCATATGCTTCCCATAATTGTTTATGAGTTGTATTTTTGTCCCAAGGATTAGGCCACATTGCAAAAAAGTGCCCGTTGCCTTCTTTAGCAAATTCCCTATTAATAAAATCAAATCGCTCAATACCACTTAGCATATACACCAATGTAGCGGTTTTAGAATCTTGCATTTTTATGCTAGGGTTGAGGTACATTTCTTTAATTGATGCACGGTTTCCTTTACCTAACACTCCTAGATTAACTGGAGTATATTCCTGTAAATGATTTTTACAAAGTTGATTTACCCAACTATTTTCATACATTTCTATTTCTAGTTGTTGAGAAATCCTTAACGGATCAATGTATCCGTTATTTTGCTTGTAAGTTTCTTTTGACCAACTACCTACACCTTGCGTGAAACTATCACCGAGCCCTATAATTAATTTTGAGTCATGTGTAATTGGTGGTATTGTCTGGCTATACATTCTTATACTTTCCTAATTTAAAATATCTTTTGTAAGATCGTTCTAGTTCTATAAACGCAGGATTAACTTTAATAGCGTTAGCTTTTAATGTATTAAAATTATGCTCTAGAATATCCTTCATTGATTCGTACCAGCTAACTTTATCTTCTATTGCTATAACTTTTTTAATAGCTTCTACTATTGCATCAAATCTTTCAAATGTTGGCAGGTCATCATAACTTTCGTCAATAAACCCGTCAAAGGTTTTATATCCCATCTTTCTTAGTTCTTTTAAACTTCCCCTATCTCCCATAATAATAAAAGGATGACAAGATACAATTGGTTTAAATATTTTCTCACTTAAGAATAGTTGTCCTGCTGAATCAGGAAATCCTGCTTCGGATATAACGCTTACCCAAGAATCTAGATAAACATCCTTTTGTATACGTCTTATATAATAATGATCATCAAACTCTGTATTTCCTTTTCCGTGTACTAATAAAGGAAGAACTGAATTAGCTTTTGAAGCTCTAGCAGGATCGATGCGTTGATTGTCTAACCACACGTTGTTAACGTCGAACGGGTTCATACTGATCAATCCATTATCAAGTATACCTGCTTCATACATTTTAATGTACCACCAAACTCGATGTGTCCTTAAGCGTTTCTGTAAACAATTAAATGCTTTTATAGAATGTGTCTTTTTATATTCTAGTTGTTGCTGAAATGTAGTATACGTATCATGCCAGTCTGCTTCATTAAACATGTCTGCTTCGAAATGCGTGTATGGAAACACTGACATTCTGTCAACAATGTTATTGTCGTTGGCCCACTTAGTGTATTGTTCAGCACACAAAGAGTTTCCGGTTGTGTAGATAATAGCAGAGGGATTAACATTATGGTGTTCACAATCTTTGTGAAATGTTTCCCATAGCCACGGTGTTTGATATCCCTCAAGGCTTTGATCAAACAACACCATAGCTTTTCCGTCTTGCACATCTACTAGTTGCTTTGGGTGCAAAAATTGTAATGACGGCAAACGATTGCCATATCCTGCCCAGTCGTTAGGATGATGATTTACGCCTGTAGGAATAATATACGGTTTAGGTTTATTCTTTAATGTATATGGATTTGCTTTCTGCGTAAAATGCAGCATTGTTGTAGCCAACGGAGAGGGAGCAAACCTTTTTATGCCTGACGGATTAACATCAGGGCAAGAGTTGAAATTTGTTAGGGATTCTCTATCTTCAAAAACAAAATTAATTATGTGTGTAGACATTCGAAATAAAAATCCTCTAACTCAGGAAACGTTTTAATAAAATCTGTTCCACGTCTTTTGTCGTATTCAGTAAACCAATTAACAAAGTCTCTTCGACCTTCTGCAATTTTTTCATCAGTATAGTTAGTAGTTTCCATGTACTTAACTACACGTTTAAATTTCTCAAACTCTAACTCACTAAATTTAGTTCTATCTTTATCGTCCATGTTATCATCTATAAATCTTAAATGACTAAACATATACGGCATAAATTTATCTTTTGGTAATATATTAATATCGTATTGCAAAGGTTCTTTTAAAAATGGAGTGTCAAATCTAATACGCTGCCATTTGTTTTGATCAAACCCGTTATACTTTGTACGCCACTCTAATATCTTTTCAAGCAAACTTTGAAAACTTGTTACTGATAGTATATTAAAGGTTATCATAAAAGTGATAGGAAGGGATGTTTTAGTAAGATATGTATCTAAGTTTCTTTCCCATAGGCTAATGTCTAACCCTGTTCTAATATATTCAGCAGGTGCTCCCCACGTATCTATACTTGTAAAAATTTTAAAATCTTTAATGCAATTATTAGCTAGTAGGTTGTTTACCTTTTCTACTAACCTATCTATAAGAATTGGCTTAACTCCAAAGTTAGTGTTAATGTTTAACTCTAGATTAGGCAAAGGATTTACTGCTAAGTCATCTAATAGTTTCCACGTACTTTGTTGTAGTAAAGGTTCACCGCCTGTGATGCGCAGAATTGTTAATGTCTTACTAACTTCTGGCCACCACTTCCACCATGCTTCTACATACGGGTTAGTTTCTTCTTCGTAGATTTTAAACCAGTCAATGTCGTTACGATGATTCTTAACCATAGAATAAGGACCATGGTCTTTAATTTCTTTATAGTATGCAGAGCTGTGTTTAGGATGACAATATCCGCATTTAAAATTACATTCGTTACCAAAAGAAATTTCAATGTACTGCGGATTTACGTTTGCCATTGGTGCTGCTTTAATAGCATTAAATCTTTCTTCTGTATATATGCTAGCGTTACGTTCGTGTCTGTCACTGATATAATCGTCACCTAGTGCTTCGATGTTCCAACAATAATTGCAGCCGCTAGGTTTTTCACCTTGTAGCATACCAAATCTTTCATCTCGCTTTTGATTAGTATTATGCAAGGCTGTTGGATTTACTGCTAATTCTAGCAAAGGAATTTCGTGTGGTGCTGGATGATAACAACTATGTGTTTGGCCTGTTTGGAGATAAATTGTAGTGTGATGCCACTTAGCCATACAGAACGTAGGGCTAATTTCATTCATAATAGGAATAAATTTTTTTATTCTTGCTTTATCGTCCACGGAATATTTCCTCTAACCATTCAAAATCATTAATCTTTGCAAGTGCAGCAGGATTGTCTTTATTCGCTATACCGTAATCTCTTCCCATGATAGCGCCATTCTGTGCGTGAACATCAGTAGTTTTTTCACACCAAACTTTTAATCTTTCATCTGTTTCTGCGTTATCTTGTCTATCAATTGTTCTACTTGCTAATTTGCAACACTCACGAAACCCCGACTTAAAACTATTAAAAGGATCTGTGTTAAATGCAGTAACGTTTGAAATATCTGGCATTGCTTTGAATAACGGGCTAATGCTTGTGGTCATATCAGGTTTAGATACGTCCATTGTCATAGTTAACTTTTTAGGCAACAACTTTACGCCACCATAGCCATATTCTAAACCATTAACTGGGTTTTTACTTCTCCACACATGAACGCACTCGAGATCGTATTTGCTAACTTCGTAATCAAAGTTAAATGTTTCAAGGATTTCAGCGTCACCGTCAACTACCCAAAACATTTTTGTAAATGCTTTTTTAGCAGCGGCAATGTGTGCTTGATGTATTCCTTTAACTCCGTGAACTCTGTGTGCGTAAGGAAACCTTTTACGTAGATTTTCAAAATTTCTATCTGCGTTTGGTTCGTTATAAGAAATAAAAATAATATCGTACATTATTGTTTGTAATATGTTAACCCTAGGTTAATTGTTTCCTCGTATAAATTTAAAATATACTTACTCTGCTGTGCATCAAAGTTAGGCCATGCTAGCCCTAGCTGATGCTTAATCTTTGTCCCAAGGTCTTGTGCATCTTCTTCAACAAACGTATGATTTACATTTTGCTCGTAGATGTTACGTAATACCTCAAAATCTCTAACTTCAACATAATTCCAGTCTGTACAATTAGTCATCCATGTTCCCATTCGAGCACCAAGGATAGCATACTTTCCGTTTTCCTCGTGCATACCAACCGTTGACCACATACGCAATCTATGAATATTATGCCACCATATCCGTTGTTCAATCTCTTGAGGCGGAACTTTAATTCCATCAAGTAGTGTCATTTTAACACCTTCACGGAAACCGGCTCTCCATGCTTGGAACGGACTGCCTGTAATAATGCTTTCGCTGTAGACTACAGGAAAATTCCTATACCCATCTTCCCAACAGAAATCCACTTGAGCGCGATCACTTTCGCTAGCTTCATGTGTTTTCATATTAAGTATAAACTCTTTTTTCCAAATCTTCAAGCCACCGTTCCCATATCGGAGGCCATTAATTCTATTTCGGGCGCACCATCCATAAACGTGAATTTTAGGATCGCTCATATCAAGATCTAAATCAAAAAACTTAGGATCTACAATATTATCTGCATCTACCGTTATTAGCCATTCCGTTTCTGATAGTTCGGCAGCAGCTTTATGAGCGGCATCACTGCCTTTGACTCCGTGTACTCGTTTTGCCCAAGGAGCCTTGTTTAACAAATCTGCATAGTGCAGGTCTGCGTTTGGCTCGTCGTAACTAATAAAGATAATGTCAAATTCTACTATTTTCATTTTTGCTCAATTACATAATTTTTAAAGATTCTACGTGTGTACACGCTAAAGTCTTTAGGAACTTCTAAGTCTAAAACTACTTTATTTCCAAGTAGTTCAGAAATTTTTATTGTGAATATTTTATATAATGAATTAGGATCATTATATGCTGAAACTAAAAAATTCATATCTGTGTCACCTGACCAATTTACTTTTTTCTTTTTTACAGGCTGTAACGATTCGGGTAACTTTTTAGTTCCTCCAAACTCTTCCGATAACTCAATAGACATTTTGTTGTTATCATATGTTAGATAGATATTAAAGTTTTCAAAATCTGCATGTCGTACATCTGTTATTCTATGTAAAACATCATCTATTTTGTAAGCAGACCTAGTTTCAGAAATAGATAATTCCTCTCCCGTTACATCGACACTACAGGAGGTAATTGTAATTCTTCCGTCGATAATTAATTCAGCAGTATCTTGGTCAATAGGTACAACATTTTCTACACCTTCAAACGCATGTGATGGGCCAACCGCAGTTACCATTCCGGTTTCAGGATCAAAACTAGCTAGGTAAGTAATTTCGGGAGGAACCCAATTTATAGACAAGTCAATTATTTCTTCCATGCTATTTCCTCTAAGATATTAAGTACTTCTCTATCAACTTTATTTTTTTCTACATAATGAACAATGCCTGTTTGTTCATAATTTCCAATTTTTAGTTTTCCAGTTTTACTCAAGTAAAATCCTACGTGGTCACTCCATACATCTGCAGGCCAGGGCCAGTTTTGTACCATTCCTTTCATATGTACAACTCTTGGAAATTCTAAGGAATGACTAACATTAATATCTAAAAGTTTTGCGGATAACGAAAATGCTTCGTCAGTTCCTACTACACGAGGTTTTAATTCTGTTAAAAATAAATTACTAAATTCTATAGGATTTTTAATAATGTATCTGCCAAGCTCAAAAAACTCGGTTGCTGTCTCAGATCCTGTTTTAAAAAAAGTATAAAACGAATAAAGATTTGGTAATTTATTTTTAGTAAACGTTCTTCTATAAAAGTCGTTAGTAACT
>JACCDQ010510271.1_pt1 | contig 18428 bp, 19 predicted proteins | sample 7446031 | NCBI WGS metagenome assembly JACCDQ01 (sample SAMN15323442, study PRJNA562643) | freshwater metagenome | isolation source: river surface water | place: USA:Blue River Watershed | collected 2017-08-17
AAAATTGTTCCATTTTTTCAACATCATTTTCAGTTGAGCGTACAACTAATAATTGATCCACACTTTGAATCATTTTCAATCTGTATTCTTCAATTTCTTTCTTTAACTCTTTAAAATCTTGTTTTACAGAAGCTAACTGATTTACACTTTTAGTATACTCATCGACCAGTTTTTCTGACTTTTCAGAATGTTGATACAGCTTATTTTGATCTTTAAACATTTCACGACTAGAAGCTAGAACATACTTGCACTGCTCATCGATTTGCTCTTTAGTTTCTAAGATGTGAGCTACTCGTGATCTTAAATTTTGGAACTCAGAAACAGAATCATTCTCAATATCTATAACATTTTCAACCAATCTGTTTACATCATTGATAGCCAACTTGAATCTAGAAACACTATTTTCAAGTTTTTCAATCAATTGATTTCTTTTATCAAAATCAAATTCTAAATTGGCATAAACCTCAATTACTTTTTGATAAAGTGTAAAAACATTCTTTTCTTCACAAAACATTTTAAATTGATTCTTTTTTTCCATATCAAAAGAATAATCATTAAGGCTTTCAAAAACCATATCAAGTTGCGATGCGATCTCTTGTGAATTTTTATCAATGGCTTTTTTTGTTTCCATTAAAGGATAGAAAATTATCATAATTCGCTTTTGATTTGAGTATTCAACTGGAGAAACGTACATCTTAAAAAAGCTCGATTCATTCATTGATGAAGTTTTAACTTCTAAGTCATACTCGCCTTGAGTATTTAATCTAAGCGCACTCAATAAAGATGAATGGCTTTCTAGGTTAGTAAATCTTTGCAAAAAATCCCAACTTAAAGCTTCTTTGTCTTCTTTAAAATTTTCAAGTGACCATTCTTTATAAAATAAATCATTGGCCCAAACTAAATTTAAATTGCTATCAAGCAAGATTGAAGAAAAAGGAATTGCTTCCTCAAAAATTGAACCAAAGGCCATTCTGCGATGAATATAGTCATGTAATTTACTTATTTCATTTTCATTTTCTTTTGAAAACTTGGTCAATTTTTTGGACTGAGCAGGTACAATTTCCTCTTTTACTACTTCAATAAATTTAGACTCTGCTTTTTGTAAACTTACCTTGTTAACAAAATTATTTAATATAAATCCGATCATCAACAACAATCCCGCAAAAACAATATAAGCAAGAATTGAGAATGATACAGATTGAGCAGATTTTTCAAATTGAATTTTTCTTAAAGCAATCTCTGGCTCTAATTCTTTAAACCATTTTTGATAATTTACTGTGTATGTGTTTAAGCTCTTTAATAAATTCTCTTTATTTTCAATATATTTTGTTAAGTTTAATGATTCTGTTTTTACAATTTTTAATCTATTTTTTATGGCATCTTTTATTTCAAGAGGTAAGCCTGAACCTTCTGTAAAATTATTAATTGCTTCCAAATCATTATTGATAGAACTGTGTAATTGTGAGATTTTTTCAAAACTATAAACGCCATTATTCGAAATGCGTGCCGAAGTTAATTTTTGTCTTAAAACAGAACTCATCCTTGTTAAGGTTGGCCATTTTTTTTCATTTACAAAAGATTCAAATGCTGAAACTTTTTGAATTAAGCTCGATAAAACATTTGAAAGATCGGTTGTCGATTGCAAATCATTCAGACTAGTTTTCAAGGCCGATAGATTTGAATTGAATTCTTCTCTACTGCCTACTTCTTTTATAGTTCTTAAATCTTTTACTTCTTGATCAAGCTTCTCTAATACATCTTGAGCTTCATTATATCGATCTGAAATAGCATATTTCCTAATGACTTCAAGATCATTTCTATCTTTTAATAATTTTGCGCGATTGGTTCCATCATATAGGTGACTTACAAATTCTGTATCAAGCACCCCTGTTGAGTAATAAAAGTATGCTCCGTATGAAAACAATGCAAGAAGCATTGTTAGTGCTGATACGTAATAAATTTGTGAAATCTTTTGAAAAGAGTTCTTCATTAAATACTCCAAATATGGGATGGATTTTTAGAACAAACGAAATAGATCAATACAATGAAATCTAAAAAAAACATCCTGTTTTCTCTCCGATTCTATCATACCATAATTTCTAAAATCTTCGTTGCCAATTGCAATTAATGGTGATTTTTTCGCGATCACACCTTTATTTGGCAACACCAGTGTTACCGGCTTAAAAAGAAAATCAAAATGTATCAATGACTTCTCTGATACACGATCAATTATGTCAACTGATCCTATAGAACTTTTCACCGCAAATTCTTCTGAAATTTCGATGATTAAATGCTGGTTAACTTGGCTTAACTCTATTGGATTACTCAGATAATTGGCAACGCAATTTGGAAATCCAAGTAAATTGACAACACCGAGATTTTCTTTCATATCAACTCTATAAACAATCTCTGGATCAAAAGAGCAATCTAGCTTTAAGCGCAAATGACTTAGACCCGTTCTTTCTGATTCACTTGAGTTAAAAGTAAGTAAGAAATTCGATTTCAATAATTTTTTGGTAATTTCATTAATGATGGTTTTTTGTGATTCAATATAGGGATCGAATCTAATCAATCCATCTATCACAATATAATTTTTCACGAATAGTATTTTTACTTTACCGTGAAATTTAAAAAATGTGGCAACAGTTAAAAACTCCGGCAACAAATCTAAAAGATTATTCCATTGCTCTAAAGATAACTCCATATTGGTAGTTTTAATAAATTCAAATTCTTTAAACATTTTTTTATTTGAAAAAAAATTACTTAATATGAAATCTATTTTTTCTTGAAGGGTTTCCTTGACTGAATCTAAGCTATCTCTTTGTTTTAAATAATTTTCAACTTGGAATTTATAGCTAAGTAGATTTTGATACAATACTGAAAGTAAAATATCTTTTTCATTTTCTTTTGAAAACTGCAGCTCCTCAAGAGCTTTTAGACATTTTTGATATTCTAAATCAGTTTGTATTTTATCCATTAGCTTGCAATATCTTCCACTGACTCAAACATAGTTCTTAACTTAGCTCTTAGTTTTAAAATAGCTTGAGTGTGTAATTGTGATACTCGTGATTCTGTTACATCTAAAACTTGGCCGATTTCTTTTAAATTTAAATCTTCATAATAATACAAAGATAAAACCAATCTTTGCTTTTCAGGCAATGTCATGATCCCTTCTTTGATTTTCTCTCTTGAATCTTTTAGACTCACTGTCGTATAAGGATTTAGGGCACGATGATCTTCCATTACTTCTGAAATAAGTTTTTTATCACCTTTATTGAAGCTAGCAGAATCATCAATGTTTAATAATGAAATTGACTTAGCTTTATTTAATAAATCATGAAATTCTTCTTGGTTCATTCCTAATTCTTTACACATTTCATCGTCACTAGCAGGTCTACCTAGATTTGCTTCCAATTTAGAGTAAGCTCTCTCGATAGTTTTCGCTTTTTCACGAATACTTCTTGGTACCCAGTCTTGTGCTCTTAATTCGTCTAAGATGGCACCACGAATTCTAAATTCGGCATAAGTTTTAAATTTATTATCGCGACTTGGGTCAAATTTTTCAATTGCATCCATTAAACCAATAACACCGCATGAAATTAAGTCATCTAATTCAATATTTGATGGCAATCTCGATGCGATTTTTTGGGCAATATATTTTACAAGTGGGGCATATTCAATAACTATTTCATCTTTTACTTTTGGATCAACTGTCGATCTGTAATCTTTTAGGTTTTTTAGTTTTTTTGATAGTGTCGACATGCTTTACCTCGGAGTTATTTGTTTAAAGTTGAAGTGCTCGTTTTCGAAGAAAATCTTTGATACAGTAAAGACGTATCAATGGATCTCTCCTCTTCAGCCTCTTCGGTAAACTTCTTTATAAGTTTTGTGAAATTTTCATGTATGGAATTTTTTTCCTCACTCAGTAGAAAATGGTCAAACTGATCTACTGGAGCATCGTGCTTATCTATTCCACCAAGAATTGAAAGTCGACTGCTTAAAAAATTCTCTACTGTTTCGCTCAAAGTTTTAACCATTCTTTGGTATTGGTTTTGGCTTGAAACTTTATTTACAATTAAATGATTTTCATTAACTCCAAATTCTTTATTTAAAATTTTAATTAAAGAATAAGAATCTGTTACTGAAGACTTGTCTGGTGTTACAACGACAAATCGATAATCTGTATAGGCGTTTAAGGTTAAAGTTTCTTTGGTGATTCCCGCTGGACAGTCTAATAAGATAAAATCATATTCTTTTTCGTGATTTACAATAATATCAATTATTATGCGATCGACCTCAAGTGTTCTATTGAATAAATCAATATTGCCATTGCAGCCCGCTAGTAGATGAAAGTTGCCATCTTTGTAAATGCATTCGTCAAAATCTTTTTGAGCAGAAATAAGTTCATAAAAACAGTTGTTAACTGGTAAGCCCATTTTGACAACAGTGTTTGATAAATTATAATCACAGTCTAAAAGTAAAACTTTAAAGCCTTCAGCTGCCAACATTCTTCCAAGCTTAACTGCGACTGAAGTTTTTCCTACTCCGCCTTTTCCTGCAGTAACTGAAATTGTTTTTGCTTTAGAATTTGTCTTCTTTGATTGATATTTATTTTGTGAAACTAACCAATCGCTACGATTGGGTCTTTGCAAGCTTTGCATGGACTTCCTGTCTCCTATACTTAGCCAATTTCATCCTGAAATTGTGCTTTTTTTTATTTCAACTTAAATAAACCGGCCATCACTCTTTCGCTGGTAGCTGCTTCCAAATCATCTGGAACAACCGTACCTGTTCCAAAAAACTTGTAAGGTAAATCTCCAACCTCAAATGAAATATTAAATAATGAACCAAAATTTAAACATTCATCTAAGTGAGAAACAACCAGTCCATCAGCAAGTGGTCTATATTTACTGATGACTTTTCTATTGTACAACTCAGATTGAATAGCGCAAATAGTGATCAATACTTCCACTTGTGGAAAAGCTCTTCTTAAACCATCAATAAATCTTTTTGTTTCATTAATCTCAGAATCATTACATTTGTAATCAATAAAAATTGAATTACCTGCTTCAATTCCTTTTCTACACTCTGCTACGATTTCAGCTATTGTTGAAGTTCTTGTTACGTTAAGATTAAATACTTTTTCTGCAAAAGTTGATTTAGTTTCTGAAATTCCATGATTGTTTTTTATAATGACTGCATCTTTTTTAAGGCTAGCAATTTTTGAAACCAAAGTTGATTGACCTGAAGAAGTTTCTGAAATAAATACTGTGATCACTGGATTTTTAACCGCATCAGTTTTCGAAAATAAAGGCATATCAGTTTGCACAGCCGTCATCATTTCTCTGAGAGCAAACTCAAATACGATATCAGCATTTTCTACGTCTTTTTCAGTTAATTCAAATAAGCCTTTTTTGATTAGCTTTTGGATATAAGATTCACTAATTTCTAAACTTCTTAAAGTAGTTCTTAATTGATATATTCCTGTTGGTTCTTTCTTTTGAATTCTTTCTACATTTCTAGTTAACTCAAATAACTTCTTTTCTAGTTCTTCGATTTTATTTTTTTGTTTTTCAGATAACTCAAAATTTTGCTCATTGTTTTTGTCTTTTACTTGCTCGACTCTGGTTTCTGCTTGTACGCGAGGTGCAGCTTTTTTGGGTTCATCTAAAACTGGCTTAGAGCTCATTAATTCTGAATCAAAATCAAAATCTTGAGAAAAATTCTTTGTAGTTTCTTTTTCTCCTAAACTTAAAAAATCATCTAAATTACTTTTTACATCGTTGAATACTTTTTTTGTTGTAGAAACTTGTTTATTTAATCCCATACTTCCATAACCACTTACTGGTGCATTAGTCTTAGTTGCTCTTTTAGATTCATCATGTTTATCAATCATGTTAGCGATGTAAGAAGCACTTCCATTGTAGAATTCTTGTTTTTGATTTCCATCTAGCACATGATCTACTTGTGCCTTTTTTACATAACTTTTTTCTGAAATTGCGGCTGTAATTTCTATTTTATGTTTTTTAAAAGCACCTTTTAAACCCTTATTGGTTACAGTTTTTAAAATAACTGCATCAGGACCTAATTCTCTCTTGATTTCTCTTAGTGCTTCATCGATAGTGTCTGCTTCAAATTTTCTAACATGCATGTCTTACAACCTCACCGTTCCTAGTGATCTAATATTTGCATCTGGCGATAACTCGTTATGACTTACCACAACCAGATTTGGTATAAACTTCTCTGTTAATCGCTTAAAGTGTGAGCGAATAACTGGAGAACATAAAACGATCATTTTTTCACCCATATTCGTTGCTTCTTCAATCTTTTCATTGAGAGAAGCTAAAATAATCTGAGTCACTTTAGGATCAAGAGATAATTGTTGTCCTAGATCAGTTTGGATATTATTTTGAGAGATCTACTCTTCAATATTTCTATCCAAAGTGAAAAGAGGAATATCACCTTGATCACTTCTAATTTTTTCAGTGATCGTTCTATACAGCGCTTGACGTGAAAATTCAGTCAATGCATCTGCATCTTTAATTGTAGTTCCATACTCTGATAAAGTCTCTAAAATTGTGCGTAGATCTCGCACTGAAACTCCCTCTCTAAGTAAATTTTTCATTACCTTTAAAACAATTCCCAGATTTAAAATGTCAGGTATTAAGTCTGCTACTATTTTTGGATGTGTTTCCTTGAAGTTATCTAGTACTCGCACCAATTCTTGACGTCCAAAAAGTTCATGAAGATTTGATTTTAGAATTTCAGTTAAATGTGTTGCCAATATTGTTGAGCAATCAACTACAGTGTAACCATTATATCCTGCATCTTCTTTTTGATCTTCAGAAATCCAAACAGCCTTTAAACCAAATACTGGTTCAACTGTTTCGATACCATCAATTTTTTCAATTACAGTTCCTGGATCCATCGCTAAAAAGTAATCGCTCATAAGCTCACCTTTAGCAACTTGAATCCCTTTGATTTTTATTGAATACCCACCTGGCTTTAATTCTAAATTATCTTTAATTTTCACTGAAGGAATAATAACCCCCCAATCAACCGCAAAAAGCTTTCGCATGTGAGTAATTCTTTCAAGCAGGTCTCCATTCTGTTCAGTATCAACTAGATTGACTAAACCATACCCCACTTCAAGTTCAACCAATTCCATATTAAGAAGCTCTTCAAGATTTTGAGCAGTAGCTTTTTTAACTTCAACAGATTTGATTTTATCTTCTTGTTCCTCTTTAACTTTATTTTGTTCAATTCTAAAAGCTACATATCCAAGCATTGCACCCATTAAGAAGAATGGTACTTTCGGAAGACCAGGAATTAATCCAAAGAAAACTAGAACGGCAGCAGAAATATAAATTGCTTTAGGATGAATTTTAAATTGCTTATGTACTTGAGTCCCAATGTTATCTTCATTAGTATTTCGAGTAACTAAGATACCGGCAGCAGTAGAAATAATAAGCGCAGGAATTTGAGTCACAAGACCATCACCCACCGTTAAAAGTGTGAATGTTTCAGCAGCTTTACCAGCATCCATTCCGGCTTGTGCCACTCCGATGATAATCCCACCGATGATATTTATGGCAGTAATTAAAATACCAGCAATTGCATCTCCGCGAACGAATTTCGAAGCACCGTCCATTGATCCGTAAAAATCTGCTTCTTCTGCAACTTCTTTACGTCGACGTTTAGCTTCAACGTCATTAATCAAACCAGCATTTAAATCGGCATCGATGGCCATTTGTTTCCCTGGCATCGCATCTAATGTAAATCTTGCGGCAACTTCAGCTACCCGGCCAGCACCCTTGGTGATAACCATAAAGTTGATGATAACTAAAATGATAAATACAATGATACCGACAACAAAATTACCTTCTACAACGAATTCCCCAAAGGCCTTGATGATATGCCCTGCCGCTTCCGTCCCGTCTGTTGCACCATGAAGTAAAATATTTCTAGTTGAAGCAACGTTTAGGGCCAAGCGAAATAAAGTTGAAATCAAAAGAATTGATGGAAAGGTTGAAAAGTCTAGAGGCTTTTTAGTATACAAACTCACGAGCATAATCATTACTGAAAAAGCTAGTGAGAAAGCTAAAAGTAAATCTAATAAGAAAGTGTGGATGGGTACGATCATCACCACTAAAATAAGTAGAATACCAATTCCTGCTAGAACATCTGGTCCTTGCGAGAAGATTTTCATTCTTTTAAAAAAATCATTCATATTAATCCTCTACTAAGCTAATGCTTTCCTTTTCTTTTTAAGTTTATAAACAAAAGCCAGAACTTCTGCGACTGCTTTGTATAATGTTCTCGGTATCGGTGCACCGATTTTAACAGTCTTATATAAAGTTCGTGCTAACATAACATTTTCTACAATTGGAATATTATTTTCTTTAGCGATCTCTCTTATTTTCATCGCCATATGATCTGCACCTTTACCGACAACCAGTGGTGAAACCATGTTTTCTGAATCATATTTTATAACTACTGAAATGTGAGTTGGGTTAGTCACCACCACATCTGCAGTTTTAATATCTTTGATCATTCTTTTTCGCGACATCTCTCTTTGGATTTGTCTAATTCTTTGCTTGATTTCAGGATTCCCTTCCTGTTCTTTAGTTTCCTGCTTTAATTCTTGCTTCGTTTGCATTAATTTTTTACGATAAGTAAATTTTTGATAAGCAAAATCCATAAGCGCAATAACACCTAAGCCTAAGACAATTGAAAAAGATAATTTGATTAAGATAGTTTTGGCATGCACATAACTTTGAGAAATTTCAAAATGCATTAAGCCATTCAGTCCTTCTAAATCATTTTTCATGAAAGAATAAACAATGGCAATTATCACAGCGAATTTAAAAATACCTTTAATCGTTTCAAAAATAGCTTGCATGGAGAAAAGTTTCTTAATTCCATTTATAGGATTCACTCGATCAAAATTTGCTTCTAGAATATCTGGTGAATATAAAAATCCGATTTGCGATATTTGAGCTACGATACCTACAATCATCGCCACTAAAGCTACTGGTGCAGAACATTTTAAAGCTACGACTAATGTTTTTGTTGAAATTGTTCTTAAAGATTTTTCAGTGAAAGCTGAGGCAATATCTAATGAATAAAGCCATTCAATATATTTGGTCATTTCATCATAAATAAATGCCAAAGATAAAGACAAGGTTAACAGACATGCAGCCAACACTAGAACAGAATTAAGTTCCTTAGAGGATACGACGTCCCCTTTCTTTCTAAATTCATCTATCCTATGTTGCGACGGCTCTTCGGTTTTTTCGCCATCAAATTCTTCGGCCATCCTTGCCTCTTTTTACATCAAAAACTGAAACCACATTCCTAGTTTTTCAGTGTACATCCTAAAACATGTTTGAAAAAATTCTTCTGATCCAAGATAAAAAACTAATAATCCTAAACCAATATTTACCGCGAAACTAACAGAGATCACGTTCATTTGCGGAACAGCTTTCGAAACAATTCCCATAACCACATTGATAAGTAAGTTTACAAAAATCATCGGAGTAGAAAGCATAATGGCAGAAATAAATAATGATTTAAACATAATCATGAAAAAATCAATCGAGTGTGCCATATTTCCTAAATTATAAACATGGATTGAAGAGAATGAAGAAATAACTCCTTTGAACATAGGAATCAAAGCTCCAGAAGATAAAATCATCATTAGTACAGTCCATTCAATTAATTTTTCAAAAGGACCAACTTGTGCTCCCGCATTTGGGTCAAAATAGTGAAGAGCATTAAAACCAATTTGCTGAGTAATAAGAGCACCTGAAGAAGTAAATAATGTCATAAGTATTTTTACAAAATAACCAATGATCACTCCCACCAATGTATTAAAAATGGTTAAAACCCAAAAACTATTTTCTCCTACATGCTGTATATCTTTTAATATAGAAGTTTCAATTAATGGGAAAAAAGCATAAGTAATAATCACTGTTGTTAAAACTTTTACGACCACAGGAATTGATACGTTATCAAATAAAGGTAATTGAAATATAACAGCAAACCATCTGGTAAAAGCTAGCCAGAACGCCACAATGATCGACATGTCTGTTATAGCGATATTGATCATCTAATTACTTCTCCATAACAATTCTAGGAATATTCGTTATCAAATCTTTCGTAAAACTAGTTAGCGTATCAGACATCCAAGGTGCAAAAAATACTAATGCTGCAACGATTACTATAATTTTTGGAATAAATGAAAGTGTTTGTTCGTTGATCTGAGTTACCGCTTGAAAAAGGGAAACTAAAATACCGATGAGTAATGCACCAATTAACATTGGCGCAGAAATCAATAAGGCAACTTTAATTGCTTGATTGGCTATTTCTGTATAAGAATCATAATTCATCGCTCGCTCCTATTGGTTGAAGGATCTTAAAATAGATCCCGTCACTAGTTGCCAACCATCTACTAGGACGAATAATAATAGTTTAAAAGGAAGAGAAACGACCACAGGTGGAAGCATCATCATCCCCATTGCCATCAACACCGAAGCCACCACCATATCTAAAATTAGAAATGGAATATAAAGTAGAAATCCGATTTGAAAGGAAGTTTTTAATTCTGAAATAATAAAAGCTGGAATTAAATAATGGATTGGCACATCATCAATTGTTGTTGGAGCTGTTTTTCCAGTTACATCATAAAATAATCCAATATCTGCTTTTCTAACTTGCTTTTGCATAAATGCTCTTAAAGCAAGAGTGATTTCATCTATGGCCACGGTTGTAGGAATAGTTTTATTCATATATGGAGTAATCGCTTTATTGTAAATTCTTTCTCCTGTTGGTTGCATAACAAACATCGAAAGAAATAAAGCAAAACCAACTAATAGTTGATTGGGTGGCATATTCTGAGTACCGATAGCTTGCCTCATAAAAGATAAAACCACTAAGATTCTCGTGAAACTCGTACAAAGAATGATGATTGAGGGTGCTAAAGTAATGATTGTGAAAAGTAAAAGAATCTCGATGGAATCTACTAGATTAACACCTTGACCAAAGTTGATCGACATCCCTGGTAAGTTCATGGAGTTTTGAGCTTGTGCTAGTGCTGCTGGCGAAATGAGTGCCATTAATCCCATCAAGCCTAACCAAAGTAATCGATTTCCATTTCTTCTTTTCATTATCACACCTATTGAAGTTGCTTTAAATTTTTTAACTTCGACTTAATTTGTTCAGATAACTTTACTTGATCTGCAACTGGCTTTTTTTCAAGCGCTTGAGCTGCAGCAGTAGTCGTTGGGCCATCTAATTCATCAAGCATGTCATCTAAAGTAGTAAGTTCTGCTACTTCATCATTTTTTAATCTAAAATCTTTATTAACTTTGTTGGCTGAAGTTAAATTCATATCAAAGTTATCTCCAGCAACTTCAGCTTCTGAAGTTTTAATAATTCCAGTTGTATCTTTAATTTCTGAAATTAATTGCATTCCTGCATCTGTGTTTGAGATTAAGAAAACTTGATTATGGGCTCTTACCATTAGTAACGATTTCTTTGGAGCAATATGAGTTGTACTTAACACATCTACTAATTTAGTACTGTGTAAAAATCCTAATTTTCCTTTTTTAATTACTCCCTTTTTGAACATGGTTAATACTCCATAAAAACCCAGGATCATAAGAGATAAGAATGCAACAAACTTTCCAACATAACCGGCAATAGAAAATCCACCACCTTCTTTATTTTCAGTCTTTTGCGTTTCTGGTGCAGGGCTTTTTTGGGTCGAACTTTGAGTCAATGTGACCCCATCAGTTGCATTTTGAGCTATTTTTTTAGTTTCTACTTTTAAAGGCTTTGCTTCGACTTCTTTTTCAATTTTCTCTAAATAAGATTCATCTAACTTTTCCGCATCTTTATTTAAAATATCAACAATTTTTGATTCAGTAACCACACTTGGCTTTCTAGCGGTGAGTGATTTAAATGGGAAGTTGACTTCGACAACTCCATTTTTCAAATTTATATTTACAAGATTTTCATTTCCGGCAAACCCTGAAACTGATGTTGCAACAACCTTTACCGTTTCTCTATCAATTTGAGTTGCTGATATTTGTACACCTTCGACTGTCTTCAAAACTTTTTGAGTTAAAAGTGCATTAGGGATTTTTACCTCTATTACATTACTCTTAACTAATAGTTCTGGAGCATCTACTGAATTTCCAACATATTTAATTGCTAACTTTTTCTCATTGGTTTTAGATGGGAGAAGATCTACACCTTTGATATTCGAAAGTTCGGCAAAAGAGTTAAGTGATATGAAAAATAAAACTGGTAAAAATAATTTAATGCTTTTCATCGACTTTCCTTATTTTAAAGTTTCAATTCTTTCAATCGGGCTAATAATATCAGTTAAACGAATCCCGAATTTTTCGTTTACAACAACGACTTCGCCTTTTGCGACTAACTTTCCATTTACTAAAATTTCGAGAGGTTCACCGGCTAACTTATCAAGTTCAAGAACCGAACCTTGCCCTAGTTGTAACAAATCTTTAACTACGATTTGTGTTCTTCCTAATTCAACAGATACTTTTAAAGGAATATCTAAAATAAAATCTAAGTTTTGGACTTTTAGTTTATTTAAGGAGTCATCCCCTGCTTTTACTTCATCTGCTAATCTATCAACCGTTACTTTATTCATATTTCCCCCGATTATAATTCTTCTTCTTCTGTGATTTCTTCAACTACATCAGTAGCTAAAACTTTAGTAATTTGTACTGCTCTATTTCCTTTATGAGTTCCCATTAGGCATTTCATTTTTTCTACGCCTTCAATTGTTAGAGCTACTTCTCCAGAGGCATCTTGATTTAATGGAATAATGTCACCTGGTTCTAAAGTTAACAGATCACCGAGAGTCATCTCTGCTTCACCTAATCTCACAGCCACTGTTGCTTTAGTATTTTTTATATGTTCATTCATGGCCGCGGTCCAAATAGAATCGGCCATATCATTATCTGTTTGGAAACTTGAAGAAAGTTTTTGCTTAATTGGTTCGATCGTTGAATATGGAACAACAATCATAATTGTTCCTGAAGCTGATTCGAATTCAACTTCTAAGGTTGTGGCAATAATAACATCTGACGGAGGAACCACCCCAACGAATTGTGGGTTAATTTCTGTACGAAGATATTGGGCATCAATTCTGTGTACTGGCGCCCAAGCTTCTTCTAGATCATTGATCGCCATATCCATAATTTTTCTCATGAACGAAAGTTCAATCTGAGTAAATTCTTTTCCTTCAATTTTTGTAAAAGGTCTGTCGGTACCACCAAAATATGAATCAATAATCGCGTAAGCTAGTTTTGATTCAAAAACTAAAAGTGCTGGACCTCTTAGTTCATTATATCTCATGATACACATACAAGATGGAATCGGTAGTGTGTTAACAAATTCACCAAACTTTAAAAGATCGGTTGAAATAATTGAGATAGTTGAAATTTTACGAAGACTGTTTGACAATGACACTCGAAATTGACGAATAAATCTTTCATAAATGATTTCAAGAATGGGCATTCTTCCACGGATAACCCTATCTTGGTTGGTTAAATCATAGGTCTGAATATTTTCATCAGATTCGTCACCGCCGCCGTGATCTCCACCGCCAGATGATCCACTATCACCACCACCATCATTTACTGCATTTAAAAGTGCATCAACTTCGTCTTGACTTAATACTTGTGCCATAATCTTCCCCTCCTGGGATTCATAAAGCTTTGTAGTTTGCTTTCTGCAAACTAGTTAATTTGAAAATTCACGAAAAATATATCTATCACTTGTCCATCAACTAAAAAATTGTTGATTGACGATTTTAATTCTTCTCTTAAAAAATCTTTTCCTTCTTTCTTTAATAACTCTTCTGGCTTTTTTGAGTTCAACATACTAATGATAGTGTCATTAATCTGAGGTTTTCTTGCATCTATCTCTTCTTTTTTAGATTCTTTTGAAAACTTCAATGTTAAACCAATTCGAATAAATCGCTGAGGTCCAGTTCCTTGTGAAAGATTGGCGGTAAATGGATCTAATGGATATAAAATTCCATCTATTTTGGCTTCTCCGTGTCCGCCTGCTTTTCCTTCACCTTCCTTTGCAGGAGCACCATGATCGCCACCACCAGCCGCTGCGCCTTCTCCACCCCCGTGCTCTCCGGCCGCTTGCTGTTTCATAATATCTGCCATCGTTGGCATTGAATTTAATTTCTTATGATTTTGAAATTGAAAAAAACCAATACCTAATACCGCTACAGTATTAACTGCAACTAAAATTACTAATAAAGGATTTTTTCCGGAAGGGGCCGCTTTGTTTTCTTCCTGATCTTTCTTTTCTTCGGCCATAAATCTTACCATCCTGGTTAAATGATGTACCTGTCAAAAATTATACACAGATAGGAAATTTGGTTCAAGTCCTGATAGCAAAAATTGGAAAAAAGTTCCCTTTTTTCTTTAATTAGTCACCCTTTTGACACCAATTGGACTTAGAGCTAGGAAAAATTTACCGGGTTAAATCCCTCAAGAATTACTAAACGAGCTCAGTTTTATAAATCATTTCTTCAATTGCGATTCGCATAGATTCTTTAAGGATGTTAATAATGACTTCCGCATTTTCAGTATTTGAAGTTTGATCAGCGAGAGATTTTAAAATGATGGGTGATAAATTTTTGTAAAATTCATCAAACAAAAAATCTTCTTCTTTGAAATCAAATTTTTGGCAAGCTTGATGAACCAAACTTTCTGTCTCAAAAAAATGATTGATGATTTCGTAAATATTTTCTAAATCTAAAAGTGATTTTAATTCTTTGATAAATAAGATTTTTAATTCATTTGGTGACTGAAGGTTAATATTTTTTTCAAAAACCTCTTTTAGTTCAAGCTTTCCTACATCAATACCACGATTGATTGTCTTATTTATTTTTTTCCCAAGATTTGAATAATTAAGACCTTCCATAGAAGCTCCAAATAAAAAAGGGGAAGTTCCCTTCCCCTTTAGCATATAACTTTTTTTGAAAACTTACAATTTTAGCTTTCCTCTTTTTACAAGTTCAGCTGCAATGCCATCAAAATACTCAGGAGGATAAGCACCTCTTACAGGTACACCATTGAATAAGAATCCCGGAGTACCTTGCATTCCAAACTTAGCTGCCTCTTGCATATCTGCTTCTATTCTAGATTTAACAGCTTCAGAGTCGATATCTTTTTTAAGCTTATTCATATCTGCACCTACAGACTTTGCAGTTGCATCTAAGAAAGCTTTACCATTTTTAAGTTTTCTTTGATTTTTAAAAATTTCATCATGAAACTTAAATGCCTTATCTACACTTTGCAATCTGATTGCTTCAAAGTACTGAGCAGAAATCATCGCTTGTTCATGGAAACTTAAAGGTAAATGCTTATAGACAAATCTAATTTTTCCTTCATATTTTTTCATTAATGCCTGAACTGTTTCATAACCGCGGCTACAGAAAGGACACTCAAAGTCTGAGTATTCCACTAGGGTAATGACGCCATCTTTGTTTCCGCGAATAGCTTCGTCAGAACGAATTTCGGCCATAAGTGGTTTTTCAAAAGACTCTTCAAGTTTTTTCTTCTCATCTTCGTCTCTTTTCTTTTCCATTGCCCCTTGAGCATTCTTAGCAGCTTTTTGTAAAGCTTCTAAAATTTCTACTGGGTGTTTTTCAATTGCTTGCGCTAAGATTTGTGGATCTTCAGCTAGCATTTTAGACATTTGTTGTTTTAATTTTTCATCAGATGTACAGCTAGCTAATAAAGCTAAACTTGTCACTGCTAATAACCATTTTGAAAATTTCATTTTTATTCCTTTGTTATGAACACTCGTTATTTTCTCAAATCTATAAATTATTTCAAGTTAAATCTTTTTGAATCTTGTCTAAGTATTTATTAATTTTTCGACAGTGCTCTCGAAGATAATAATATCCAATCAAATGAATCCGGTTATGATAATTCCCTTTTAAAAAAGATCTCATGGTGGCAAAAACCGCAAAAGCTGGTGAAGAAACTTTTTGATATAAATGTACTCCAAAAATTATATTTACAACAAAGTGCAACAACAGAAGGAAATTTACAAACATCTCTGAAATTTCAAATTGCTGATCTAAGAAGAATTTTACATTTTCATTACTTTTCATAAATTTAAAACTTAATAGAACAATTCTTTCTCTTAATTCGGTATGCAAAAGAAATAATCCCACGCTGGCCAAAAGTGTGATGATAATAATGACCAATAAATAATTTACAAAAAAGTTTTTTTCTAAAATTGGTTTATGAATTTTAGTGTAGTCATCAGGAATTTCTACAATTTGCATTTTTCCTCTTACTTTGGCTTCATCAACCTTAGAAAAGAAAAAAGAAGAAAAGGATGTGAGTAGTTTTAAATCAGAAAAAAAGTCTGGTTCATAAAATCTTGTCTGGCTATTCATTCGCTCTTCACAGCAATTACCTATCACTCTAAAAGGACGAATCATAATTACGGCGGCATAATACCCCATGAAGCAAATGATAAAAAACGAAAGAATGAAAAATGGAATATCATCAATTAAGTTAGATGATAAATATGCATAATAAGCTTCTTGAAAATTAAGAGCTCCAGGAAAACCTTGTTGAACAAAATAAACCAAAGTTATTTTCAATTGTGTATAGGTGACCATTAAGACCACTAGGGCAAATAAAAATGTAATGAATCCAAATTTAAATGAAGTCTCTAATTTAAAAACGAGCTCTTCATTTTGCATTAATTTCTTATAGGCATTCTTCATAAGCTTTTTCCTTGATCATTTAATTGTGCCATAACTTCAAAATTTGTAACCCCCTCAAATTTAAAGAAAATAGAGATCTATTTTAATCAAGTAATGAAAAATTTAAGCTTTTTTGTAAATTAACCGAACAGTATCATAAGTTATAAACTACCTCCTTTGGAGTTTCAGATGAAAAGATCGATGAGTAAAATTTTATTAACGACTACACTAGCTTCATTACTGGCGATGTCAGCCTGTGGGAAAAAGAATGTGGTCAATACCAGCGGTGTGAGTGGAAATTCACCATTTACAGCTAACAATCCGCTGTTTAGTTCAAATCCTCAGATCGTTTCACAAGTAAATTCCATCAAATCGAAAATTGGATGTTTAAATGGAAATTATCGTTTGAATAACGATTACACATTTTATGTTCAAGGTGGTAACTACTCTCAAAGCCAAATCGGTGGACAATTTCAACAAGGTGTTTTGACAAGCGGAACAGCTTCTGAACTTTATGTTGGTATGTCCGTATATAGAGACTTAATGTTTGTTACAAAGGTAACCAACGGTTCAAGCGTTGTTGGTTATAACGTGACACTGTCATTTTGTTCTGTACCAAATGCTTATCCAAATTATCCAGCTCTAGTTTCGAATGAAAGAACACTTGTTAACTTTCAAGCACCATACAACATTGTTTTAAACTCTAACACAAGTTGTGGCTACGGATTAGTTGCTGCTGCTTACTATACTTATATTATTTCACAAAGAATGCCTAACAATGCCTATACATCGGATTTCCCGGTTTATACGACATTTACTAATTCAGGCTGTTTCTAATTATTTTAACTTTTTTAATTTGATATATTTTTCAATTCCCGAAACGACTGCGCGTGCGTAGTCGTTTTGAAATTTTTCATTATGCATTTTTAATCGGTCCTTTCTCGTTGATAAAAATCCAACTTCTAACAACACTCCCGGTCTTTTAGATAAAGCCAGCACGTAAAACAAACCGGGTTTAATTCCTCGACTATAATGTTGATGTTTAGGCCCCATAATATTTTTCACTTCTTGGTGAATTGAATAGGCTAGCGGCTTTGAGGTTTTAACCGTCTCAGATACGACCAAGTCGATTAAAATTTTTTCAACCGAAGGATCTTCAGCATTCATAGAATTATTTTCAGTACGCTCAACTTTAAGGCTAGCAACATCATCATGATTATCTAAATAGAAAGTTTCAAATCCAGTTGAAGATGTATCTGGAGCTGAATTGATATGTACTGAAATAAATAAATCCGCTTTCACTTTTTCTGCAATTTGGGCGCGTTCAGGAAGAGTGACCACGCGATCTACACTTCTGGTTAAAAACACTTGATGTTTTTTATTTAAAAGTTCGTAAATCTTCTTTGCGTAGATCAGCGACAAATCTTTTTCTTTATCTAAAACTTTCTGACCATCTCGAACAACTTCAACTTTAGCACCCTCATCATCTCCCCCATGACCTGGATCAACCAAGATGGTTAAGGCAAAACAAGGTTTTAAAAATATTATTAAAATGAGGTAAGTGAAAATAAATTTCATGAAATTAGTTTAATACAGTTTTTTTAAAACATGTGAAGGAAAATAATGAGACAGTATTTTTTTATAC
>JACCDQ010141066.1_pt1:0-2500 | contig 18424 bp, 11 predicted proteins | sample 7446031 | NCBI WGS metagenome assembly JACCDQ01 (sample SAMN15323442, study PRJNA562643) | freshwater metagenome | isolation source: river surface water | place: USA:Blue River Watershed | collected 2017-08-17
AAAAGAGTTGACAAACTTGGGTGATTTGCGTATATTGGTAAATGCGCGGTTGAGAGAGGAAACGACCGAGACGCGCCGAACCTAGACAAACCAATAGTTTGAAAGCAATAAACCAAAAACCCTTGTCAAAGAAATCAATTAGTTAAGCAATTGACTAAAAGTAACTTTAGCCAGCAGTATAAAGCAGGCTAGAGAAAAAAGCAAGAAAAAGAGCCAAAGAAATCGAAATTGATGGTTCACCACAATGGAGAGTTTGATCCTGGCTCAGGATGAACGCTGGCGGTATGCCTAACACATGCAAGTCGAACGGATTCTTCGGAATTAGTGGCGGACGGGTGAGTAACACGTGAGAACCTACCTTCAGAATGGGGACAACAGTTGGAAACGACTGCTAATACCCAATGTGCCGAAAGGTGAAAGATTTATCGTCTGAAGATGGGCTCGCGGCTGATTAGCTAGTTGGTGGTGTAAGAGACTCCCAAGGCAACGATCAGTAGCTGGTCTGAGAGGATGAGCAGCCACACTGGAACTGAGAAACGGTCCAGACTCCTACGGGAGGCAGCAGTGGGGAATTTTCCGCAATGGGCGAAAGCCTGACGGAGCAATACCGCGTGAGGGAGGAAGGTTCTTGGATTGTAAACCTCTTTTCTAGGGGAAGAAAAAAATGACGGTACCCTAGGAATAAGCATCGGCTAACTCCGTGCCAGCAGCCGCGGTAATACGGAGGATGCAAGCGTTATCCGGAATTATTGGGCGTAAAGCGTCCGTAGGTGGTATTTCAAGTCTGCCGTCAAAGCATGGAGCTTAACTCCATAAAGGCGGTGGAAACTGAGAAACTAGAGTACAGTAGGGGTAGCAGGAATTCCCAGTGTAGCGGTGAAATGCGTAGATATTGGGAAGAACATCGGTGGCGAAAGCGTGCTACTGGACTGAAACTGACACTGAGGGACGAAAGCTAGGGTAGCGAAAGGGATTAGATACCCCTGTAGTCCTAGCCGTAAACGATGGATACTAGGCGTAGCGCGTATCGACCCGTGCTGTGCCGAAGCTAACGCGTTAAGTATCCCGCCTGGGGAGTACGCACGCAAGTGTGAAACTCAAAGGAATTGACGGGGGCCCGCACAAGCGGTGGAGTATGTGGTTTAATTCGATGCAACGCGAAGAACCTTACCAAGGCTTGACATGTCCTGAATTCTGGTGAAAGCTGGAAGTGCCTTAGGGAGCAGGAACACAGGTGGTGCATGGCTGTCGTCAGCTCGTGTCGTGAGATGTTGGGTTAAGTCCCGCAACGAGCGCAACCCTCGTTTTTAGTTGCCATCATTAAGTTGGGCACTCTAAAGAGACTGCCGGTGACAAACCGGAGGAAGGTGGGGATGACGTCAAGTCATCATGCCCCTTACGTCTTGGGCTACACACGTACTACAATGGTCGGGACAACGGGCAGCAACTCCGCGAGGACAAGCGAATCCCAGCAAACCCGGCCTCAGTTCAGATTGCAGGCTGCAACTCGCCTGCATGAAGGAGGAATCGCTAGTAATCGCAGGTCAGCATACTGCGGTGAATTCGTTCCCGGGCCTTGTACACACCGCCCGTCACACCATGGGAGCTGGTCACGCCCGAAGTCGTTACTCCAACCCGCAAGGGGGGAGGATGCCTAAGGCAGGGCTAGTGACTGGGGTGAAGTCGTAACAAGGTAGCCGTACCGGAAGGTGTGGCTGGATCACCTCCTTATAGGGAGACCTTACCCACTTTATCTCGAAAGCAATCAGTAAATAGAGAGAAGACTGGTCAACCAAGGTCGTGCAAGGGAAAGAGGGAAAGCTTTCAAACTATTAAAGTCGGTTCGTTCTAGGCGAAAAGCTTGGAGGAAAACCAGACAAGGGCCATTAGCTCAGTTGGTTAGAGCGCACCCCTGATAAGGGTGAGGTCTCTGGTTCAAATCCAGAATGGCCCACCTGATTTAAGGAAGTCAGGAAAGCAACAAAACAAAAGGAAAAGAATTCGGCATCCTATCTAAGAATCGAAAGAGGAAGAGAGGGAATGCTGGATGAGAGTCCAGTAAGAACCTTGAAAACTACATAGAAAAAGAGAAAAGCAGGGATAAAAACCAAAGGTCAAGCTACAAAGGGCTAACGGTGGATACCTTGGCACACAGAGGCGAAGAAGGACGTAGTTACCGACGAAACGCTTCGGGGAGCTGGAAACAAGCATTGATCCGGAGATGTCCGAATGGGGAAACCCCAAGTACTGCTCACTGAATATATAGGTGAGAAAGAGCCAACCTAGTGAACTGAAACATCTTAGTAGCTAGAGGAAAAGAAAACAAATGAGTGATTCTCCGAGTAGCGGCGAGCGAAAAGGGAACAGCCTAAACCAACTTCTACGGAGGTTGGGGTAGTGGGACAGCAACGTGGACTGTGAAAATTAGACGAAGCAGCTGAAAACTGCACCAGAGGAGGTGAAAGTCCTGTAGTCGAAAGTTGAAGCAGCCTAGCTGAAT
>JACCDQ010141066.1_pt1:5000-18424 | contig 18424 bp, 11 predicted proteins | sample 7446031 | NCBI WGS metagenome assembly JACCDQ01 (sample SAMN15323442, study PRJNA562643) | freshwater metagenome | isolation source: river surface water | place: USA:Blue River Watershed | collected 2017-08-17
AATCTTTTCTCTAATCTATGTGGTCTTGAGGGTTCTGGTGAGAACCACTTCTTGGTGTGTTTAGCGATACGGCACCACTCCGATTCCATCCCGAACTCGGCTGTGAAACGTATCAGCGGCGACGATACTTTAGGGGTTGCCCTACGGGACAATAGCTCCATGCCAAGATTCAATCTTCAACAACAAACAAGACCTTTCTCATTTAAAACAATGGGGAGGGTTTTATTTTTATTGATTGTGCCGCGATTGGTAGATATTGCTAATGTTTTTAGCCGTTTCTTGAACTTTGCTAACTAATTCAGGAGGATTGATAACTTTTACATTATGCCCAAAGCCGATAATCCAGCGAAATAAATCTACATCTTCTAATGTCCATTTAGGGAGAGTAACTTGAAAACGATTACGAAATATAAGATCCTCTGTTTGACTTAGAGTAAATAGAGCTTTGAATTCTTTTGAGTTTTTTTTACTCAGGGAATTTTCTTGGATAGGAGGAGACATTGCCATTTGCTCAGGGGGGAAGCGTTTATTTCCTTCAGTAATGAAGCGAAAAATATGATCATTAAACCAGAGTTCAATAGTGATTTCTGCTTTGGCTTTCTGGCTTTTATTCTTACTGAGATAAAGGTTTTGAGTTTCTTGATCGTTACCAAGAAAAATTCCGCCACTACTTTGATAGAGAGTTTGTAATTTTTGTAAGGCTTGGCGTTGTAATTGATTTTCACGCTGTTGGTATTGTTCACATCCTAGACAAAGACGATCTAGCCTTTCAAATTTTAATAGTCCTGATTTTTCTCCTCCAAGATATTCAAAACCGAGATACCACCCAATATTATGAAAGACGATTTGGATTGGAAAAGCGAGAAAGTATTTGTTAGGTTCATCTGTAAATCGTGCGCTATTATCTAAAACTTTTAATTCGACACATTTGCCTGATTCAATCGCACTTTCAATGTGATGGAGATGATGAGCGAGGGAATGAGAAGGAAGGCTTTCTAAGTCAACAATGGAGCGATTATAAATAGCTCTAACGGGATATTGTTGAGGATGAGCAATTTGGGCGTAACCAATACGTTCTTGAAAACGTTGGTAGATTTCGAGGGCTACGGGGTCTTCTAAACTTTTGGCTTGGGCTTCTAGGAGTTTAAAGACTTTGATGAGGTCTGGCTCTGATAAAATTCCTGTGCCAGCAAAGTAACCTTTTTTCATGGGGAAATTGGGTAGGATACGAAAGGGTTTAAGGATTTTTTCGATGTCTTTTCTAACGTTATTGGCAATATTTAGATCAATGATGTGCTGTGCTTCCATTTCGCTGACTAAGGTTTGTAAGCTACCCTGCTCTGAGTTGTAAAGAAAGGGGTTATGGATGATAAAACGAATGATTTTAATGAGCCGTTGGAAGGGTTCGATGTCTGAGTAGGAGTGAGTAGTAATATCTGAATTTTTGAGGGTTTCAATGTGAATTTCTGAGGTATGAGTTTCTTCGCCAATAATTCCATTTTCTTCTAGCCATTCTAGGTCTTGTTGAATTTTCTGGGAATCGGCATAGATGGGATGGTGCTTGTGACTGAGAATGGCACAAATTTCTTCTATAGCGTTGTTAAAGTGGGTTGGTTGGCCGAGGATTTGTTGAAGTTGTTGGGGATCGCTGGTTTGTAGGTTGCCGATGCCAGGATAGTGAATAATCGCGCTAATGAGGTGCATTAGACGATCAAAGTCGAGAAGTTGGGAGTATTGATGGAGTTGTATTTTGCGGTGTTGGGTGCGATTTTGGCGATTGATTTTACTGCGGGAAAGTTTGGTGATTTTTTCGTTAAGGGAGGTTAAATCGAGGTTACCATTTTGGTAGGGGATTTCATAGATGGCGGTAAAGCCTTCGGCGGGGATAGGAGGGAATTGTTTGAGGGCTTGATAGTAGTTTTCAATGATGGATTCGGGAACTTGGCGTTGACGTTGTTGGTTCCATTGTTTACAGATTTCTAAGGGGGTTTGCAGGTGTAAACCAATAATATCTAAGTTATCAATAGTTTTGAGTTTTTGCAGGAGAGCCATGCGCCAGGATCGTTTGGCATTGGTTGCATCATAAATAATGGAATGGCCGGCGGTTAGGTGTTTTTGGATTTGGGTAAAAATTTCGGCTTCAATGATTTGCCAGTTGCCTTGTATAGATTCATTGCCAAAGAGTTGTTGACGGATTTGATCAGTGGAGATCAGTTGATAATTAGAATATTTTTTGAGTAATTGATTGGCAATGGTTGATTTACCACTAGAGGGACAACCTATCAGAATCAGAAGTTTACAAAACTCATTCATAGTAATATTTTATTTATTTAGGCAGGAGTAAGCTATGTTATTCACAAACCATTCTAGAAAATTTTTTAGTTTTTGAATGTCAGATTTTTCAATATTCACTTGTGGTTCTGAATCATGTCCAGATTCCCGACTTGCATTTCTATATCTATTGATTTTTGTAAAATATAGATAATAATCTTTCATATCTTGTCTTCTGTTATAAAAATCACAGAAGATATATTCAAGAATCAGGTAAAGATAAAAAGGAATATTGCTTTTTTTATACTCTTGTGTATCGAGATAGTAGCCATTGCAAAATTTGCTGTACCTTTTTGAATTATTTAAATTTCCTTGGCCGCCTATGAATATCAATGGATAACCATCCCATTCTTTTGAGTCATAATATTCTTTTGTTTTAATAAAAGCATTTATTAGTTTTTCATCTTTGTCAGATAATATTTTGTCTAAAATCAATCTACTAGTTCTTTCTATTGTTAATTTACAATATTGGCATACAAGAACTATATTATATTCATCATAGGCAGTTTTAATATCACGATTGTCTTGATTTATTTTTTCAAGCCAATCATTATGCTTAGACTTAAGCATTATACATGATTGAACTTTTGAATAATCGCAAAAATACTGATTAATCCTATCTCTACCTCTGCCTCTAGTAGATGCTCTTTCTAGTACAGAAGAGTTGCTTTTGACTTTTGTATTTTCGCCAATAGGTTTTCTATTTTGGAATAGTTGATTAACCTCATTGGAGACATTTGGATCTAAATCTTTAAGCTTTTTCTCTAAATCATCACTAATTAAAAAATTTTTATCATGCTTATTCAAGTAGCTTATAATTTCACGAAATCCAAGCCCAATAACGTCTTTAATAATATTTAAATCTTGATTTATGTTTTCATCTACCATAACTTTAAAGATTTTGAGATCTAACTAATTAGAAGAGGCTAAAAATAAATAAGATGCGATAAATTTTTTATAGATAGAATTATCTTTTCCCTTTACCATCCCTAGAAACTCAATTTTTCCTTTGAGTATCTGCTTAAAATCTGCTCTTTGTTTGAGGGGAAATTTTGCTTTTTCTTCATATTTTCCATAGTATTCTTTTTCTGCCGCTTCCAAACCATATTTTGCCCAGGCATGAAGCATTGCCCGAATTTGACGAACATAAGTCCGCTTAACATTGGGAAACTGGTTGGTCGTTAGCCCTGTCACCTCCTGATGATTGCCTCGTGATTGGAGTCGAACTTTCTTCTCATTTATAGTAAACCCATTGGACGTAATAATGGCCACCAAGCGATCGCCAAGTAACAATTTGTCACCCTCTTCGGTTTCAACAGCATAGGCCAACGCTTCGGGAAATTCCTTAAGCGTCGTCGAAAACGTAATATCATCGGCATAGCGAGTATAAGTCGCTCGACATTCCTTAGCCAAACGCTGTAACTGACTGTCCATCTTGGTACAAAGCATATTCGTCACCATAGGAGAAGTCGGTGCGCCCTGGGGAAGCTGGTTATCGTGACAACAAATTTGCGCCAGAACCGTCGCCACTTCCGCCGGCAAACTGTAGGGAGCCGCCATAAATAGCCCCCGTACCCGCCCAAAATTGACCGAGGGGAAAAAGTCCTTTAAATCCAAGTTTAAAACAAATCGCTTACCAGCATGGGCTTTCGCATTCGTCACAATATTTTTATTCGGGACAAAACCATGGGCAGAAGGCTTAACATCATAAACTGCCGTAAGAACCTGATTCAGCTTCCACTGAATAATCTTTAAAGCCGTAATAGGCGTAGAAATGACCCGTTCACCCCCTGATTTTTTGGGAATAGTAAACGTTTTATAGCGCGTCTCCGGATTGACCACATAAAGATGATAAGTCAATTTCTGAGGAGTAATATTCAAAAGATGCGCTAACTCTTCAGGCGTTTTAAGCCCTAGAAATTTCTCTTTCAATTTCTCTGGAGATCCAGACAGAATAAAACGCTCTTTCGGTTTAACTTTAATCCGAGAAGACTCGCTAGGACTGTTAATCTTTAATGCAGTGATCATCATGTTCTTAAACCTCTTATTTATTACACTCAATTTATTCAAAAAAAAGAAATCACTTACGGCGTTACACCAACTTATTCCTGAATGAGCACAATCACACAGCTCGAATGATTCGGGTAAAGTTAACCGACCAATACACCGTCGCAGGATCAACAACGGAAATCTATACTTATGCCGCAAGTGAAACTGTAATTCACATTGTCCCGAAAGACTTGTGATTTAATCGTCTCTCTATCTTATCCTACCGCGTCCCCCCGTAAGTCCTTCAGATGCGAATGACAAACAATCGGGTTCACGCTTATACCATAGACTACCTCAACATCGAAAAGGACAAGCCCCAAATAGGGCGGTCGCTTGTGGTTTGCTCTAACCATTCCCCAAAAAGGGATAATGTGGCTACGATGCTCTGTTTTGTTTCCTGGGTATCTACTCGCTCCACTATCCTCCATGGGATAGCGATAGCTTTGTGACCGAAACAAAACAAAGAATGACTCTGCTCTCCAGCACAGTAAGGCAACCGAACAATACACCGTCGCAGGATCAACAACGGAAATAAAACCCTACCGACAAGCGATCAAATAGCTAATTACATCACGATTACGATCCGTTTCTTAGCTACATGAACCATAGTAGGCATCCTTTTTGAGTAATGGAATTTTATGATGCGAATGACGAATTTTGCTTTTTGTTTGGGTGAAGAGTGAAGCTGCGATCTCGTATTAGAGAAAACAGTGTCTTGGGCGCACGTCATGAGCCCCTACGGAAGAAAAATAGAGATTTTGAGGAGATCGCAGTTTTACAGGATTGAAAAAGGTTGGAAGGGCGATCGCAGTTTTACAGGGTTGAAAAAGGTTGGAAGGGCGATCACTTTAGACCTTCGGCGATTCACCAGCTTGCTTGTTTAATTCTAGATTTAAAAGGCAAGCGATCGCACGGTCAATAATTGCCTCACGATCAATCATTTCGCCCAACTTAGACGACTCATATTTCCCCTCAAAAGCCTCAGCCGCCGCCGCATCTAACGCAATATCATAGGCATCTTCCAAAGTCTCTCGTAATTCTGAAGGTTCACAATAATTTCCTTTAGCCTTACGTCGTTGATTGGTGCGCTGAATTTCTCGTACCGCATTTTTGATTGACAAATCCCATGACCTTGTAGTGCGATTTTCCGCCTGTTGTTTGATCAAATGGAGTAGCAAGATTTTGGCAAAACTATAAATTTTATTTAGCTTGTCATCTTTGCTCATCTCAGTCATCTCCTCCACCAATAACAAAGCATCGGAGATATTGCCACCAATTAGTAATGTCCGTAATTCTAATAACTCTTCCATACTTTTACCCCCTAATTATGGTTTGCTTAACTTCAAAAACAATATCACCAGTTGCGTTTATCTCTCTAGCACCAATCTGCTCAACGCGATCGCCCTTAGCATTATGCACAATATCCGCCGCAACCCGATTTGCCGTTATTCCATCTAAACCCACTTGTAAAATTTGCCCCGTATTGATTGCCTGAGCCAATTTTTGCAAGAGTGTAGCAAAAGTTTCATCCTCATCCAACACCACATCAAGATTTTTGGTCACAGTATCAATACCGGAGCGATCACCTGATTCTAACTTCACCAGAGTCTCATCAACCTTCACAGACCTTCCCTGTAGCTTATTTTTGATTTGTTGCCATAGCTCAGTAATTTCAGCGATCGCCCCTGTTGTAAATTTCTTGGCTAACTCACCTGCACTCGACTCAAAGAATTTTTGCGCCGCTAATGCCACCAATGCCCCAGCCGTTAAAGGTTCTGCCATAGCCTTATTTCTACAACTTAGATAAAATTCATAATAACACTGTTTGCCTTACCCAAAAGTCTCCTCAACTCCTACCCAGTCGAAGTTGAGAGCCTCCGTCTTTTAAGCGGAGGGTGAAAGAGGCTTCAGCCTCCCGTATTGACTTCCACGTACTTCCTGACCGCTTCTCAAACAAGCTCATTTATAGAGCGCATTGAACAATATTTAACGGATTGTCAACCCCTTAATCAAGTTCCTACCTCGCCGACTTATTCCCTCTCTTCCCATTAGTTTAAACTTGAGAGGTCAATTCTTCCGTTGTCCCATTTTCCCCGTTTAGAGAGGATTGTCTCGCCTGAGTCCCCGCATTCCAAGCAAATGACCTTGCTACTGGCACTTGTGTATCGAAAGAAAACTTGCCTTGCTCTTTTAACAAAACTTGATAAAATTTAACAATACTTAACGTTTGTTATCGTAACTCTCACCTAAGGCAACACCATGGCTGGATTTTTTGGTCTCTTTGGCCGTAAAGCGCAATATATTGATGAAATTGACAACTCCGTGTTCCAGCAAGAAGAAAAACCAGAAGCTTTCTTTCTGCCGCCGGATGAAGCCGTCAGTTTAGGGAACGTAGAATTTATGCGGAATCCCAAAACCATTAAGCACACTTTCCCGAAAACCCTAAAAGGAGGGGGAGGAGAAGTCGTAGAATCGGTTTCTTCATTAGGTAAAAAGAAACTGAATCGTGCCGAAGCTACCTCGCTTGAGCCTCCTACGCCCTCCAGTAATACATCAACGCCCCCCGTGAACAATGAACGTCGGCAAGCCAGCAGTGATTTGGATCAGTTCCGTCAAATGGCTAAAGACTTGAAAAAATAAACGGTTTGACGGTTGATCGGAGAAGGGGACAAATTCACTGTCCTCTTTTTTGTCCGTTTTTCCCAAAGTCCTTGTGCTATCCTAATCAACATTTCTCCTTTCCTCCGCTTTAACCCTTAAGGAATTTACGGTGAGTTATTTTCTGGGAATTTCTGCCTATTATCACGACAGTGCCTCTGCGCTGATTCAGGATGGACATATTCTGGCCGCGGCCCAGGAAGAACGATTTACCCGGAAAAAACACGATGCCCAGTTTCCTGCCCAGACGATTGGTTACTGTTTGGCAGAAGCGGGTATTCAATTACAGGATTTGCAGGGGATTGTCTTTTACGAAAAACCCCTCCTCACCTTTGAACGGTTACTGGAAACCTATCTGGCCTACGCTCCCCAGGGGATTAGTTCTTTTGTCCATGCAATGGTGGTCTGGCTGAAGGAAAAGCTCTATCTCAAGACAGTTTTAAAAAAAGAGTTAGCAATTTTGGGGAATTGCACCACGAAAGATTTACCGCCTTTACTGTTTAATGAACACCACCAGTCCCACGCGGCTTCAGCTTTTTTTCCGAGTCCCTTTGAGCAGGCGGCGGTGTTATGTTTGGATGGAGTCGGTGAATGGGCAACAACGTCTCTGTGGTTAGGGGAAGGTAATCGCTTAACGTCCCAATGGCAGATTGATTTTCCCCATTCCCTGGGGTTATTATATTCAGCCTTTACCTATTACACGGGTTTTAAGGTCAATTCGGGGGAATATAAGTTAATGGGGTTGGCTCCCTACGGTGAACCGAAATATGTGGATGTGATTTTGGATAATTTGTTGGATTTAAAGGCGGATGGGACGTTCCGCTTGAATATGAAATATTTTAATTATGCGACGGGTTTGACGATGACCAATGGCCAGTTCGATCGCCTCTTTGGAGGTAAACCACGACGAGCGGAAGGGGAATTAACGCAAAGGGAAATGAATATTGCGGCTTCGGTGCAGAAGGTGACGGAGGAGGTGGTGTTACGGTTGGCCCAGACGGCCCATCGGGAATTAGGGACAAATGCTCTGTGTTTGGCGGGGGGCGTGGCGTTAAATTGTGTGGCCAATGGTCGTTTATTGCGGGAAGGGCCATTTCAAGATATTTGGATTCAACCGGCGGCGGGAGATGCGGGGGGGGCGATCGGGGCGGCTTTGGCGGCTTGGTATCAGTACCAAAATCAACCGCGTGTTACCAACGGTCGAGATAAGATGCAGGGTTCCTATCTGGGGCCAAAGTTTGCTTTAGAGGAAATTGAACAATATTTAAAGGATGTGCGGGCGGTTCATCACTATCACGCTGATCCCGATTTATTTACCCAGGTGGCTGACATTTTAGCCCAGGGAAATGTGGTCGGTTGGTTCCAGGGTCGGATGGAATTTGGCCCCCGCGCCCTCGGCGATCGCTCAATTATTGGTGATCCGCGCAATCCGAAAATGCAGTCGGTAATGAATTTAAAAATTAAATATCGGGAATCGTTTCGCCCCTTTGCGCCATCGGTATTAGCGGAAAAAGTGGGGGATTATTTTGCCTTAGAGCAAGCCAGTCCCTATATGTTATTAGTAGCAGAGATTCAAGAAGGCTTACGAGTAGCCATGACGGAGGAACAACAGCAATTATTTGGCATTGAAAAGTTAAATATTTCCCGCTCAACTTTACCGGCGATTACCCATGTGGATTATTCTGCCCGGATTCAAACAGTTCATGCAGACACTAATCCCCGTTATTACCAGTTATTACAAGCCTTTGAAGAGTTAACAGGTTGTGGGGTTTTGGTCAATACGTCCTTCAATGTGCGGGGGGAACCGATTGTTTGCACGCCGGAAGATGCCTATCGTTGTTTTATGCGGACGGAGATGGATTATTTAGTGTTAGAGAATTTTATTTTGGCTAAGTCGGAACAGCCTCAATGGCAAAAAGATGAGACTTGGAAACAGGAATTTGAGTTAGATTAATTGGGTATGGTTTTTAACTTGATTCAGCCCAAATCTAAATTGTAATTTAATGCAAAAGTCTTAATGCTTGGTACTGTTCAGAGGGATGAGATTTTTTGACTTTAGGGAATATTACCCCTAGCAGGAGCAACAGAGTTATCCGCAAACAGACCCTTAACACCAATGACCGATTTTCCCTCCCCTCAAAACCCCGTGTTATTAGTTCATGGTATCTATGATACAGTGAGCAAATTTAAGGCGCTTCAGGCTTATCTTACGGCTCATGGCTGGTCGGTTCATGCCTTGAATTTAACCCCGAATGATGGGTCGGCTCCCCTCGAAGTCTTGGCTCAACAGGTAGCGGATTATGTCAGCGATCGCTTTCATCCCGATCAACCTATTGACTTGGTGGGTTTTAGTATGGGGGGAGTCGTGACTCGCTACTATTTGCAACGCTTAGGGGGACATCAAAAAGTTCAACGATATATTAGTATTTCTGCTCCTAATCAGGGGACTTGGTTGGGGTTTAGTTTGCCCTTGCCGGGTGTCCAACAAATGCGCCCTGGCAGTGAATTTCTCGCGGATCTTAATCGAGACCATCACCAATTTTTAGCAACCCTCAAGGTGACGATTATTTGGACTCCCTACGATCTGATGATTTTGCCCGCCGCTAGTTCTCAACTGGGTCTGGGCAAGGAAATTGTTTTACCCGTTCCCGTTCATAGTTGGATGGTGTCGGATCGTCGGACATTAAGCGTAGTGAAAGAAGCTTTGTTGGAACCGCTAGATATTACATTGCTCTAAGCGAGTCATCAAGGCCGCAAACCATCCCGTAAATCCCCAAATTTGCAGTCCTAACATCGGTAAATGACCTTCGGGGGCCCAAATGGTAAAGTTTAAGTCTTTATAAGTCACCATCCGGCTATTTTGTCGCCAACCTACGCGATCGCAGAAGGTTTTCCAAATATCGGCATTATGCTCTAACGACCCGCCCAGGCTGAGATATAACTTCCTTTGTACGGCAAAGCCAAAATGGTGATTGGTTCCCACCGTCCATAATTGATTAATCGTGGTTAAATCCTCACAGGGCAACAGTTCCACGTGGGGCTTATCCAGCCAACCCGCCTTTTCCCGCTCAGCCAGGCGCAACAAAATTCGTCCCGTTTCTTGATCTGCTTCTCGAAATTGGGCCTGGGTTAGGTACTGCTGGAGGGGGACATAATTGATCTCGGCGACCGACATTAGGTTAATGGATTCAACGGGATGGATGGTCGGAGCCTTGGTATTCAGGGGAGGATGACGATGGGAGGAACGAGGGGGAGGGGAAACCGTTGATTGATTTTGGGAACGGGTGTTTTGGGGACGAACGGTGGGGGATGGGTAGGCAGAGGCCGGGGGAGAAGAGGAGACGGGGGGAGGCAGACGACGGTCAGGGACAGGAACCAATACTTGGCTCTGGGCCAGGAGTTCTAGCCAGGCAGGAATGGAGGAGGGACGGTCCTGGGGTTGGACTTCCATCCCTTTTAAAATGGCCGCATTGAGGCGATCGCTGATGCTGGGCTTATGTTGCTGGGGGGGAATCAAGACGGCTCCCTGGGCGCGAAAAGGAGCGGGAAAGGGAATTTGCAGGGTGAGAATATAGTATAAAGTGGCCGCTAGGGCATAGACATCAGTATAGGCTCCCCGTTTGGCTCGGCGTTCGTATTGTTCAATGGGGGCAAAGGATTCCGTGCGGGAGTTGGTATGGGTATCCACTTCATCCTGCACAAATTCCCTGGCAAGACCAAAGTCAATGAGTACAGCTTCCTTGCTTTTGCCCCGGAGCATGATATTGGCCGGCTTGACATCTCGATGCAAAAACCGTTGGGAGTGAACATAATCTAGGGCCGAACCGACCTGCTGAATATAATGCAAGGCTTCTTCTTCCCCTAGTCCTCCCTTGGCGATCGCGTACTGTCTAAGATTACCGCCGGAAATATATTCCATCACCATGCACCACAGCGTACCTTCCTGACAGATATTATCTACACGAATGATGTGTTGATGGGTGCATTTAGCCAGCCGAAAAGCCTCTTGAATAAAGCGTTCCTGGTGTTGTGAGAAATCGGAACGGGTTTGCATCAACGCATTCAGGGTCTTAATGGCTACCCACCGTTTTTCGGGACGTTCCTGGGCCGCATAGGTGACTCCTGCGCCGCCATAGCCGAGGACTTTAGCGATCACATATTTGCCACCTTGAATGCTTTTACCAGGTTGCCAATGGCTCATGGGAAAAAAAATAAACAGGTATTCTTAATTTTAGCTTGATCCTTGGACTTCCTGAGCATTTAGTTCTCCGTTCTACCTAAGGGCGATCGCCGAGATTTTCCGAGTCAGGAAAGCACGAAACCGAGAAATCCTTGGCAATTCCGAGGAAGCGGAAAAGTGTCGGTTAAAATAGGGGAATGAAAGACCGCGCTATTTGGTAATTCTTAATGAAAGTTAATCTTAAAGCCTCCCTCAGTGATGCCCATGTGCCTGCCGATCAAGCATCGAGTCAACGGCAACTTTGTCTTTCCCTGTCGGCTCTTAAGGAAGGACTAGAACATTCAGCCCCGCTTAATCTTTGCTTAGTATTAGATCACAGTGGCTCAATGAGTGGTAAACCCCTGGCAACGGTGAAGGAGGCGGCGATTAATTTAGTCCAAGCTCTACAACCCAGCGATCGCCTAGCGGTGGTAGCCTTTGACCATGAAGCCCAGGTAATTGTCCCCAGTGACGGAGTATGGGAAACGGAACCGATTATTCAAGCGATCAAAGCGCTGAAAGCCCAAGGAGGAACGGCCATTGATAAGGGGATGAAGGAAGGCATTAAGGAAACGGCAGACGGTAAAGAGGGGCGCGTCTCACAAATTTTTCTGTTAACCGATGGGGAAAATGAACATGGCGATAATGACCGTTGCCTAAAGTTGGCGGAAGTGGCGGCAGAGTACAATATTACGGTGAATACCCTAGGGTTTGGGGCCCATTGGAATCAGGATATTTTAGAGGCGATCGCCGACTCAGCCCAGGGACGTTTATCCTATATCGAAAAACCGGAGCAGGCATTAGGCGTTTTTACCCAACTGTTTAGTCGAATGCAGACGGTCGGACTCACCAATGTCACCCTATTACTGGAGTTTGATCCCTTAGTTCGTTTAGCAGAACTGAAACCGATCGCCCAGGTGGAACCCGAAACCATTGAATTAACCCCCCAACTCGAAGGTAATCTATACAGTGTGCGGTTAGGGGATTTAATGACGGAGCAGGCCAGGGTGATCCTCGCCAATCTTTACCTGGGTCAATTTCCCCCCGGTGATCATCAGATGGGAACAGTACAAATACGTTACGATGACCCCATCCAGCAAAAAACCGGCTTATTGTCGGAAAAAATTCCCCTGCTCTTCACGGTTCAAAGCCAATATCAGCCCCAACCCGATGAACAGGCCCAAAAAGCCATTCTGACCCTAGCTAAATACCGTCAAACCCAGATCGCAGAAACCAAATTAAAACAGGGCGATCGCCAAGGGGCCGCTACCATGCTCCAAACCGCCGCCAAAACAGCCTTACAACTGGGCGATCAAGGGGGAGCCACCGTATTACAAAGTAATGCGACCCGGTTGCAATCCGGTGAAGAACTCTCAGAAGCGGATCGGAAAAAGACCCGGATTGCCGGCAAAACAACGCTTCAGGCTCCTTAGTTTTCTGGGGTCTGAAAGACGGAGAAAAAATACAAGGGTAAACAATGGGCGTTGCTTAATCAGGGTATGAATTCGTTATCGCTGGGATTCCCGCTAACTGGCTATTTTGAGCAAAAATGCTTATAATTCCCTAGACCCTAACAAAGTCGGAACCTTATCTAGACCTGAAACTTCTAAGGGTTCAATCTCTCTTTAGGTGTGCGGGATTTCCTCTTGAACATGGCACAAAGCAGTATCGAACCATTGCCCACTCGCTCCAATATTTCGGTTAAGGTTCGCCCAACCCCGCCGAGCCAACGTTTTAAACCGACTTACCCTAAACCACGCCGACGGCGATCGCTACTTTTCAAGGGGTTAGTCTGGGGAACAACCTTTAGTGTGACGGCCTGCCTGTCTGGATTACTGGGAGTGGGGGCGGCCCTATTCACTCCACTGGACTTGCCCTTTCTGCCCCCATCGGTGACTCAGGCTCCCACGAAAGAGACCTTACTCGCTGGCAACAACTGGAAGGCTTTATTTCCCTATCGGTTAGCCCGGCCTGTGAATATTTTGGTAATGGGGATTGACCGGGTGGAAGACGCGCCCCCTGACAGTTTAGCCGCCTTTGATGGACGGAGTGATACCCTGCTTCTCCTGCGCTTCGATCCAACAGATAATACCCTAAAGCTTCTGTCTATTCCCCGCGATACGAGGGTGGAAATTTCTCAGCATGGCTACAACAAAATTAATGATGC
>JACCDQ010796761.1_pt1 | contig 18421 bp, 20 predicted proteins | sample 7446031 | NCBI WGS metagenome assembly JACCDQ01 (sample SAMN15323442, study PRJNA562643) | freshwater metagenome | isolation source: river surface water | place: USA:Blue River Watershed | collected 2017-08-17
ACCTTGCCAGCCGACCAACTGCTGAAGACTGCGCAGCAACTCCAAGGGGGCTGTGGCACCTTGAACTGAGGCCGGCGCCAAAATGACAGGAATGTGCGGGACACGCCTTTGCAAGGCTGAGGCCACATCGTGCAATGCCGCAGCCCCCAAAGATGTGATCAAGCCGATGGCACGAGGTTGCGCGGGGATGTCTTGCTTGCGAGATGGTTCAAACAAGCCTTCTGCCTCAAGCGTGGCTTTGAGCTTGAGAAACTGGGCGAACAAATCGCCTTGCCCAGCCCGCTGCATGCTGTCGACAATCAACTGCAAGTCGCCTCTGGCTTCGTAAACGCCCAATTTGCCGCGAACTTCAACCAACTCGCCATCGCGCGGTACAAAGCCCAAAGCACTGGCGGCCCTTTTGAACATGGCACAGCGTATTTGCCCGCTGTCGTCTTTGAGATTGAAATAACAATGGCCACTGGCTGCGCGCGCAAAGCCAGAAATTTCGCCCTTGACCGCAACAGGATTGAAGCGCGCATTCAAAGTGTCTGCAATTGCAAGGCACAAAGCACCAACCGACCAAACACGTGGCTCAGAATCTACGCGCATGACAAAAAAGCCTTATTTTTTGCGGGTTTTAGAAGCATTTCTACAGCCAAGCCTTTAATTTCAATCCGAAACAGTCCACAGTTTCGGATTAGCAAGGCGGTTCACTGAATAAACGGCCAAACAAATGCATTCATTCTTGTAAGTCATTGATATCATTGAAAAAAATATTGATCAAATAATAAGCAGTCAAAAGAAACCCAGGATTCATGCGGTTTACAAGGCCGTTCTGGCCATGTTCTTCACAAAGTTATCCACAGAATGACGGAACAATTCCATCAGCCATAATCAAAACTGAAACCAGAAGTAGAAAGATTGATTTTGTTAAGCATCATACAAGCCGCAGGTTGGCCCATTTGGCCTTTGATCCTCTGCTCCATTTTTGCACTCGCTATCATTTTCGAGCGCATCTTTGCTTTGCGAACGTCCAAAGTGCTGCCAGCAAACGCGCTAACCAAAGCCATCGACAGCACACGACAAGGCTTCCCCTCCGATGCAAGCCTTCAAGAATTGGCCCAAATGGGTTCCGTTGGACCCATTTTTGCAGCGGGCCTTCAGACATTGGCGCTCAATCCCTCCGCCAGTCACCAAGACGTGCGAGAAAGCATGGAAATGGAAGGCCGAATGGCGGCGCAAGGACTTGAGCGTTACCTGAACGCTTTGGCCACATTGGCGTCTGCGGCACCCTTGCTTGGCTTGTTGGGAACCGTCATTGGCATGATTGAATTGTTTGGTTTGCAATCGCCTGGACAACAACAACCCGTTGAACTGGCGCACGGCATTTCGGTGGCGCTGTACAACACGGCATTGGGCCTGTTGGTCGCTATTCCTTGCCTCATGGCATGGCGTTTTTTCAAAGCCAAGGTCGATCGCATGGTGCTCCAAATGGAGTGGGCATCCGAGCGTTTTGCAAGACATTTGGCCGCCATGCGCGATTGATTTTTCAAAAGGCCCGCCTTGAAATTCAAAACCACCGCACCAGCCGAACCCGACATCAATTTGATCCCGTTCATTGATGTCTTGCTGGTCATCCTCATTTTTCTGATGCTCACCACCACGTGGTCCAAGTTCAATGAAATGAACTTGAGCTTGCCATCAGCCAATTCGCAACAGTCTTCAGGCACACCCCAAACTTGGGTGGTGTCGGTCAATGCGCAAGGCATGTACGCTGTCAATGGTGCAAAAATCGAAGGCAGAACACCGCAGGACATTGGTACGGCACTCAGCAGCATGAACAAATCAGACGCCAGCTTGTTGATCAAAGCCGATGCATCCGCTTCTCATCAAGCCGTGGTCAATGTCCTTGAAGCAGCGCGCATGCAAGGCATTTCCAAAATTTCGTTTGCCACGCAAAATGCGTCTGGCAACAACTTGACCAAGCCATAAGCGTTATTCGCTGAGCGACGCACCATGCAATGGCTTCATGAACTGCCACGCCATTGGCAAACCACTTCAGTCATCACCTATTTGTTGTGGCCCATCGAACTGCTTTACAAATTGGCCTGGTTTGTTCGGCGCTTATTGTTCGCCTTGGGATTCATTCAAACACACAAACTCAATGCCACGGTCATTGTGGTGGGCAATGTGGTAGCGGGAGGCGGCGGTAAAACCCCGCTCACGATGGCCATCGTGCAACGCCTGACCCAACAAGGCCATCAAGTGGGTGTGGTGTCCAGAGGCTACGGACGCACGCAAGATCAAGTTCAGCTGGTGATCGCGCAAAGTACAGCCGATCAAGTAGGTGATGAGCCCTTGTTGATTTTTCAGAAGTGCCAAGTCCCCGTCGCAGTAGGCGCCAATCGCGTCGCTACGGCACAGCAGCTCTTGCATCAGCACCCCAACATCCGCTTCATTGTTTGCGATGATGGCTTGCAACATGCAGCGCTTCAAAGGGACATCGAAATTTGCGTCATGGACAGCATGGGCATCGGCAATGGGCACCTGCTACCGGCCGGCCCCTTGCGAGAGTCTTGGCCCAGAACTGTCGACTTGTTGCTTCACACGCAGCGCAGAACTTTGGCTGAAGGCTTCGAGTCCACTCGCCAACTCAGTGCGCAGGCCATCAATGGCTTGGGACAATCCATCGAATTGACTGCGCTCCAAAATCAATCTGTTGAAGTGGTGTGTGGTATTGCGAAACCAAAGGCTTTCGCCCACATGCTGGAAGAGCGCGGCATTCAAATTGCACAATTCCATGCCCTGCCCGATCACGCCAACTTTTCAAACTGGCACGCATCCCATCCCCATTTGAAATTGCTGTGCACAGAGAAAGACGCCATCAAGCTTTGGGCAACTCACCCTGAAGCTTTTGCGGTTCCTCTGCTGTTTGAGCCAGAATTGTCGTTCTGGCAGTCATTCGATGCACTCGTCAACACCCGTCACCGTTATCATTGAAGCCATGGACACGAAATTACTCGAACTGTTGGTTTGCCCAGTCACCAAGGGCCCTTTGGATGTGCAACGCGAATTGCAAGAGCTGTGGTCGCGCAGTGCGCGTTTGGCTTACCCCATTCGAAATGGCATTCCCATCTTGCTAGAAAACGAAGCACGCACACTCAGTGACGAAGAATTGGAATCACTTAAACCCCGTACGCCTTTGGTCTAAACAGCCCGTCCACTGACATGAGTCGCTCTTTCACAGTCCTCGTTCCTGCGCGATTAGCGTCAACACGGCTACCCAACAAACCCTTGGCAGACATTCAAGGCTTGCCCATGGTGGTCAGGGTTGCGCAGCGTGCTGCATTGTCCAACGCATCGCAAGTGGTGGTTGCGGCAGACAGTCCAGACATTGTTTCTGCTTGCGAAGCTCATGGCATTAAAGCTTTGCTCACCCGCATTGATCATCCCAGTGGCAGCGATCGGTTGTCAGAAGCCAGCACCTTGCTCGGATTGACAGACGACGATGTGGTGGTCAATGTGCAAGGCGATGAACCCCTGATCGACCCAGATTTGATCGACCAAGTTGCCTCTTTGCTGGCTCAACGCCCCTCGGCCAGCATGAGCACCGCAGCCCATGCCATCCACCAACTTGCAGAATTTACCAACCCCAACGTGGTGAAAGTGGTTCTGGATCAGGCGCAACTGGCCTTGTATTTCAGCCGTGCGCCCATTCCTTGGTGGCGCGATGGCAACACCCAAGGCATTCAACAACTGCCGTCCCCCGCGCCACTCAGGCACATTGGCATTTATGGCTACCGAGTGGGTTTTCTAAAAGCCTTCCCCCAGTTGCCCCCTGCTCCCATTGAAAGCTGCGAAGCACTGGAACAGTTGCGCGCCATTTGGCATGGCCACAAAATTGCAGTCCACGTCACAGAAAAAGCCCCAGGCCCAGGCGTTGATACACCCGAAGACCTGGCACGCGTTCGTGAACTTTTCAAGGCCTGATCCCCGCGAAGGGCTGGCGTCAGGAAAATTTGGGATTCCCATGCTATTCTCCAGTGAGAGCCATGCAGGCTGTGGCGAAAGATTTAACAACTATTCGGAACTTCCATGAGACTGATTCTTTTAGGCGCACCTGGTGCGGGCAAAGGTACGCAAGCGGCCTTCATTTGCGAGAAATTTTCCATCCCGCAAATCTCCACAGGCGACATGTTGCGTGCCGCTGTAAAAGCGGGCACCCCGCTCGGTCTTCAAGCCAAAGCCGTCATGGAATCGGGCGGCCTGGTCAGCGACGACCTCATCATCAACTTGGTCAAAGAACGCATTGCGCAAGCAGATTGCGCCAATGGCTTCTTGTTTGATGGCTTCCCTCGCACCATTCCCCAAGCTGATGCCATGAAAGCCGCAGGCGTCAAACTCGACTACGTGCTCGAAATTGATGTGCCCTTTGATGCCATCATTGAGCGCATGAGCGGACGTCGCTCACACCCTGCGTCTGGCCGCACCTATCACGTCAAATTCAATCCACCCAAAGTGGAAGGCAAAGACGATGTCACCGGCGAACCCTTGGTTCAACGCGAAGACGACAAAGAGGAAACCGTCAAAAAACGCTTGGACGTCTACAGCCAACAAACCCGCCCCTTGGTGGCCTATTACGCCGATTGGGCTAAAGCTGAAGCACACGCTGCGCCTCAGTACCGCGCCATCAGCGGCATGGGCTCAGTGGAGGACATTACCAAGCGCGCCATGCAAGCTTTGGGCGCTGCCTGATCACGCGCACGTGCGATGTCCAAATCCGGCTGAGGCCGGATTTTTTTTGGGTAAATCAGTCGGTTGGCTTGGACACCATGTCCAGTATCAAAGCCACTCTTGATTTGACTGGGCTCAATCCTGACAGCACAGGGAAGATGTGTGACGCCGTCACGATCACAGGCCCTTGGTTGCACCGACTGGCAACACGAATTTGCACGCCCGCATCTTGCGCACGCAGCAGCCCTTCCTTCAAATCGGTACTGACAGAGCCGTTGCCTGTTCCTGCAAGCACGATGCCTCGTACGCCGGCATTGATTAGCAGATCTACCATCTTAGGACTGGCTTGCACATGGTTCATGATGACTTCAACCCATGGCCATGATGCGGGATCAGGTAAGTGAGAAAGCTTGATTTTGTTGGGCTGAGCCACTGGCGCAAACTCTGAACGCCATGACACTTGGTCCTGAATGACTGTGCCTGCCAAGCCAGCTTCGCCCGAGTCAAAGGCATTCAACCGCGTGGGATGTACTTTTTGAACATGCTGACTGTGGTGTATTTCGCCAGCTGCCACCATCCAAACACCAGCGCCTTTGGCAACTGATGCCAACGTCAAAGCGTCTCGCAAATTTTGGGGACCGTCGGCATCTTTGAAATTGGCAGGACGCATGGCACAAGTCAGCACAATGGGTTTTTCATTGGCAATGACACGGGACAAGAAATAAGCCGTTTCCTCCAGCGTATCCGTGCCATGGGTGATCACCACCGCCGCCACATCATCCTGCGATAGCCAAGCCTCACAACGCTGAGCCAAGTGATACCAAGTGGCAAAGTCCATGTCTTTGCTGTCCAGCTGCGCCACTTGTTCAGATTCAAATTGGTAGCCGCTCAAGGCCTCTGGAAGACCCTGTCCGATTTCTGCAACAGACTGGAGCAACACATCAATCCCTCTCTGAGCAGCCTTGTAACTGAGCCCCTCAGAAGCCGAACTGGACTCGCCCGCAATCGTGCCGCCGGTGCCTAAAACAACAATTTTTTGATTTTTTGCTTGCATTTCAAAAAAGACTGGTTAAAAATACAGTTACTGGATAAGAAAACAGTTATCTGTCAACTCAGCCACCTTTCAAGGACCGCACCATGATCGATCAACCCAAGCTCACAGCCCGTCAGCAACAAATTTTGGAGCTCATCCAAAAAACCATCGCTGAAACTGGCGCACCGCCAACACGCGCAGAAATTGCACAGGTATTGGGTTTCAAATCTGCCAATGCAGCCGAAGAGCATCTGCAAGCTTTGGCACGCAAAGGCGCCATCGATTTGGTCAGCGGTACATCCCGCGGTATCCGTCTCAAAGGCAACTCACGAGACAGCCTGCGCAACTCTGGCGACCTGTTCAGCTTGCCATTGCCCGGTTTTGCCCAATTGGCATTGCCACTCATTGGACGTGTTGCTGCCGGCTCACCTATTTTGGCCCAAGAACATGTCGATCGCACCTATCACGTCGAAACTCACCTGTTCCAAGAGCAACCCGATTATTTGCTTCGTGTCCGTGGCATGTCCATGCGCGATGCAGGCATCATGGACGGCGACTTGCTGGCCGTGAAAGCCACCAAAGAGGTACGAAATGGCCAAATTGTGGTTGCACGCCTTGGTGAAGAAGTCACCGTCAAGCGCTTGCGTCGCCAATCCGATCGCATTGAACTGCTGCCCGAAAACCCCGACTACCCCATCATTTTGGTTCAACCTGGCGAACCCTTTGACATTGAAGGTTTGGCTGTGGGTCTCATCCGCAACACGCTGCTGATGTAAATCGCTCATTGCATTGTCAACATCATTTTTGCATCGCTCATCCATTTTCAAAGGTTAGATATGACCATCGCACTCCTCGGCATCACAAGCATTTACAACGGTTTTCAAAAGTTCCTCAGCTCTTCAATGAACTTGGACAACCCATTTGAAAAGGCCCAGCCAAGTCACAAAGTCAGCATTTCTGGTGCAAGTCCAAGTGCAAGCTTGGGTCCTCGACAAGCACAACAACGTGCACTTCGCGTCCTTCGCGTGTCAGAGCAAGGCGAAACCGCCTCTTGCGCAGGTCGAATGGTCATTTCTGGCCGCATGGCCGACGTCTGCGCCGAACTCGACCGTTTGGTTGCTTTAGAAGCCAAAAGCAAGCCTTCCCTGCCCCATTAATCCCCCTGCACCATTGCTGCCATTTATGCAGTGCATTTTGGTGCTCAAAATTTGAATTCAGAAGGCCATAGAAGCCTTCGGGCAAGGCACAATAGTGCCTATGAACATTGTGATCCTTGACGACTACCAAGATGTCGTCCGAAAACTAGATTGCGCGTCCAAATTGGATGCCTACAGCGCCAAGGTCTATACCAACACCGTCAAGGGTTTGGGCCAATTGTCTGTGCGACTTAAAGACGCAGACATTCTGGTTTTGATTCGCGAACGCACACACCTCAGCAGACAACTGATTGAAAAGTTGCCTCGACTTAAACTCATTTCACAGACTGGCCATGCAGGCTCTCACATTGATTTAGAAGCTTGCACCGAGCGAGGCATTGCTGTGGCCCAAGGCACCGGATCACCTTACGCACCGGCTGAGCTCACATGGGCACTGATCATGGCTGCGGCACGCAGATTGCCGCAATACATTGGCAACCTCAAACATGGTGCTTGGCAACAATCAGGCCTCAAGTCTGCATCCATGCCTGTCAATTTTGGAATGGGAACGGTTTTGCGCGGCCGCACCATGGGCATCTGGGGCTACGGCAAGATTGGCCAGCTGGTCGCAGGTTACGCCAAGGCCTTTGGCATGCAAGTTGTGGTTTGGGGAAGTGAAGCCTCAAGGGAAAAAGCAGCACAGCACGGCTACATTCCAGCCACCACACGTGAAGCCTTTTTTGAACAAAGTGATGTGATCTCTTTGCATTTGCGTTTGAACGATGCCACACGCGGCATCGTCACGCTCGACGACTTGTCACGCATGAAGACCAGCGCCATGATTGTGAATACATCGCGCGCAGAACTGATTGAACCCGATGCACTCATCAGTTCACTCAACCGTGGTCGTCCTGGCTTGGCTGCCATTGATGTCTTTGAACATGAACCCATCTTGCAGGGTCATGCTTTGCTGCGTCTCGAGAATTGCATCTGTACACCTCACATTGGCTACGTCGAAAAAGACAATTACGAGTTGTACTTTGGCGCAGCGTTTGACAACGTCGTGAACTTCATCAAAGGCACACCGACCAATATCGTCAATCCCGGCGCACTTCAAGTTCGTCGCTGAAAAACACACTGCGCGGATGCAGTGACTTTTTTACAAATTCGAATTCAACAAATGACCATCGCATTCAATCAAGTGGCCGTCATTGGCGCAGGCGCTATGGGCCGCGGCATTGCTCAAATTGCCGCACAAGCAGGTAGCCAAGTCTGGCTTTATGACACGCAAGCAGACGCCATTCAAAAAGCCAAAGAAGCCGTCTTCCAAGTCTGGGACACACTGGCCACCAAAGGGCGACTGGATGCAGACACCGTCAATGCCTACAAATCACGTTTACACGGTGCCAGCACCCTGAATGATTTGAAGTCGTGTGAGTTGGTTGTTGAAGCCATCGTTGAACGCTTAGACATCAAAAAATCATTGTTCGTTGAACTTGAAAACTTGTTGCCTGAGACGGCCGTACTGGTCACCAACACCTCTTCACTGTCCGTCACCGCCATTGCAGCAGCCTTAAAGCGACCAGCCAATTTTGCGGGTTATCACTTCTTCAATCCTGTTCCCTTGATGAAGGTTGTGGAAGTCATCGCAGGTTTGAAAACCAACCCATCAGTTTGCGAACGTCTCACTGTATTTGCAACGCAAATGGGCCACACACCCGTCCAAGCGAATGACACGCCTGGTTTCATCGTCAACCATGCGGGCCGTGGTTACGGCACTGAAGCGCTGCGCATTGTGTCCGAGGGCGTGGCCGATTTCGCCACCATCGATCGAATTTTGAAAGACCAAGTCGGCTTCAAATTAGGCCCTTTCGAACTGTTCGATCTAACGGCATTGGATGTCTCACATCCTGTCATGGAATCCATCTACAACCAGTACTACCAAGAACCACGCTACAGACCCAGCGTCATCACAGCCCAGCGTCTTGCAGGCGGTGTCGTTGGCAAAAAAGTAGGTGAAGGTTTTTACACTTATGTAGAAGGCAAGCCCGTGATTGCGCCCGAACCGCCAGTACCCGAGGTTAAAGAATTCCCACCTGTCTGGGTTTCGCCTCGCGCCTCCAGAAGGCTTGAGCTTCTTCAACTGCTAAAGGACTTGGGTGCCACCATTGAAACAGGGGCATCGCCTTCTCCACAAGCGCTGACGCTTGTAGCGCCATTGGGCTTTGATGTCACCACCGTGGCTGTGGTTGAGCGTTTGGACCCTGCCCGCACGGTTGGCATCGACATGTTGTTTGACGATGCAGCCACCAAGCGCCGCGTCTTGGCCACCAATCCTGCCACACGCAGCGACATGCGCGACGCAGCCCATGCCTTGTTTGCCAAGGATGGCAAAGCTGTCAGTGTGGTTCGCGACAGCGGTGGCTTCATCACGCAACGTGTGGTGGCCAATATTGTGAACATTGCAGCCGACATGTGCCAACAACGCGTGTGCACACCGCAAGACTTGGACATTGCTGTCACCTTAGGTCTGGGCTACCCTGTCGGCCCACTTGCCCTGGGTAACAAGCTAGGCCCCACCAATGTTTTAGAAGTGCTGTTCAACCTGCAAACCGTCTATGGCGACCCACGTTATCGCCCGAGTCCATGGTTGCGTCGCCGTGGTGCCATTGGTTTGTCTCTTTTGCAAACCGAGGACTGATCTCATGTCAGCACAATTGCTCAGCACCAGCGAAGGCGCCACACTCATTTTGACCCTCAGCAATCCTGAACACAGGAATGCACTGGGCCCAGAAATGTATGCAGCCGGCGTCGAAGCGCTTAGCGTGGCCGAGTCCAGCTCAGAGGTCAAGAGTGTGGTGATCACGGGTGACGGTGGTTTGTTCAGTGCCGGTGGCAATTTGCAGCGCCTGAACGACAACCGTCAAAAACCGCCAGAGCACCAAGCCCAAAGCATTGAGGGTTTGCACAACTGGATCGAAGCCATTCGCACTTTCCCAAACCCGTCATTGCGGCCGTTGAAGGACCCGCTGCTGGCGCTGGTTTTTCATTGGCATTGGCCTGCGACATGATTGTGGCAGCACGCAACAGCATTTTTGTCATGGCCTACAGCAACATCGCTTTGTCGCCGGATGGCGGCGGTACATGGAGCTTGTCGCGCGTCATGCCCCGTCAATTGGCCACAGAGCTCTTGATGTTGGGTGATCGAGTGGGCGCCGAGCGGTTACACGAATTAGGCGTTGTGAACAAATTGTGCGAGCCTGGGCAAGCCTTGGGCACAGCACTCACCATGGCCAGCAAGTTGAACCAGCGTGCACCCAATGCATTGGCCAGCATCAAAGAACTGTTAAACGAAGCGGATGGTTCAAGCTTGAACCACCAATTGGCCCAAGAACGTGATCATTTCGTTAAAAATTTGCACCATGCCAACGCTGGCATCGGCATTTCAGCCTTTTTGAACAAAGAAACACCGCGCTACGAATAAGACCGGGTCTCACAGGCGACAATTTTCACCAACCCAGTCACGCAAAAGACAGACTATGGACGAACCCATTCTTACGATGGAGGAAAGAGAATCAATCAACGCAGGGCGTTGGTTTTCTACCCTTTCACCTTCACTCCGACACGACATTCTTCGATGTGCCTACGTCAAGCGTTACAAAGACGGCGAACTGATTGCAGCCCGCGGCGAGCCGCCGGAGCAATGGATCGCGTGCGCCAAGGGCGCCGTGCGCGTCAGTTCCACATCGGTCTCGGGCAAGCTGATCACCCTCACCTACGTCGAGCCAGGCATTTGGTTTGGCGACGTGTCAATATTCGATGGCGACAGACGCACGCACGATGCGTATGCACACGGCGAGACCACCACGCTCAACGTGGCAAAAGCGGATTTCAAAAAAATTCTCTCCTCGCATGTAGAGCTTTACGACGCCATGCTTCGGCTGCACGCTCGGCGCATCCGCCAGCTGTTTGGCTTGGTCGAAGACTTGAACACCTTGCCATTGCGCGCGCGACTGGCCAAACAATTGAACCACTTGCTGCGCAGCTACGGTGTGCCCAGCCTGTCGGATGCCAAAGCCATTCGCATCAGCTTGCAATTGGCGCAAGAAGAATTGGCGCAACTGCTGGGCGCATCACGTCAGCGCGTCAACCAAGAGCTCAAGCAAATGGAGCGCGAACATGTCATCAAAATCGAGCCCGGTGGCCTGACGGTTCTCGACAGAGAAGCACTTCTGAAAATCGTGGATTCGGACGACTGAGCTGCGATTTCAAAAAACCAAGTTTGTTTACATACGGCGGTACTCCCACATGAGCCAGTTTGATCATTTCGTGGGCACCCGCCCCGTCACCGGCACACACGCCTTTGATGTGCCAGCACTTGAGGCATGGCTCCAAGCCAACATGCCTGGATTTCAAGGCCCCTTAACAGTTGAAATGTTCAAAGGTGGCCAATCCAACCCCACCTACAAACTGCTCACACCCGCATGTTCGTATGTCATGCGCGCAAAGCCTGGCCCTGTGGCCAAACTTCTGCCTTCAGCACACGCGATTGAGCGCGAATTTGCGGTCATGAAAGGTTTGGCCGGAACAGCCGTGCCAGTTGCCAAAATGCATGTGCTTTGTGAAGACGAGGCCATCATTGGCCGCGCTTTTTATGTCATGGAATTTGTGGCGGGTCGTGTGTTGTGGGATCAATCTTTACCCGGCATGACCAACGCACAGCGAGGTGAAATTTACGACGAAATGAACCGCGTCATCGCCGCGCTGCACAGCGTGAAGTTTGCGGACCAAGGCTTGGCCAACTACGGCAAACCTGGCAGTTACATCGAGCGCCAAATTGGAAGATGGAGCAAGCAATACGTCGCCTCGGTCACGCAAGCCATTCCTGAAATGGACAAATTGATGGCGTGGTTGCCCGCCAACATACCCAGCAGTGCCAAAGATGAATCTTTGGTCAGCATCGTTCATGGCGACTACCGCCTAGACAATCTGATGTTCCATCCCACCGAGCCCAAAGTGTTGGCGGTGTTGGATTGGGAACTGTCAACATTGGGTCACCCATTGGCCGACTTCAGCTATCACTGCATGGCTTGGCACATCAAGCCAGGTTCATTCCGCGGAATTGGCGGCTTGGATCACAAAGCCTTGGGTATTCCTGAAGAAGCCGAGTACATCAAACGTTACTGCGAGCGCACTGGTTTTACAACCCCTGAAAAGTTGGCCACAGACTGGAACTTTTACATGGCCTACAACCTCTTCCGCATCGCCGCCATTTTGCAAGGCATTGCCAAACGCGTGGAAGACGGAACGGCATCGAGTGAACAAGCAAAAGCTTCGGGCGCTGGCGCCAAACCCATGGCGGAAATGGCATGGCACTTCGCCAGCCAAGTCTGACCCCACCCCCTATCGAAATTCAACAGGAGACCTTCAATGCAATTCGAATACTCAGACAAAGTCAAAACCATGCAAGCACGCTTGCTGGCTTTCATGGACGAGCACATCTATCCCAACGAGGCACGTTTCTTTAAGGAGATTGAGGACAACCGCGCCAAAGGCAATGCATGGGTTCCTACCAAAATTGTGGAAGAACTCAAACCCAAAGCACAGGCTGCAGGATTGTGGAACTTGTTTTTGCCCAAGTCGCCTCGTGCACCTCAAGGCCTGTCCAACTTGGAATACGCGCCCTTGTGCGAAATCATGGGTCGTGTGCCATTTGCCGCAGAAATTTTCAATTGCTCTGCACCCGATACGGGCAACATGGAAACGCTAGAGCGTTATGCAAGCGAAGAACTCAAAGACATTTGGCTTGAGCCTTTGTTGCGTGGCGAAATTCGTTCCGCCTTCTTGATGACAGAGCCTGAAGTGGCCTCGTCGGATGCCACCAACATTCAATGTGAAATTCGCCGTGAGGGTGATGAGTATGTGATCAACGGTCGCAAGTGGTGGTCGTCTGGTGCGGGTGACCCACGTTGCGCCGTTTACATCGTCATGGGCAAAACAAATCCGGATGCAGGTCGTCACGAACAACAGTCCATGATTGTGGTGCCCGCCAATTCGCCTGGCATTACCGTGGTCCGTGCTTTGTCGGTGTTTGGTTACGACGATGCACCCCACGGTCACATGGAAGTGGTCTTGAAAAACGTGCGTGTACCAGCCAGTAACTTGCTGCTCGGCGAAGGTCGTGGTTTTGAAATTGCCCAAGGCCGCTTAGGCCCTGGACGCATTCACCACTGCATGCGCACCATCGGCATTGCCGAGCGCGCCTTGGAGTTGATGTGCAAGCGCCTTAACTCACGTGTAGCGTTTGGTCGCGAAGTCGCACGCCAAACAGTGTGGCAAGAACGCATTGCAGAATCACGCTGCATGATTGAACAAGCCCGCTTGCTCACGCTCAAAGCGGCTTACATGATGGACACAGTGGGCAACAAAGTGGCAAAGGCTGAAATTGCCATGATCAAAATTGTGGCCCCTCAAATGGCTTGCCAAATCATCGACTGGGCTATTCAAGCGCACGGCGGCGGCGGTGTTTCGCAAGACTTTCCCTTGGCTTATGCCTATGCACACCAGCGAACTTTGCGTTTGGCCGATGGTCCTGACGAAGTGCACCGCAACTCTTTGGCCAAGCTGGAATTGGCCAAACACTTGCTGATGCCAGGCGAAGTTGAAATGCCTGTCACACGCGGCAGCTGGTCGACTTACGCGGTAGGTGATCCCATGCGCTTACCTACCGCATCAGAGCGAATGTTGAAAAATGCATGAACTTTTTCATCCAATTTCAAGTTTTGGCCCGATCCCGCATTAGAATATGAGGCTTGTCGGAGCGTAGCGCAGTCTGGTAGCGCATCTGGTTTGGGACCAGAGGGTCGAAGGTTCGAATCCTTTCGCTCCGACCATTCATTTCAATTAAAGGCCCTACCTTCTTGGTTCTAGGGCCTTTTTTATCTGCCCGTAGCTCAACTGGATAGAGCAACGGCCTTCTAAGCCGTAGGTCGGGGGTTCGAGTCCCTCCGGGCAGGCCACCTACAAACTTTCCCCTCTTTTGTTTTCATGATGCCATTGCAGGCATCAGGGTTTTGCCTAGCTTTTTCCCTCCGCAATATGCAACATAATGCATCTCACAAGGAGATTTCTCATGACTAATTCCCCCTCACGTCGCCTGGTTTTAACGCGCAGTGCCGCTTTGGTTGGTGCAGCCAGTTCTGGGTTGTTGTTGCCTGAATGGGCGCTGGCACAGTCCGGCAAAATTCGCGTTGGCTTGATGTTGCCTTATTCAGGTGCCTTCGCTCCCTTGGGCGTGGCCATTGAAAATGGTGTGCGCATGGCCATCAATGAGCAAGGCGGCAAATTGGCAGGTCGAGAAATCGAATGGTTCAAAGTTGACGACGAATCAGAACCCTCCAAAGGCATTGAAAACGCCAACAAATTGGTTCAGCGCGATAAGGTGGATGTGCTGATCGGCACGGTTCACTCTGGCGTTCAGATGGGCATCCAAAAAGTTGCACGCGACTCTGGCGTGCTGACCCTCATTCCCAACGCAGGTGTGCATGCTGCTACGCGTGCTTTGTGCGCACCCAATGTGTTCCGCACCAGTTTCTCTAACAGCCAACCCACATTGGCTTTGGGCCAAGCCATGGTCGCCAAAGGTCACAAGAAGGCTGTTTGGATCACTTGGAAATACGCAGCGGGCGACGAAGCCTACGAAGGCTTCAAAGAGAGCTACACCAAAGCAGGCGGCACCATCGTCAAAGAGTTGGGCTTGCCCTTCCCCAACGTTGAATTCCAAGCCTTGCTGACCGAAATTGCGGCCCTCAAACCTGATGCCGTCGCTTGCTTCTTTGCAGGTCCTTCTGGCGCCAAGTTCATGAAAGACTTTGCAGCAGCTGGCCTCAAAGGCAAGATCGCTTTGTACGGTTCTGGCTTCTTGACAGAAGGCGTACTGGAAGCCGCTGGCCCCGCAGCAGATGGTGTCATGACCACTCTGCATTACAGCGACTCATTGGACACACCTCGCAACAACAAGTTCCGCTTGGAATACGCCAAAGCCTTCAAAATGCAACCTGACGTGTATGCCGTTCAGGGTTACGACACTGGCTTGTTGTTGCTCCAAGGTGCCAACGCTGTCAAAGGCGATTTGTCCAAGAAATCGGAGCTCTACAAAGCCATGGAAGGCGCAGTGATCGACAGCCCACGTGGCAAATGGACCATGAGCAAGTCCCACAACCCTGTGCAAGACATCTACTTGCGTGTGGCGGAAAAAGGCGAAAACAAAGTGATCGGCGTTGCAGCCAAAGCCCTGGCCGATCCTGGTACAGGCTGCCGAATGGGCTAATTGCAGCTCACGATGCCAAAGCGGTGGAGCGATCCGCCGCTTTTTTTCTGCCTAGATGGGCGCGCTATGCTCATCGCATCTGTGTGATTCTTTCCTCCTTATGGATTTCGTCAATTTCCTCATCCAATTGCTGAACAGTGTTCAGTATGGGTTGTTGCTGTTCATGTTGGCTGCTGGCCTCACGCTGATCTTTGGCATCATGGGCGTGGTCAATTTGGCCCATGGCAGCTTCTACATGCTAGGCGCCTATCTGGCGTATTCTCTGGCCGCTCTGACACAAAGCTTGACGATGGCCATCTTGTTGGGCACCCTGCTGTCCGTGCTGTTTGGTTTGATATTGGAGTGGCTGCTGTTCAGACACTTTTACAAACGAGACCACCTTGACCAAGTGCTGCTGACCTTTGGCTTGATCTACATTTTTGAAGAAGCGCGCTCTATTTTGTGGGGTGACGATGTGCATGGTGTCACCATTCCCGATGTCTTAAGCGCTTCGATTCCTCTCACAGACACTTTGTCGTATCCCGTTTATCGCTTGTTCATGTCGGGCGTTTGTTTGATCTTGGCTTTGGGCCTTTACTTGCTCATCTCAAAAACACGCCTCGGCATGAAAATTCGTGCGGGCGCTTTCAATCATGAAATGACTGAAGCCCTGGGCGTCAACATCAAACTGATTCATGCTCTGGTGTTCGCGCTGGGTGTTGGCCTGGCCACCATTGCAGGCATGGTGGCAGCGCCTGTCTCCAGCGTCTACCCCAACATGGGCTCGCAAGTTCTGATCATGTGTTTTGTGGTGGTGGTGATTGGCGGCATTGGCTCTGTCAAAGGCGCCCTCATTGCGGCCTTGTTGGTGGGATTGGTCGACACATTCGGCAAAGTCTTGCTGCCCCAAGTTTCTGGCATGCTGGTCTACGTGCTGATGGCCCTTGTTTTACTTTACAAGCCTGAAGGCTTGTTCAAGAACTAAGGGGGATGGCATGAGCAACTCACACGCTCCACTTGAAACACTGCCACGCAGTTTGAACATTTTGCTAGGCGCCGCGCTGTTGGCCCTGGCGGCATTTCCATTTGTAGGCTCTGACTATTACTTGCAAATGGTCACGCGCATGATGATCTTGGCCATCTTTGCCATGAGCCTTGATTTGCTGCAAGGCGTCACTGGGTTGGTCTCTCTGGGACACGCCGCCTACTTTGGTGTGGCAGGTTATGCACTGGCCTTCATCACGCCGCCTGGAGAGCCCATTGCCTTGTGGGTGGCGATGCCGGTGGCCATTGGTGCATCGGCCTTGCTGGCGCTGATCATCGGTTTTCTGGTGGTCCGAACCCATGGCATTTATTTCATCATGGTCACCATGGCCTTTGCGCAAATGGTGTTCTACGCCTTTTTTGACAACAAGGCTTTGGGCGGCTCGGATGGTTTGTACATCAACTTCAAACCAGATGCCATGCTGTTTGATTTAGAGAACAAAACCATTTTTTACTTTTTCACGCTGGCACTCATGGTCTTGATCTATGTGTTTTTAAGACGCCTGTTGTGGAGTCCTTTCGGCCGTGCGCTGGCAGGCATCCGCGTGAACGAGCACCGCATGCGCGCCTTGGGCTACGGCACCTTCAGCCATAAATTGGCCGCGTTCACCTTGGCGGGCGCACTGGCTGGCTTGGCTGGCTTTTTATGGGGCGCACAGTCGGGCTACGTCAATCCTGAACTGATGGGTTTTCACATGAGTGCGCACGTCATCATGATGGTGATCTTGGGCGGCATGGGCAACTTTGCAGGCGCCATTGTGGGCGCTTTCTCGTTTGAGTATTTGTTGCATGTGTTCAAGGACTTGCCTGAGCTTGGCGGTTTTAACTTGGGCAAACATTGGCAACTTTGGATGGGCCTTTTCATTGTGGCTTTGGTGGTGTTGGCGCCCCGCGGTATTTTGGGATTGTTTGCCACCTTGTTCAAAGGCAAGGAGCAAGCTCATGACTGAAGCGCATTCAAATCACAACTTGTTACTTCGTTCCAACAAGATCACCAAAAAATTCGGGGGTCTGACGGCTGTCAATGAAGTGTCAGTCGATTTGCGTTTGGGTGAAATTCATGCCGTCATTGGACCTAATGGCGCAGGCAAGTCGACGCTGACCAACTTGCTCACAGGCGACCTGCCCGCCACTTCTGGCCATGTCGCTTTGAATGGCCAAGACATCACGGGCTGGACGCCAGAAAAAATCTCGCGACATGGCCTGGGTCGAAGCTATCAAAAGACCAACATCTTTAAAAGCTTTACGGTTTGGGACAACGTGCGTTTGTCGGCGCAATCGCGCAGCCAACCGATGCCCTTCAATCCCTTCGCATGGTTGCAGCAAGCCAAGCACATGCACGATGTGAATGAACGTGCCGAACGCGCCATTGAATTGGCTGGCCTCCAAAACAGACGCCACACCCTGGCCGGTGCCGCCAGCCATGGCGAGCAACGCCAATTGGAAATTGCCATGACACTGGCCACCGAGCCTCAAGTGTTGCTGCTAGACGAGCCCTTGGCGGGCATGGGTGTTGCCGAAGCCGACAGCATGGTTCAGCTGCTTTTGCGCTTGAAACCATCGCACGCCATGATGCTGGTCGAACACGACATCGATGCCATTTTTACCCTGGCCGATCAACTGACCGTGATGGTCAATGGCACCGTGATTGCCAGCGGTCTGCCCGCAGCAGTTCGTGCGGACGCGGGTGTTCAAGCCGCCTACTTGGGTGAGGATCACTGAAATGAGCGATACATTGATTCAAGTGAAGGGCCTCAACAGTTATTACGGGGCCAGCCACATTCTTCGCAACATTGATTTTGAAGTGAAGCGCGGCGAAACCATTGGTCTGATGGGGCGAAATGGCATGGGCAAAAGCACCCTGCTCAAATCCATCATGGGCATCGTGACGCCGCGCTCTGGCGACGTTCACATCAAAGGGGTTCGCACCAACGATCGCGCCATTTTCGAAGTGGCACAACAAGGCATCGCCTATGTGCCCGAAGGCCGTGGCATTTTTGGCAACCTGAGCGTGGTTGAAAATTTGAAGATGGCTGCGCGTCCAGGCACACAAGGCCAAAACGATTGGACCTACGACAGAGTGCTAGAAACCTTTCCCCGCTTGAAGGAGCGCCTAGGTCATGGCGGTCAACAACTGTCTGGCGGCGAACAACATATGCTCACCATTGTACGGGCCTTGATGAC
>JACCDQ010354522.1_pt1 | contig 18420 bp, 16 predicted proteins | sample 7446031 | NCBI WGS metagenome assembly JACCDQ01 (sample SAMN15323442, study PRJNA562643) | freshwater metagenome | isolation source: river surface water | place: USA:Blue River Watershed | collected 2017-08-17
ATGATTTTGGTTATGAGTGCTACCGATACTTTGTATTCTTTTGCTAGCTTTCGTTTCCCGTAGATGTTTGGGAGGTATTTCGAACGGATCTCATCAGCATGGAGCTGGGTTAGTTTGGAATGGTGGGAGTTGGAGTTTTGGTAATTTTGGAGTCCGGATGAGACTGTGTTTTTGAAACGTTGTTTGTAATCGGCTGATTTGGCATCATTGGCTATAAGCTGTTTGTCAGACTTTTGGGCGATTGGTGATGATTTGAGTTTGTCAAGTTCCTCTTGGATTTTCTTGATATCCATGGTATTACATTATTTAATGTGGTCTATCTCCCAAATTAACTTATATGATTCTGGATGTTGAAGCTTAGACTCCACCATCTTTTCAATTAATCTGATTGATCTCTCGTTCAGCTCATTCCAGTTATCCCAAAGAAAATTTAGCATTATGATTTTCTCATCTTTGGTCATTTTATCATCTGAAATACATTCTGTGTGAAGAACCACATCAGCAATCCAGCCCCAGTGAGCTGGTGGTTCTAGATCAAAATCCGCAACCTTGCATCTTGATCTTATGGCATTACGATGCGCCATAAGTAAAGATTTACCTTGATTCTTCTCTCTCGCTATCCTAACCATGTCATCATTAGGTAGCTTAAAATTACTTGTGAATACGAAAGCCATTAATGAACAATCAACAGAGAACCCCAATTTGTCATCATTTTGATGTTCTAGTATTGCTTGTTTTTGGATGTCTGATAAGTTTCCCCATTGTGTTTGAAGTGATTTTTCGTAATTGAATGTACGAGAATCCTTGTCCAAGAGAATTTTCATTTGATTCAGGGATTGCTCTGTTGAGAAAACCACATCACAGTCATCCACGAATACAATTATATTTTCACGATTTATATTCATATAATCAATTACCGCTAGTTGAATACCGAAAGCAAACATCGAGATGTTCCCTGATACTTGAACATAGTTGGTTTTAGATTCTTCTAGATGCTTTTTAATTGAATATGTTTTACCCAAACCAGGTGCTGAATAGATATAGTGGTTTTTATATGTATCGTCTGGATTTATTGAGGATAATCTTTCTATTATCTGCATAAACCTTGCTCTATGTGCTCTTCCTAGGTTTAGCGCTTGGTTTTTATCCACACCATCGAATGGATTTAGTGATTTAGGTAAAGCCATTTATTTAATTTTATTTTTTGTTCTTTCTACAGCAGCTTTACATCTCGCCACCGCGATATTATAATAATGTTCATCTTTTTCTATCCCTATAAACTTTAAGTTTCGAAGTTCGTGTTCAAGTACAGCGCATCCTGTTGTACCAGATCCGAAATAGCAATCCAATATTAAAGAATCCTGAATCGGAGAAATCAATGAAATGAGGTATTTCATCAATTCAATCGGTTTAACAGTTGTATGATTATTTCTTAATGCAAAGACATTGTTATCGGTAATGGGATTTTCACATGAACAAATGTATTTTGGGTCTCCAATGAATTTTTTACCACAATTCCCACATCGGGCATTAAAATCCCTTGAACCGCCTTGTTGATTCCTTAATGAATTTTGTTCAAACGAATCGAGCCCCTGCTCTTTTTCTTTTTTACTGGCTTTTGCACAATAAAAAAATCTACTTGCTCCACCGATATCACCGTAAGTTTCAGCTAGTTCATGATTGGGATTAAACTTGCCATAGATTCCATTTGGGGAACCATCAGTATGTCTTTTGTGATTGGAATTCATATATCCACTTTTAAGCACACCTGTTTGTTCGTCTAACAATTGGGCTGCTTTTTCGTCAAAAATTATGTTAGCAGGCCATCTCCCTTTGGGAATTTCCTTTTGAGTCTTATCCACCTTCCAACCTCCCTCAAAAAGCCCCAACTTTGTACCCTCTACTTTCAAAGTTCTTTGATTTCCATTCATATTGGCTGAATATTGCCTTTTATCATTTATGGGTATTCTTGTGGCATCTATATTCAATCCGCCTGTTCCCCATTTAAGAAAGTTTTCTGTATGACTATCTGACGATAATGGGGCCATAGCCAAAATTACAGGTTCCATTGCCGGTTTTAAGCTTGTGCCTATCTTTTGATATACAATATTTCCTTCCCTTTGTTCAATCGGCACATCAGCAACTTGATGATTTTTGGGGAAACCCTGTCCATAAATCCAACCTATCATGTCTTTAATGATAAACCCAGCATCTTCCACATTGCTAGCCATTCGATGATAGGTTCTAGTGCCACCAAATGACAATAGATACCCCCCAGGTTTTAATACCCTAAGAACTTCCTTCCAAATTTTCACAGGTGGCACTTCGTGATCCCATTCCTTATTCATGAACGAATAACCGTACGGGGGATCCGTCAGAACAGCAGAAATTACATTATCCGGTAGGGTTTTTAAAAGTTCATAGCAGTCAGCATTGAAAATAAATGACCCATCTCCGATTTCCTCGTATTTAAAGTCTTTTAAGTATTTTGGGGTTGATTCTTCTTGGGTAAATACTGAAATATTCTCCATCTCTACAAGTGGCACCATTTCCGGTTCGGGCTTTTCGAGAGTTGGAAATGACACCAAATCTGATCCAGTTATTAAATTTAAATCATCAATTTTGAGCGCCATTGTTTAGACTTTTAATTCCAAAATATACAAATTCTGAAATTAATTTCTCACTACTGGTGATCCAATTTTTCGTTGACAAAAGGAAAACTGTACAATAGATTCCACTTGTGTATTTAATGAATTTTCAAAAAGATCACCCAGCTGCACATATTCGTCGACAAATATTTTCGTTGAATCTGGATCTGGCCCAGACTCAACATTTTCGTCGACAAATTAACTTCAAGTAGATCTTGCTGGGACCTGGGAAAACACATAGGTTGATAAACATTGTTGTCGTACCGACTTAACAAGGTTAAAATCGGAATATTCAATATTATACGTTATCAAATCGTTTTTAAATGGCGTTCAATTGATTTAAAAGCATATTTTAAAATTTTTATTTGCAACTTTCCACAAGTTTAGTTATCGTCCTATGCGTGAATTAGAGCCTATTTTTCTATTTTTTTTGCTCATGAAATATTTATAATTAAACAAGAAATGAACATGGAAAAACTACATCAACCAAACTCAAAAGTCGTACTCACCTTGAAAAATGACCGGGAAACAAAAAATCAAAAACGATCATCGGCATATTCTTTCGTTGAAAGAAGTTTAAGCCTTCTATTAGGACAAAATGTGCCAGATACATTATATTTGGGGGGAGATCGAGACCTGGTTATAAGATACATCGCACATCTAATAAATACATCATCCTTTGACGTGGATGTGGTGAATGAAACGACTCTATTTATGGATGATCCAGATTTCGAAAGCTAATTTACTTTTGTCAACGAATGTGTTGATTTTTCCCAGTTAATATTTTTCGAAAAATCAATTTTTGAAAAAGCAATCCGATATTGTCATGGGTAAATTTGAGAATAAATCAACTTTGGAATCAGTTCTTAAAGTTCGCCCTCTGCCAACAGCCTGAATTAGTTCAGCTTCAATCAACATTAATTGAATATCTCGGACTTGTTCATCATTGATGGCGGAAAACATGAACTTCATACCTCTCCATATGATCTTCTGGTGTAGTATTTTCAAATCTTTGTTATTGGTATCTATTCCAAGAGCTTCGGCAATAAGGCGATAAACCACTGGATTGAAATGTGGAGTTCCTAAAACAGTTAGATCCTTTCCTTTTAAATTATCATATCCACTAGTATTACCAAAGTATGGATTTGTTGAATAAGGGTCTAGTTGCTCCTTTGTAGCTTTAAAAGTAATAAGTTGCTTTCCGGCTATTAGATTTTCTATTTCCTTTAGATCTGACTTCTTAACTGATTGCCTGCTGTATGACTTGGAGGTATATTGTGTAATACTCCCAATACTTTCTACAATCCCAAGGTCAATTATTTCAACTCTATCCCCATAGAGTCTTTCAAAAATAATGCTCATAGGTCTAGCAGACATGATAATTACTTTTTTGTCTTCTGGGAGATGATTCAAATTAAAATAATGTAAAATCCCGGGGTTTGATTTATCCTTTATGATTTTAGAAGCATTAATAAACGCTATAATGTTTCCAGTTACCTCATTTGAATTGATCTGAGTTAAAATTTCTCTAATGTTGATATGCCCAAGATTGATTTGGATACATTCTCCTGGTCGCGCATTTTCAATATCCTGCATTAGCTTAATAATTCCCACATTAGCTGTCAAAGAGAATAAAACACTCTTTAATTCTTTAACGGAGACCTTTCCTGTTTGAATTATTGACTGCCAGGGATCTTCATCGAAAATTATGGTTTCATGTTTATAATTGTGATGAATACCCCTTGAATGGGTGGTTAAAACTGTCAAATCCGAGTTATTCGCAAGTTCAAGAGATTGTATGTAATTATTGGCTTTAATGATATCCTCATCACTAGTTACAAGCTCATCCTTATTGACAATTCGATTCATTAGTCTTCTAACCTCGCTATTTAACCCCTTTGCATAAAAGCTTTCAATTTTAGAAATTATCCACTTGGTATCAAAATCAGGTAATTGCGGAGATTTAACATGTTTGACAATACCTGGTCTTAATGAAACTTCATCAATTAACTTATGGGTAGGTAATGCTATTGTTACATTTTGGCATTTAATGATCTTCTCTGTTTTTCCTATACCAGTTGGAACAATAAAGACGTATATCTTTTTGTTATTTACATTATTAACCCTTTCAAACTCTGAATTGAATCTTCTCTCACATTCAACAAGCGATATTTTTTTTACACTTTCAATAATTTCTATTTCTCCTCTTGCATTTCGTTCAGCTGTTAAGAGATTAGTATATTCATGGTCTTCTTCATAGTTCGAAAAATTGTACAAGTACATTGGATAATAGTCATTATACTTGACGTATTTTAATAAATTGAAGTGGTTGTCAGAGTATTTGGAAATACCTAGTTTGTTGGTCTCCTCCATTTTTTCTTTCATAAACTTAATTCCACCAACAACATGTATTAGATTGGTTGCTATACCTAATAGTTGTTGGTAATACATCCATTCATTATTCATGAAGTCATTGAAAATTTTAATCCGTTCAGCACATCGACTAAAATCAAAATTCTTAATTTTCTTTGAATCTGACTTATTAGGGCGTTTCCCATTTGGGAAGGATATAGTATTTGGAGAATTATTACCTGTTCTTATATGTACTAATAGAAGATGACATTTTTCTCCTATTTCTTCCAGATTTCTAGTTCTATTTCCATCCCGAGACATCAGGTTTATTGATATGAATTCAATTAATCTTATAGTATTAATGGGTGTATCCACCCTTTCCCAGAAGGGGTTTCCTCCCAAGTATATTCTCTCTAATCCTTTACAATTTGAATCAGAATCAGGAAATATTATCAATAATGAATCTATAATTAACTCAGCAACCTTTCTATTGTAAATGAAGTCATCAAGCATTAGGATAACTCGAAATCTAGGAGCTTCGGGCTTATGACTAAATGTATAGTAAAATGCGTTTGGAGTAATATCAAATTCTTGAAACCGTTCTCTAACCTCCTCTGGCGTAATGCCTTCATCAAAATCAAGAAAAAACAATTTTTGTCTTCTCCAATTTTCAACAGTTGGATAACCGTCATATATCCCAGGAGATACAACATTGTAATTGGGAGCTGAAAGTAATGATAATACCTCATCTAGACTTGATCCAGAGGTAGTTTTCATGTTATTTCTTATTATGCCAAAATCACTTTTTGACTTTGGTCTTTGTGGTACTGATTGTGGGTAAATTGTAATTAAATGATTTTCTGACATTTGTTTTCATCATATATCTCATTAGTTTATGGGGCGTTTTTATTGCCGTTAAGAAAAATATATCCTAAAAAATCCAGAATACGAAATCAGGTTTTATCAATTCATTAGATTCCGAAATTTAAATTTAATTTCGCCCCCAATATGGGAGACGATTTAGGTATCATTTTTTTGTTAGGTTTCACCGCAGTATGCGCAGTGGGCTTTATCTATGAGTGCTTAAAAGACTTCCAGCAAAAGAATCTATCAAAGAGGCAGAAATCAAAGCCGAGAGTGGCGTATTCGAAGATTATAAAAGAGGTTCTTAGATGGTCTGGGCCTATATTATTGGATCAAGGCATAAAGAAATATCCTCATGTAAAGATATCCTACCGACGTTGCAAAGGTGCTGATGGGTACTACTACCCTAAATCCAAAACTATCGAAGTGCTAGTGAATAAAATGATCGATACCCGCGGTCTAGTTTTCGTAACTCTACATGAGGTTGCGCACTATATCCAGGATAAAACTGATCCTGATTTTAGGAATTATGATCTGTATGAGCTAAGAGTGGGATACGATAATAATCCATTCGAAATAGAGGCGAATAGGTTCGCTAGCGACTATCAGAAGCCTTGTTTAGCTCATCTAAAAGAAATCGGTTTGATCTAGTTTATTTTCGAAATAAATAATGATTTTCGATTCCAAGGGTTCTTTGATTGACTTAGATGACTTTGTAACCGAATTGTTCAATGAGGCTTAGGAGGAAATTGCGCATAGAGGATAATTTCCCCTAAAAGACAGTAAAAATTATGAATGGCTAATAACAATATTTCTAATTATTTCATTGTCAATTGATTCTGAATTTAAGGTATAGTATTTTACTCTTTTGTCTATCTCAGATGATACACGAACGATGGACTCCCTTATTCCTGTTACCAGAAAGAGTTTTAGATTCAATTCCTTGAAAATTATGTGGCGCCTTTGTCTTTGATTCTCCTTAGAAAGTTTACTTAAGTGTAAGAGTTGGTTGACTTCTACTACTGTTAGGCCCGTAGAATCAGATTGTTCCATTAATGCAGCCAATAACTTTAATTCATGCGGGTCTAGCATGAACTTCGAGGGATTCGAAAGCTTGTACTCATTTTTAATCCTCGGGCTTGAAAAATTATAGGTTGTTTCAGATTTTTTCGGGGAATCAATTAATCTAGTAAGTAAGTACATTACCGTAATGCAGAGCAATACAATAATTAATAACAGGGCAAATGCGGGTATTGAAATTTGCATATTCAAATCAATTTAAATCTTGGATTTTCAATTACAGTCTTTATAATTTTCAAACACCTCAGTGGAGCTATTTCTAGCCAGTGTTTCGCAATCAACGCAAAACCCTTAATTGATTTTAGTTAAATGAGTTATAACCTTTAAAATTTTATTTAACGGACTTATTATTTGCTAAGGCTTTTTGTTTCAATCTTAGTTATAACGCATATAACAAGCTTTTTACATGTATATAGATCAAATTGCGAGGCAGACCTAAATCAGCGCAAGGCATTGTGACTGAAGATGGCGAAGCCGTGTTCAAATAAATCTACAAAAGTGTTTTTAATCGCTGTTCTAATATCGTTCTTGACAGCCTTCTTTTTGATGCCTATCCTTATCAAGGCGGCTAATAAATGGAGGATATATGATCTTCCTTCTGATCGGAAGTTGCATTCTGCCGGCATTTCTGCCTTGGGTGGTATCGGGATATTCTTCGGTATTCGAATGGGCTTGTTTTCTTCTCTGCTTTTTATTGCGGAACCTACTCTTCACAAATCTTCGACCTACTTACTTGTAGGAATGCTTCTTATTTTTCTCAATGGTCTTGGGGATGACCTATTTAGCTACTCTGCTAACAAAAAGTTTATTCTACAATTCGTTATTTGTTTTCTGTTTGTGGATTCTGATGGAATCTTTCAGCAAGAATTGCATCATTTATTAGGATCATATTATATGACCAGGTTAATTTTAACAATAGCCTTGGTTACAATTATTAATAGTATAAACCTGATGGATGGGATTGATGGGCTGGCCGCTACGATGGGAATATTTATCTGCACTGTCTTCAGCTTTCTAAATATCCTACATGAGAATATCTTCTTAAGTGTTTTGTCACTTTCTACCATAGGGGCATTGGGAGGTTTCCTTTATTTTAATAGAAATCCTGCCAAAATCTTCATGGGCGACTCTGGCGCCCTCATGTTAGGCTTCGTCATCGCCTTTTTGACTATATCTACACCCTATAAATCGCAAACTTATTTTCTATCTCACACAAAGCTTCATGTTGTTAATATCATTTTAGCCACCATCTCACTCCCTGTTTTTGATGTGATACGTTTGTTCTTTTCGCGTCTAATTTCTGGAGCTTCCCCATTTAATGGGGATAGAAATCATCTTCATCATATACTAGTAGACTCAGGTGTTTCTGTGGGCAAGTCAGTCCTAGTAATCTTCAGTATTGCCACTTTTCAGTTAGCAATTGCTGTTAGTTTGCCTTTCGTTCCTTGGTATGGAATGCTTTCTATTTTGTTGATATCTTATTTAGTTATCATACGTTTCATATCAGTTATTGTCTCAGCAGAAAAGAAATCGGTAGGGGAATTACTGAGAAAAATCACTAACATTTTTTGAAAGGTAATATGAAGTTAGAAGATTGTAAAATTGGTGTTATTGGATTAGGTTATGTGGGTTTGCCGTTAGGTAGATTATTTGCTACGAAATATTCAGTAATTGGCTATGATATAAATCAAAATAGAATTTTAGAAATTAATTCCGGGCTGGATGTTACTAATGAAGTGGATGAATCGTTATTAAGGAGTGTTTTACATTGTGGCGATGAATCAGAAAATGGCCTTATAGTTACCATGGAATTAATGGAGCTTAGAGAGTGTAATCATTATATTATAACCGTCCCTACACCTATAGATTCTGTTAAAAAGCCCGATTTAAATCCATTAATTAATTCAAGTTTAGCAGTAGGAAAAATTTTAAAAATAGGAGATATAGTGATTTATGAATCTACCGTTTATCCTGGATTGACTGAAGAAATATGTATACCAAAATTAGAGGAAGCGAGTGGATTGAAATTTAATCGTGATTTTTATGTAGGGTATTCTCCTGAGCGAATTAACCCAGGAGATAAGGAACGAACAGTTGAAAAAATTCTTAAGATCACTTCTGGATCAACTCCAGAAATTGCTTTACATATCAATGAATTGTATTCAAGTGTTATTGAAGCCGGAACCTATATGGCTCCTTCAATTAAGGTAGCAGAAGCGGCTAAAATAATTGAAAATGCTCAGCGAGATATCAATATTGCTTTTGTGAATGAGTTGTCGAAAATATTTCAACTAATTGGAATTGATACTGCGGAAGTATTAAAGGCAGCTGGAACAAAATGGAATTTCTTATCATTTAAGCCAGGTTTGGTTGGTGGGCATTGTATCGGTGTTGATCCATACTATTTAACTCAAAAAGCAGAACAATATGGTTATCATCCAGAAATTATTTTAGCTGGACGTCGGATTAATGATGGAATGGGTGAGTACGTTGCCCAATCAATTATAAAATTGATGATAAAGAAAGGGATTTCCATTCGAAACTCGGACGTCCTTATTCTAGGGTTCACTTTTAAAGAAAATTGTCCTGATATACGGAATACTCGTGTGATTGATTTAGTAAAATCTTTGAAGGAATTTGGGGTATCTGTTTCTGTATTTGATCCTTTAGTAAATCGTGAAGATGTTGTAAATGAATATAAGTTAGAAGTATTAGCTGAAATTTTACCAGTAAAATATGATGCAGTAATTCTTGCTGTAAATCATAAGGAATTCATGAATTTATGTTGGGAAGATTATTTAAAAACACCTCATGTTTTTGCTGATGTAAAATCGGCATTGCCACATTCAATTTCTGATTTCAGACTTTAATATTTTGAAGAAAGTATTTAAAGCAATTTCTGGTAATGGGAATAAAATATTAAAGGCTAGTTATGGGGCGGTTATAGCTCAGTTGTTACCCATTATATCTTTTCCTCTACTTGCGAAATACTACACACCTATCGATTTTGGGAATTTCGCAATTTATATGGGTATATTCTCGATTTCAACATCTGTAAGTACTCTGCGCCTAGATTTCGCAATAGTCATTTCGCGAACCAAATTGGGCTCATTAAAACTACTCTATACATCTGTTATAATATCCGTTTTTACAACAGGCTTTTTGATAGTATTGTTATGGGTGCTTTCCATTATGTTTCATGTTAAATTCCCCTGCTCTCCATTTATTATAGGGAGTTCGATTTTTTTTATGAGCATTTACAACAGTTTTTTGTATTGGTTTAATCGAAATGGCCATTTTCAATATATGTCACTTCTTAAATTTTTGTTAGGTTCAATACATATTTTGTTGAGTCTGTATTTCGGAATGATGGGTGTAAATAAAGGAATGCTTTTTGCACATTCTATAAGTTTATTTTTATCTATTTTGTTCGTTATTCCTCTGCTTAGAAAAGAAATTAGCTATTTTATTAAACATAAAGGCAACTTAGGAATTTGGGATGTTTTGAATAGTCATATCTCATATATCAAAAGTGCTACACCTGCGGCCTTTTTTAATATTATTTCATTTAATATTCCCAACCTATTTATAGGTTCATTTTTTCAATTAAATGAAGCAGGAATATTTTCTTCAGCTTATCGATTTGTCTTTACTCCATCGAGTTTTTTAGCTGTATCATTAGGTGATTTACTTAGAAACAATATATCAAAACAAATTAATGCAGGATTGGGATATGATGGGTTATATAAGTCAGTGTTGCTTACAGTTGGTGCAGGCCTATTCATATTAGGCATTTCAGCTTTGTTATTTTTCAACTATATACTAATCAATTTTATCCCTTTAGAATGGAAGAATATAATTTTCTGCATCAACATATTGTCACTTGTGGGATATTTAAAATTTTTATTTACGCTTGTAGAAAATAGTTACTTGTTGAATGGGAATAATAGTTATGCCTTAATTTGGTCAATCTCTCGCTTAATAACACTAATGCTTTTATGTGGTGTGGTTTATGTTATAGATTTCAATTTTCAAGCCTTCATTGTATTGTTTTCAGTTTTATCTAGCGGATTCTACATCATAGATATCTTGTTTGGATATATTATATCAAAAAAATCATCTCTTTGAAAAGTAAGATTAATGGGACTTTAGGCCTTTCTAAATCGATTTTCGTTCTTTATTACATTTTTATTTTTTGTATTTCTCCAGTATACTTTTTCTTTTTTTATCAACCAGTCTATGATTTTAAGGACTTGATATTAGCAGAAGGAATAAATATTGTGCCACTTTTTATTTTGTTAAAAATTGACTTTGTTTCTTCTGTAGAAAGTAAAATAGATTTAAATCAGTTATTACTTTTTTGCTGGATTTCGATATTTCTTCTAATTATTTATTCTATTTCTACTATAGACCTAGATAACCTTCGAATTAATAGAGATGCTTCTAGGAAAATTGACTTTCGACTTACACTTTTAAATCTTCATGTCGTTTTATTTTTTTTGGCGACCTTACTTTATCATTCGGTCGAAAAATCACAAAAAAAATGGATTCTTTTTTTGATCATCATTTCAGGTTCAATTTCATTTTTTATTGGCTATACGGAAGGTAGAAGAACTGCAGTAATTATCCCATTTGTTATTTCTGTATTGTTTTCATTTATATCAAATAGGAGAAATTTAGTATTAAAATCAATTCTTTATTTAGGGGCATTGTTATCCCTATTTTATTTAGTCACAATGAATCGAATAAGTCAGTCTCATGTCAGTTACACAGTGATCTTTGAAGTAATAATTAATCGATTATTTAATCCGGGCAATATGAGCTTAGTTGTAATTAAGCATCATTATGGCAGTTTTAACCCCCATCTGTTTGATGTCATTATTGAGAGATTGAAATATATATATGGATTTCAGAAATCATATATTGGAGTTGGCAATCCATTTGGAAGATTTTATGGCTTACTCAGTTCTCAAAATTTCGTGGTTGCAATTAATCCAGGTGTTGTGCTTGAAAATTATCTTCAATTCAAGTATTTCTATTGCTTAGTAATTTATTTATACTTCAAAATTTCATTTTATTTGATAAAAACGTTTGGCAGAATAATATATGGTGGGGATATCATAATTACTATTCTCATCTGCCATGCATTTCAAATGGAAACAGGTTATTTTTTAGGATTACTATCAAAGCTTTTTTTGGCCGCTCAAATCTATCTTTTGTTTGAATTTTTAATTCGACCTTATTTTAAATCCGATCATTTAAATGAAACCTATTCTAGTTAGAAATTTACAGATCTATGCACCAAAAAATGCCGTAGATTTCGTCGAATACATTGGTGATAACCCACTCTTATATATTGCAATTAATGCTGAAAAAATCATCAAAGATGATGATCCTAAGTTAGCAGGTATAATTAATCAAAATGTAGGATATCCAGATGGTATAGGCGCTGTAATGTGCTTAAGAAGAAAAGGTGAAAAAGAAGCAATTAAAATCCCCGGATGTGAATTATGGTTAAGTGTAATTAAACGGTTTTATCAGGAAAAGACATTCTGTATTGTTGGCGCAACTGATTTAGTAATTGATTATACTGTTTATAATTTAAGAAGAGAATTTCCTAAAATAAAAATTGTGCATTACAGGAATGGCTACTTTAATAACCCAACAGACACTGAAGAGCTTAAAAACAAACTTTTAGAAGTATCACCAGATTTTGTATTTATAGCTCAGGGTAGTCCGACTCAGGAATATTTAATGCATGAGCTATTTCAGGCGTATCCAGCTAGTTATTTAGGTTTAGGTGGTTCTTTAGATGTATACACCAAAATGGTAAAACGGGCTCCTGATTTATTTCTGAATTTAAATTTAGAATGGCTATACCGCCTATTAATTCAGCCTAAAAGAATTTCAAGACATATACGATTGCTCACTTTTTTAAAACACTATTTGACTAATGAATTGTAACAATTTTCCCATAACGAAATGTGCTTATATATCTATTTTTTTAGTAGGACTCATTTTTAATTTATCGGGTCAAAACTTGGGGTTTGAAGTACTTCGAAAACAAGGAATTTCAGAAGGGCAGGCTAGACAATTAGCTCGAATGCGAGGCTTGAATTTTGAAACATTCCTAAGTTCTTTATCAGGAGGTTCTAGTACTGCTTCAACTACAGTTACCACCCCTTCAATTATAAATTCGACAAGTGTTGTAGATGCAATGAAGGTTAAAGTTGACTCAAGTTTGACAGGCTATAGTCAAGAGAATAGTTCAACAATTTTGACAAAAGAGGATGTTGAAAAGTACTTTGGGTATGAAATATTTTTGAATAATCCATTTGCAAGTAAAGAGTACCTAGTTGGTAATATAGATGAAGGCTATATAATCGCACCGGGGGATGTTTTGAGGTTAGTGGTTTTTGGGGATAATTCAATGCAAATCGAAGCCAAAGTTGATCTAAATGGCAATATCATCATTCCTAATTTTGGGATCTTTTTTGCGTCAGGAAGTAGTTTTGGGACTTTGAAGAATAGGTTGAAAGTTTATTTGGGTAAATATTTTTCGGGTATTTTAAGTTTGCCACAAAGAACATTTTTAGATGTTTCTTTAACTCAAATTAGGCCTGTGGCTATTACCGTTTTAGGGGAAGCTAATACACCGGGTCCACACCTTGTTAATGGATATGCAAGTGTGTTAAATGCATTATATGCTTCAGGGGGTATTAAAACTAGCGGATCTTTAAGAGTCATCAAAGTTTACAGAAATAATCAGTTGTTAAAGGAGATTGATCTTTACAATTACATAACAACGGGAAAGCTCGATTCAGACATTCGATTGACTAATAATGATATTATTTTTATTCCACCTAGACTTTCATATGTTAAACTAAATGGAGCTGTTAAAAAGGAAGCAACTTATGAATTGAAACATGAGGAAAAATTGTCTGATTTAATTAAATATTCGGGCGGATTACCACCTACAGCCTCTCTAAATAATGTTAATGTGCAACGGATAACTCCTGTAGAAAATAGGGATGTTTTACAAAATTTAGATAGGTATTTAACATCAATAAACTATTTAACATTATTGAAGCAAAAGAAAGATTATGTTTTAGTAGATGGAGATGTTATTACCTTTTCAAATATTCTATCGAAATCAATAAATGAAGTTCAAATTAGAGGGAATGTCTACAAAACGGGAAATTATCCTTTGGACAAATATTCAAATCTCTATGATTTAATTGTGAAGGCTGCGGGTAAAATTAGGCCAAATACTTACCTAGGGAAAGTTGATATTTTTAAAGAAGATTTGGAAGGTAAGCGGAGGTTTTTGACCTATAATCTTTCCGATGTATTAGAAAGAAAAATCAATGTAATTCTCGAGAATGATGACGATGTTAAAGTATATAATAATGAGGAAGTTGTAGGGCAAAAAATGGTTACCATTAGTGGATTTACTACGAGCGGGAAATCTACCTTTTGGCGTGAAAATTTAAGCCTTTTTGACATAATTTTTCAATCAACAAGTTTTGAGGAATTAGATTTTCAATCGCGAATTTTAAGTTCACGCGTAGATGTTAAAAGATTTAATTTATCAAAAGGAATTTATGATATAAAACAATTTAAAATAGATGATTTGGCGCAATTAAAGAAAGTGTTTTTGGAGCCAAAAGATGAAGTTATTTTATATAGTAAAAATATAACAGAAGAATTAGACAAATCAATAAAAATAAGAGGATTAGTTCGAGGTCAAGGTCAAATCAAAATTACAAATGAAATGACAATAGAGGATGCAATCTTGGCCGCAGGAGGATTTTTAGAGTTTGCTGATCAAGATTCAATTGTTATCAATAGAGAAAGTTTTGACGCATATTCAGGAAAGGTATCAGATAGGTATACTGCTAAATTAGACGTTGATTATTTAAAAGGCTTTAAGGTAAAACCTGATTCACCTTTTCACTTATTAAATAATGATATTATTACCATAAGAAAGAGGATAGGTGTTGAAATGACTAAATCTATTGAAGTTAATGGTGAGGTACACTATCCAGGATTTATAACTTTGGAATATCTTCAGAACTCAATTAAAGAACTAATTGAAAAAGCAGGTGGACTAAAGAATACAGCGAATTTAGAGGCATCCTATATTAATAGGGATGGGAAAATAATTTCATTGAATCTTTCAAAATTAATTTCTAAAGAGGTTAATATCTTATTAGATGGCGACAAAATTACCATTGCCTCTAATAATGGAATTGTATCCACATTAGGAGCTTTACAAAATGAAAATACATTTATATGGGAAGAAGGTAGGTCAGCAAGATACTACATCAGAAACTCAGGGGGGCGAATTAGATCAGAAGCATCTGATTCATATATTCTTTTGCCAAATGGACAGACAAAAAAGTTAGGTTTTTTAAGATTTAATAAAATTTTACCCAATACTAAAATAATTGTAAATCGGGCAGAAAAGAAATCAGAAACAAATGTAGGTGATCAAATTTGGGAGCGCATTACAAGAATTTTAACAATAACAACTACTGCATTAACAACAGCACTTTTAGTAACGAAACTCTAGTGAATCAAGAACAAAAAGTACATAAAATAGACGCCATTGCCTTATTGCGCAAACTTTATTTAGGCAAAAGGCAAGCGATTAGAGAAAGCCTGATAATTACGGGGATAGGAATGATTTTAACACTTATAAGTCCCTCCAGTTTTCAATCAGGGTCAATGTTTGTTCCATTACTCTCATCAGACTCTAATCATAATAACCTTTCAGGACTTGCGTCCTTGGCAGGTATTGACATTCAAAGTACAATGGGAAGCTCTGAAATATCTCCTAATTTATATCCTGAGATTATTCAAAGTTTACCTTTTAAAGAAGAGTTGGGTAAAGTGAAGATTCCTCATAATGGGAAAATGGTGACATTCAAATCATATGAAACTAATTATAAATCAAATCTTTTCCATTCAATAAAAAAGGGAATTCGAACGCTCAAAAATCAAATTATGATTTTTTTTAATTTGAATAAGCATGATTTATTAAAAGATGCTGCGACCCATAATAAATTATTTTTTATTGAGAATGACGATTATGTTTTCTATACTTCAATAGAGGATTATATATCCATTAATGTCGATTTGAATGAAGGGTTTATCGAGTTGTTGGTTGAATATGATGACCCTATTCGCTCTGCTATTTTAGCCCAAAAAGCACAAGAGATTCTTCAGAAAAAAGTTATTGAATACAAGATTAGTCACGCTAAAGAAGTTTTGAATTATACAATTAGGCAATCACGAGCTAAGCGCTCACAATTGTATAGTGCCCAAAGTAACTTAGCTGGTTTTAAGGATAGAAATGTTTTTATTAGCACCTCTACTTTTCAGAATCAATTAATTCGATTGGAAATGGATTTTAATAATGCGAATGATATTTATTTAGAAGTCTCAAAACAAGTAGAACAAGCAAAGCTGCAAGTCAATAAGGATACACCCATTTTTTCAATCTTGAAACCGGTTGTTGTTCCTAACGAACGATCAAGTCCAAAGTTAATAGTAAGCTTGATACTTTGGGCTATTTTGGGATTTATTGTGTCTTCGGTGCAGGTTTTATTTAAAGAACAAATTCAATTTTACCTATCAAAGGTTACCTTAAAAGGAAATTTTCAAAACTAGCTAAACTGGGTGATTTTTAGGGTCACTTAAAATTGGGAGTTTAAATCAAGAAAGCTTATATCGAATTAAACGTCGAATTAGATGATCCTGTAATTTCAGCGGTCATCGCTCAAAATGCGCAGGAAATACTCCAGAAAAAGGTGATTGAGTTTAAAGTAAAACACGCGAAGGAGGTACTTCAATACAATAAAGAACAATACAGAATCAAAAAAGCGGCATTATATGCAGCTCAAGATAGATTGAATGGCTTTAAAGACAATGCCATCTTTTTTAACCCCACCGCCTTACAAACTCAAACATCCCGTTTAGAGTCTGAATATACCACAGCTAATATGGTCTTCTTAGAAGTAGCAAAGCAACTAGAACAATCGAAACTTCAAGTAAGTAAAGACACCCCTATTTTCTCTGTTTTAAAGCCAGTTGTAGTTCCTAATGAGAAGTCAGGCCCTAAACGCCTGATGATAATAGTTATTTGGAGCTTTATCGGATTCATGATCGCCTCAGGTAAAGTCTTACTGGGGGATAGTATCCGTGACATTATAGAAAAATTGAAATAAATTTTATTGAATTTTTTAATTAGTCTGTTTAAAAGAAAGCTTAATTCTAATGCTTTCCCATTTGATTTTCTGTATTTAGATTTTCATAATCATATTCTACCCGGTTTAGATGACGGAGCGAAAGATCATTCGTCCTCCATTTCCTTACTAGTAGAACTTAAAAAGCTCGGCTTCTCTAAAGTGATTTCTTCACCGAAAACGGTAACGCAGAAATACCCGAATACCCCTAAGTCTATTCTTAGAAGATATTCCACTTTAATTAATTCAATTGACACCACAAGTCGCATATTGCCTGATTTAGCATCGCCTACCTCTTTGTATGCCCTAGATATCGATTTTCCGCATATTAGACAAAGTGGAGATCTTTTAGCATCGGAAGACGGATACGTTTTAGTCTATTTTGTGGATTCGGTCGCCTTATCTACAATGGAGGCAGAGATTTTCGAATTAATCTATGCCGGATATAAACCTGTGTTAATTCACCCTGAAAAGTATATTTCATTACATGGGAATGCCCCCTATTTTGAGTCACTTGTAAGTCGTGGTTGCTACTTAAGCCTAAGTCTTTTAAGTCTTCAGGAGGTACATGGAAAGGCCGTTCAAAAGATGGCATTTAAGCTATTAGAAAATCACTTGTACTCCTTCGTGGGGACAGGAATTAAAAATCAAAGTCATGTTAAAGTGCTTCAGAATCTAGCGTCTGATAGACGAATAATGAAGAAGCTCATGGAGTACCCCTTTTTAAACGCTAAACTATTAGACTAAATAAATTGGATTATGAAATTTTCAAAATTAGCAAGACTAGGCGATTTAAGGCAGTACTCACTGAATGATCTAAAACGGCATCTGAAAAATTGGAATTTTAAATCAAATAGAGAGGGAGATATCATCATGACAGAATGGTGTAATAACTCCACTTCAATAATTGTTTTATATACTATAGAAGGGGGATTTATTCAAATATTAGAAGAGCGTTGGCTGGGATTTTCGGAAGAAATAGTTTTTAAACGAAGTAGGAAGTAATAAAATATTAGAACAGAGAGTTACTTACAAGGCCCCGCTTTTAGTGGGGTTTTGTTTTATTAATTATATCTAAATAAATTAAACCTGTAAATTACCCACCATTCCAAACTAACCCAGCTCCATGCTGATGAGATCCGTTCGAAATACCTCCCAAACATCTACGGGAAACGAAAGCTAGCAAAAGAATACAAAGTATCGGTAGCACTCATAACCAAAATCAT
>JACCDQ011418100.1_pt1 | contig 18420 bp, 16 predicted proteins | sample 7446031 | NCBI WGS metagenome assembly JACCDQ01 (sample SAMN15323442, study PRJNA562643) | freshwater metagenome | isolation source: river surface water | place: USA:Blue River Watershed | collected 2017-08-17
ATTATGAAACTGCATTTATCGCTATTGCTGATGACTGCCCCACTTCGATAGGAGAAATACCACCGATGAAAGGCGATAAAAAAACAATAGCCGCTATTCAGTTTGAGATTTTGAAGAAAAACCCCTATAAGTACACTTCCGATGATGTCTTATTTCAGGTTTTTGCCGAAAAAAATGATTTGACCGAAAACGAATTAGTGGAGGCTCGTGAGGCCTATTTTTCGAAAGGACAAGCTTGCTTTCGGGCATCGCCACTGACGAAAAGATACGGTTGGGGGGTGCACCACAATGCAGAAGGCAAGATTGCCATCTATGGTTGTGAGAGCGAAGAGTACGAAAAATTCATGAATGATGATTCGATAAAGGTTTATAAAGCGATGCGGTCGAGTAGATAAAGCAAACGCCTACCAAATTTGTTTTGGTAGGCGTTTTTGTCTATTTATTAAATGGCACTTCATTTACCCAATGAAAACCACGCGTAGTAAGTAAAAAGTGTCTTGGCTTCATTTTCTTCATGGCTACGCGTATAGAATCGTTTTTGATTTTTCCTTTCAACAATAAAGTTTCGGAATCGGGCTGTGAATACGTAAAGGCATATTGCGTAGTATCAGTGACGGGGGCAGCATAATTAGTCATGCGTAGCGTATGTTTTGTAGAATCGAGCGTAAAATTGACTCGTTTACGCAGACCATCTTCATTAGTTACATAAATCATGTCGTAAGCCCCACGGCGGTCAATAAATGCCTCTTGCAAACGCAAAGTATCAGTTTCTGAAGTAACATTATTTCGCTCGAACTTTTCTACTTTATAAGGTCCATAAATAGCTGATTTCGGAGCAGAAATAGGTGCAGCAGCTTGCCAATTGCTGTAAAATTGAGCGATGAAAGTAGTGCCAATAAAGAGTATTTTTAGTACGATTCGGCTAATACTAAACCATTTTTTATCAGCAAAGACTTTTATTTTTTGGGTAGCTTGGGTTGGCTCATTCAGCACAAAAAATTGCCAAAGGCGTTTGGCATCAGCCGAAAGTAGATAAATACCTATGAGCATCAACCAAAATGAGAAAATTTTGACGGGAACATCAAAAAATAAATTCATCATGAACACATTGAGCATCACGCCCGCACTCAATAATGCCCCCAGTGTAGTAGTTCGACGAAAAATTAGTAGTAAACCTGCTATAACTTCCATAAGTCCACCAAATAATTGATAGCCTTTTGAGTAAGCCATGAATGTCCACAAAAGCCCCATTGGACTCATTTCACCGAGGCGTTCGTAGAGGCGGTAAGTAGTAATCGTGCCAAATTGTAATGGAAAAACTTTTACCAAACCATACGAAAGCATAGTGGCTGCCAAATAATAACGCAGGTAGATTTTTAGCCAGTAAGCCAGTTTTTCGTGGTTTACTCGGTTGCGGGCAGCAATCAGCCAAATGATACTCCCAAGCGATGCAATCATAAGAATGGCAAGCTCTTGGAGCCAATTCCAAGTGGTATCGCCACTGCCATTGGGGCGAACAGTTATTTCATCTACCCCTAAAACTATATTCCCTAAAAGATTGATGATTGGAGCCCAAAACTTTTCGAGTAGATTATAAATCGGTTCTCCGATTAAATCTAAAGGGAATGGGAAGATATTTAGACCGAAGAATAAAAAGCAGAAATAGAAAATCAGTTTATGAGCAACTGACCACTTAGTCGTATTTGCCATTGAATTATAGGTTTAGGATAAAAGCGTTGAATCAGAAAACTTCGAAAATATAAATATTTTCTGTATCTTTTTCAATATTTCATTTATCCTAATGCCTATAAAAAAGAAAAAGCTGCACTCAAATGTTGCAGCTATTTACCATTTACTAACCTAAACACTATTTATAAACCTATTAATCCTTTTATCGAAAGTGATAAACTCACCTGCGTGTTGGATTTTACTGCAATGCTATTGAGGGCGATATTGCTATTCAGATTCAAGAATGAACTGAAATCAATGATTGCTCCTGTGGTACTTTTATTAGTGGCGAAGTGTAGCTCATAATCGCCTTCTTCCAGAAATGCCACCTTGAAATTACCAGAACCATCAACTTTGGCACTCGTTACGGCATTCTTAAAAGTTACTCCGCTTTCGCCTTGTCCTTTTACTTCGGTGCTTTGATTAAACGTTCCTTTTTTATAAACATATACTACTACTTGCCCATTAGTAGCGGCATTATAATTATCTATTTTACCTACAATTTCGCCCGTAGTGTTTTTATTGACAAGTCGGATAGAAGATTGTAGTTCGCCATAAGTCACAAAAGCATAGCTTTTTTTGCTATTCGCATTCATTTCTTTGATGGCTTTTCTCAAATCAAAATCAATCATTAAATCAGTTACACCACTTTGAGCTACATCAAATTTTTTAGCCGTAATTTCAATTTCTTGTCGGGCATTTCCCGAAATTACTAAGGCTTCTTTCGAACCATCTGTTTTCTGCACATAACAACCAGGAGCGTTTCCGCTGGCATCTTTGGCATAATCGAGAACCAAAGTTAATTTACTGAACGAACCTGTTTGGAATTTTCCATCACCGAGGCTTAAAGAATTACCATTTTGGAGCTGTAACAAATTTACTGTCTTAGGGCCTTTGAAGGCATCATAGACTTTTCCATCAAACCTAACTTCAGTGATAGTCACAAAGGCGGCACTTACACTGCTATCATCAATCGGGGCATCAGTTATACTTAATCGTACATCTCCTTTCGGAGCATTGGGGTCTTGTTGGCTCACTGGTGTTACCGATTCATTTTGTTTTTCGCAAGCTACTTGCATCAGAAAAACACTAACCAGTGCAATGGCTAATTTTAAAGTTTTCATGGGAATTTTCTTTGGTTTAATTCTACTTTTTGTTACTTCTTTCAAATTATTAAAAAAATATTCCACCCTATTTTTCTACAAAATGTACCTCGAATGGGGAATAAATTCTACACTTTACAAGAAATTATTTGCCCAAATTATAAATCCGAACAAATGGCACAGTGTTTTTGAGCAAATTTTCATCACTAATCATTCTTTAAAATGAAAAAAATAATAGTAGGTATTTTTCTGATTATTATTTCTCTTACAACTGCCCAAGCTCAATATAAACTGGGTATTGGTGCAAGGCTTAATTATGGCTATGGCCTGAGCGTAAAGTATAAAATGAATAAAAAAGAAGCCGTTGAGGGTATTGTTTATTCGAGATGGAGAGGCCTGAATATTACGGGGCTTTACGAGATTCATAAGCCAGCCTTTCAAACTCCAAACTGGCAATTTTATTATGGCGTGGGCGGACATGTTGGTGTTTGGCGAGATGGTGGTCGATACGGTAATCCGTGGTTTGACAACTACAATAGTAGCACCGTTGTTGGGGCTGATGGAATTTTGGGACTTGAATATACTTTCCGAGAAATTCCGCTGAATTTGAGTCTTGATTGGAAACCAGCTATCAATCTAATTGGTTATCAAGGTGCTTGGCTCGACGACGTTGCTGTTACGGCTCGCATAGCTATCAAGTAATCGCATACACTCAACCGTTAATCATTCGTAAATCTGTATTTATAAAATGATTTCTATAAAACTAAAACCATGAAAACCTATTTTGTTATCGGATTTATGCTATTGCTTAGTTCGTGCGATAGCATTGATGTTGTGCCACTTTTCAATAAAAATTACTCGATTCGGGGAGAAGAATCGGTTGATATTGAGTATGAAGTAAAGAAAAATGAAAAATACGGAGACAACGAACTCCAAAATTATGACATTTATTTACCTAAAAACCAGCCCGAGAAAGTACCCGTAATCGTATTGCTTCACGGCGGAGGTTGGAGCGAAGGCGATAAAGGTTTTATTAATCCGATTGTGGAGACGCTTCGACAAAAACGCACGAAATGTGCCATTGTTAATGCTAATTATCGGCTTACGTTTCAGAAAGGAGTAACCTACCAACAACAAGTTGAAGATATTGGAATGCTGCTCAGAAAATTACAAAAAGAGGCAAAATCGCTCAATATTGTGCCAAAATTCTTTTTACTCGGAATAAGTGCAGGTGGGCATTTGGCGATGCTTTACTCATATACAGCTGATAATAAAAACTTGGTGGAAGTAGTAGGGGGCATATCAAGTCCAGCAGATTTAACCTCTGAGAGACTCAGACAAGGACGTATGAATAGTGATATTGTAAAGTTGGTTGGGCAGCCTTTTAGCGAAGAAACCATTGACGAATACCGCTCGGCAAGTCCAGTGTTTCAGATAAAGAAAACATCGCCTGCGACAATTTTATTTTATGGCGGAAGCGATGCAACCGTGCCACCCGAACAAGGAGAAAAAATGCAACAGAAATTACAAGAAATGGGCGATAAACACGAGTATCATTTTTATCCAGAGCAATACCACGAATGGGGAAAGTTGCCAGAAACAATGGATAAAATGCTTGATTTTGCGGATAAATACCTTTAAAATATTCATACTACATATCCATCACCAACTGATGAGGAGAGTACTTTCTCTCCTCTTTTTATTTACCTTTCATCAGACTCGCTTTTTCTTTAAACTCGGTTGGTGAAAGGCTTTTTTTCTTCTTGAAAATGCGGCAGAAATACGAAAAACTATTAAAGCCACTGGCCATATAAGCTTCTTTTATGCTCACTTTGGGGTTGCGGAGCAAGCTTTCGGCTACCTTGAGGCGTTCTTCAATAATAAAATCATTAGGCGACGAACCAAGCTCGTGCTTGAAAGTTCTATAAAAATTCGACTCGCTCATGTAAGCTTTTTCGCTCAATAATTCTACTGATAAATCTTCGGTGATATTCTCTTGTATGTATTTGATAATGAACGAAATACGGTCATTGTTCGATTCGTGTTGGGCTTTTTTTAGGTAAATACTTTTTGACTCAGTTTGCAGGATTCGGATAATCAATTCTTGAATCAATAAATCGGCAAAAATATCTTTTGAAGGGTGTTTTTCGGCAAAAATAAAAATAAGACGTTGAAGAATCTGATTAATGGCTACATCATTCGTGAAATGATAATTGTAGTCGGTCATGCTCCATTCTTTGCCATTTTGTTTGGTGCCACGATTATTCAACATTTCTACTGTTTCTCGCAATTTCGACTCCGAAAACGCTAAGGCTAAACACTGCGTTGGATTATGCTCGGCAGCTTCGGGAAAGTCAATGCACATCAATTCATTAGAAGGCAAAATCACTGATTCACCTGGCAAAAAACCAAACGAATGCGTATTTTCTAAGTGCATCACTTTTTTACCTTTTATCATACTTGCCAAAACGGGCTCGCTGAATCGAAGCATAACCTGCGATGCCTGTTGGTGGGTCTCAAAGATATTCAGTTCGGCATTATTGAGCGTATGAATAGTTCGGTTTTCGACCAAACTCACCAGCTGACGGCTTTCGTAATGAGATGTATTTAGATTAATCATAGCCACCAAGATTTAAGTTTATTGATTGATTTTCTGTTGACTGTTGACCCATAGACCGTGGACTACTTAACAAACCTACCTAATATTATTATTTCCACAAAAAATATAACTATCTAAATCATCGCCCACACTGCAAATTGATAGGATAGTACAACTGAGTATAGAATAGTGCAATCAGTTGACCGAAAAGTGGTACATGACGGCAGAAAAATGACATTCAATATCATTATTGCAAGATTTATTTGCACTATCATTTTTCACTTTAATACTATAAACAATGTCAGCAGTAACAACACAAAAAAGTAATTTGGTAGAAAAACCAAGCTTCAAAACTCATTATGATAATTTTATCGGAGGCAAGTGGGTTGCTCCTGTGAAAAGCGAATACTTTGAGGTAACCTCACCAGTTGATGGAAAAGTATTTACGCAAGTAGCCCGCTCAACCGAAGAAGATATAAATTTGGCCTTAGATGCCGCTTGGGCAGCCGCTCCAAGTTGGGGTTCGTCATCGGCTACAACTCGTAGTAATGTTTTATTAAAAGTTGCCGACCGTCTTGAGCAAAACCTCAGCCTTTTGGCTCGTGTAGAAACTTGGGATAACGGCAAGGCGATTCGTGAAACCATGGCGGCCGATTTACCTTTGGCAATAGACCACTTCCGTTATTTTGCGGGCGTGATTCGTGCCGAAGAAGGTTCTGCTTCTGAGCTAAACGCCAATACGCTTTCGTTGATTATTCATGAGCCACTGGGCGTAGTTGGACAAATTATTCCGTGGAATTTTCCGATTTTGATGGCTGCTTGGAAAATTGCTCCAGCTTTGGCAGCAGGTAACTGTATCGTATTGAAACCAGCCGAACAAACACCCGTAGGTATCATGGTTTTGGCCGAATTGATTCAAGATTTGTTGCCAGCAGGTGTACTAAATATCGTCAATGGTTTTGGTATCGAAGCAGGTAAGCCATTGGCCTCAAGCCCACGTATTAATAAAATTGCATTTACGGGCGAAACCACTACTGGTCAACTAATTATGCAATATGCTTCAAAGAATATCATTCCAGTAACGTTGGAATTAGGTGGAAAATCACCGAATATTTTCTTCAAAAGCATCATGGAAGCTGATGATGAATTTTTCGATAAAGCCCTCGAAGGTGCCTCAATGTTTGCCCTTAATCAAGGAGAAGTTTGTACGTGTCCGTCAAGAATTTTGGTGGAAGAATCCATCTACGATGCCTTCATTGAGCGTGTAGTTGAGCGTGTAAATGCCATTAAACTTGGCCACCCACTCGACCCAGAAACGATGATGGGAGCTCAAGCATCAAACGACCAATACGAGAAAATCTTGAATTATATCGAAATCGGAAAAGAAGAAGGTGCTGAGGTTTTAACAGGTGGAGCGGCTGCCTACAACGAAGGCTTAGAAGGTGGTTATTACATCAAACCAACGATTTTTAAGGGCAACAATAAAATGAGAATTTTCCAAGAAGAAATCTTCGGGCCAGTGGTTTGTGTGACAACCTTCAAAGATGAAGCAGAAGCCATTGCGATTGCCAACGATACACTTTATGGTTTAGGTGCAGGCGTTTGGACACGTGACATGCACCAAGCATACACGGTAGCGAGAGCCGTACAGGCAGGTAGAGTTTGGGTGAATTGTTATCACGATTATCCAGCACACGCTCCGTTTGGTGGCTATAAAAAATCGGGTATTGGCCGTGAAAACCACAAAATGATGTTGGGACACTACCGCCAGACGAAAAATATGTTGATTTCGTACGATAAAAACAAACTCGGATTTTTCTGAGAATACCGAATTCGTAGAGACAAGGCATGCCTTGTCTCTACATTTTTATTGAATAATTATATCTCAAATGACTATCGAACGAGTATCCATAACGCCCGAAGCTGCCGAAATTATTGATAAACTGAGACACCGAAACGGTGATTTACTTTTTCATCAAAGTGGTGGTTGCTGCGATGGCTCCGCACCGATGTGTTTTCAAGTGGGTGAATTGATGCTTAATGAAACCGACGTAAAACTCGGCACAATTCACGGCTGTGATTTCTATATGTCGAGAGACCAATTTGAATACTGGAAACATACGCACCTAACGCTTGATGTAGTGAAAGGGCGAGGTGCAAGTTTTTCGCTCGAAATACCATTGGGCGTACGATTTGTGATAAAATCAAGGCTTTTTACAAAGGAAGAGTCGGAAAACTTGGAAATTATTTAAGTAGCTTCTCGAAAGTATTTTAGCTTTCGAGAAGCTACTTTTTTCAATCCTTATTACTGGCTACCATGGTTTTATCAAGCATTTGGGTAGTTTTAACCAACTTGATAAACTCGGCTCGATAACCTTCTTCATCTGAGCCTTTGGCATTTTTGCCTAATTCAATTATTTGTTCTTAATTCCTTTGTACTCCGATTGGCGTAAAAGCAGCCGTAGTGCTAACAAACAGAGAAAAAATAACCTTTTGAGGACAAATTCTTGATACCGAAAATCAACCAGTTATTGGAGCTACTATTATGCTAAAAAAATAGCAGTACGTTTGCCGAAGTCATTGTGGCCAATAATCAATCAAAAAAATGGCCCTAAACTTCGTTCCCTCAGAGTCTCCCGAAGGAACGTAGGGAATTGGTCTAAGCAAATAGGGATAATCTAAGAAAACCAAGAAAAAATGGTAGTAAAGGTAAGACAAGACCAGACCAGCGAGTAGATTTACTTTGTGACATTTATTTGCCATAAATAGCTACCGCTTTTTGAAGAAACAAAGTTGTACGATAACATCTGTAAAAGCAAAAGAGGGCAAAAAGGGGAAGTTACACCAAGTTTTTAAGGAAAGTTATGATTCCAAAGAGTGCTTTAATCAAAATTTTATCATTCAAAAATCAGATTACATGCACAAAAATCCCGTTTGGCTAAATGTTCTGCATTTAGTCAGTGTGTTATACGTTCTTAGAACGCAACATTAAAATCACATTCTCAAATGCCGTTCCAAGAACGGGAGCGAAATAATAGTATTTAATATGATTTTTGCTCAATCTCCCCCAATCCTATGCTTAATAGCAACAAGAAATAAACGTTTTCAAATAGATTTTGATAAATTGCCACAAAATTCTATTTAACCTTCAATGAAAAAATACTTTCTTCTGGCATTCACAATGCTTGCTTTGGTTTCGGCTGTGCAGGCTCAACAAAAAACGTATTGTAATCCCATCAATGTTGATTATGGCTATACACCCATTCCCAATTTTAGTGAATGGGGGCGGCATCGTGCTACGGCCGACCCTGTTGTGGTCAATTATAAAGGCGAATATTACCTATTCAGTACCAATCAGTGGGGGTATTGGCATAGTCCCGATATGTTGAATTGGACGTTTCATTCTCGCAAATTTCTTCGCCCACACAACAAAGTCTATGACGAACTTTGTGCCCCAGCCGTAGGCATTGTAGGCGATACGATGATAGTTTTTGGTTCGACCTACACCAGTGAGTTCACGATGTGGATGAGTACGAACCCTAAAGCCAACGAATGGACTGCTTTGGTAGATAATTTTGAGATTGGTGGTTGGGACCCAGCCTTTTTTACCGACGACGATGGCAAGTTTTATATGTACAACGGTAGCAGCAACCGTTATCCGCTTTATGGCATCGAATTAGACCGCAAAACCATGAAACCTAAAGGTACTCGCAAAGAAATGTACTCACTGGAGTCGTGGCGATACGGTTGGCAACGATTTGGAGAGTATATGGACGATACTTTTTTGGATGGCTTCATAGAAGGTGCGACCGTAAACAAAAACAATGGTAAATATTACCTACAGTACGGAGCTCCAGGCACCGAAATGAGTGGCTACGCCGATGGAGTTTTGGTAGGAAAAACACCGCTTGGGCCGTGGGAGGCTCAGCCCGACCCGCTCAGTATGAAACTCGGGGGCTTTGCTCGTGGGGCGGGTCATGGAGCATCGTTTCAAGACAATCAGAAAAACTGGTGGCACGTTTCCACGATTCAGCTTTCAACTAAAAATAATTTTGAGCGTCGAATCGGTATTTGGCCAGCGGGGTTTGATAAAGACGATGTCATGTGGTGCAATACTGCCTTTGGCGATTATCCGCATTATAGCCCATCGGCAGGATTAGATATTAAAAAGGCATTTACGGGTTGGATGTTGCTCAATTACAATAAGCCTGTCGAGGTTTCTTCAACCTTGGGTGGGTATTTGCCCAATAATGCCGTTGACGAAAGCATGAAAACCTACTGGTCTGCCGAAACAGGGAAAGCAGGCGAATGGATTAAAACCGATTTGGGGAATATCTCAACCGTCAATGCAATTCAGATAAACTACGCCGACCAAGATGCCGATTCTTCATTTTTAGGAAAACAAGTCAATATTAAGCATCAATACAAACTTTGGTCGAGTGTTGATGGCAAAAAATGGACGATTTTGGTCGATAAATCAAACAACCAAACCGATATTCCGCATGAATATGTAGAGCTTGCCCAGCCGATTCAGACTCGCTACATCAAACTCGAAAACGTATCAATGCCAACAGGTAAATTTGCTATCAGTGGCCTTCGAGTTTTTGGCAATGGTAATGGCTCAAAACCTGATGCCGTCAAAGATTTTATGGTGTTACGAACCGAGAAAGACAAACGCAGTGCATGGATTCGTTGGCGACCAGAAAACAAAGCTTATGCCTACAATATTTATTACGGCACCGCCCCCGACAAACTTTATAATTGTATCATGGTACATAATGCCAACGAATACTGGTTTAGAGGAATGGATAAACTCAGTACGTATTATTATACCATCGAGGCTATTAACGAAAATGGAGTTTCGGAACGAAGCAAAGTTTTGGAAGTGAAATAGACGTAATTTCAGGCCCTAAAACAGAGCTTTACAACTGATTTTAGGGCTTGATAAGTATTTTTTAGAAATTTTCTTACAGCTTATCTTATTTTAAGACAAACGTTTGCAGTTTTTTAAAATTTACCTACTTAAATTTTGTAAGTAGCTTATAGTTAGGTTGTTAGCAAGTTTTTTAGTTTAGAGTGAGGGTATCAAATCGGCTCTATAAATCTGTTGTTACCTTGCTCTAAACGTTTTTCGTATTGAGATGACTACTCTCTCTTCTAACTTTATAAACAGATTCTATTTTTATTTAAAATTAGGGTCGGCTATTTATTCAACCTACAATAACCTCAATTCATGAAATCTTACGTTTCAGTCTTTTTACTGACTTTTATTGGCTTCACGTCTTTTTCGCAAAGTACAAAAGCCCCTGCCTATCCGCTCGTTACTCACGACCCGTATTTCAGTATTTGGTCGAACACCGACGAGCTGAATGCTTCGCCAACCAAACACTGGACGGGTAATGCTCACTCATTAACGGGTTTTCTGAAAGTTGATGGCACTATTTATCAGTTTTTGGGTGCCGAAAGTCCAAGTTTCAACAATATTTTACCAGCGGGCGATGATGTAAATTATCAAGCGAAATACACTGAAACCGCACCTGCCGATGACTGGATAAAACCTACTTTTGATGATGCTGCATGGAAAATGGCCATCGCTCCCGTAGGTAACATTGATGGTGTATCAAAAACTCGTTGGGAATCGAGAGATATTTGGTTTCGTCGCACTTTTACCCTCGATAAAGTCGATTTCAATGAGCCTTTGCTTAAACTCCAACACGACGACGACGTTTGGGTGTATCTCAATGGCGAACTTATCTATAACGCTCGTTGCTGTGCAGGAAAATATTTGTTGTTACCAATGTCGGCCGATATGAAATCGAAGCTAAAAAAAGGTAAAAATGTATTCGCCATTCACGTAACGAATAAGGGCGGTGGTGCATTGGTCGATGTGGGTATTGTGCAGAAAGCCGTTCCCATAAAAACTCAAAACATCGTTTTGGCCGAACAAAAAAGCGTAAAAATCAATGCTACACAGACCATTTATGAGTTTTCGTGTGGCAAAATCGACCTAAATGTTACGTTTACGTCTCCTTTATTAATTACCGATTTAGACATTTTGTCTCGTCCTGTTTCTTATGTTTCGGTTAAAGTTAAGGCCAATGATGGTAAAAACCATGCGGTAGAACTCAGCTTTGGTGCTTCAACTGATATTGCTTGCAATGTCAGTTCGCAAGAAGTTTCGGCCAATAAATATGTGGCAAATAACCTCAGTATTTTGAAAGCTGGCACAACCGAGCAGTCTATTTTGAAGAAAAAAGGAGATGATTTACGCATCGACTGGGGTTATATATATGTGGCGGTGGCGAATAATAAAAACATCAGTCAATTTATTTCTGATAACGCTAAACCTTTTCAAGCAGGAAAAATTACCGCAAAAACTGGCAAAAAATTATCATTGCACACAGTCGTAACTATGGGAAGCATTGGCAGTCAGGCTAAAGAACAAGTGATAATCTTGGGCTATGACGACCTTTATTCGATTCAATATTTTGGCAAAAATCTATTGCCGTGGTGGAAAGAAGATAAAGCCAATACGATTGAAACACTCTTGGCAAAAGCTTCGAAAGAATATCTAACCATCATTGAAAAGTGTCAGCAGACCAACGCAATGATACACAATGATGCCCTAAAAGTGGGTGGTGCAGATTACGCAGCCCTTTGTGAATTGGCTTACCGTCAGGCGATTTCGGCTCATAAACTGGTTAAAAGCCCCGAAGGAGAGATTTTATTTTTATCGAAAGAAAATTTCAGCAATGGTTCTATCAATACTGTTGATGTTACTTATCCATCTGCTCCATTGTTTTTGGCGTATAACCCCGATTTGTTGAAAGGGATGCTCAATGGTATTTTTTATTACAGCGAAAGTGGAAAATGGAAAAAACCTTTTGCTGCTCACGATTTAGGAACGTATCCGTTGGCTAATGGGCAGACTTACGGAGAAGATATGCCCGTAGAAGAATGTGGTAATATGATAATTTTGGCAGCGGCAATCTGCAAAGCCGAAGGCAAAACCGACTATGCCAAAAAACACTGGGAAACGATAAAAATCTGGGCAGATTATTTGAGCAAAGAAGGCTTCGACCCCGCCAATCAACTTTGTACCGATGATTTTGCTGGACATTTGGCACGTAATGCGAATCTTTCGATAAAAGCCATTGTGGCTCTTGAAACTTTCACGCAGTTGGCCAAACAACTCAACGAAACCGAACTTTACAACAAATACGAAAAACTCACGAGAGAATACGTAACCAAATGGCAAGAAATGGCATCGGCTGGCGACCACTTTGCCTTGACTTTTGATAAAAAAGATACATGGAGTCAAAAATACAATTTGGTGTGGGATAAAGTTTTGAAACTCAATTATTTCCCCAAAAGTGTGTTTGATAAGGAAGTAAAATATTATCTTACTAAACAAAATGAGTTCGGTTTACCACTCGACAGCCGTGCATCTTACACCAAATCTGACTGGATAGTTTGGATATCGGTTTTGGCGGATAACAAAGCAGATTTTGAAGCCCTATTAAAACCAGTTTATTACTATTCACAAAATACCCAAAGCCGTGTTCCAATCAGCGATTGGCATGATACAAAAACAGGAAAAAAAGTTGGTTTTCAAGCCAGAAGTGTAGTTGGAGGCTATTTTATGAAAGTTTTAGAAGATAAGTTTAAGGAGAAATAAACCACTCTTAAAAAACTGAGGTCGGCAAAGAATGTTATCCTTGCCGACCTCTTTATTAACCTCTCGAGAGTGTCAGTGAAATTTGTCCTGCATGGTGCGAATTATGGAAAAGCACGTGCGAAAAGAGCCTAATTTTTGAAACTTTTCCGAAAAATGGAGTGTCAATTTCGGTCAGCCAGTCTGCATCAGTGGTATCTTCCACGAGTTTTTTAAGCATTTCGTAGCCTTTTGTCACGTATGCGTGGCTCGTTTCGAGGTCAAAGTCTTGTCCTACATCTTGTTGCCCCATGGTAGTATTTGGAATCTCGCTCGGAATACCGAAAAAATAGCCAAACAAATTCATTGTTTCGCCAACATGTCGGTAAATAAACCCGATTGACGCTGCTCGTTCGTTGAGGCGTTTTGGTAAATCTTCGTTGGTTATTTTCTCGAAAGCAAATGAGTTAGTCAACTGGTTTTGTACCAACATTTCGAGAAGTAATTGCTTTTGCATGGGTATTTACACTTTTGTTTTAAGTAGATGGTCAACTATAAATAATGAGTATTTCCACAACTGTGGACTACTTATTTTTTCGATTGTGCTGCCATCCATTCCATGATTGTCACGGGGCGACCGTTAAGTTTTACGGGTGAACCATCAAAATCAACCTTTGCATGGTTAACGTGCGAATAAATCCACGACCAGTGGCCTGTATAGTAGTAGTTTTCTCCACCAAAAAATCCCGAAAGGTCAGTTACGTGGTCATAGTACGTAAAATATACATTTTTTGCACCTGCGGCCTTCAATCTTTTATACACTGGTACAACTGTATTTTCGGGAACCGTAGTACCATCATCTTTTGAATGAACAAACCAAATTGGTACATTTTTGATGCTATTAATCTGCTGGTCAGTAATGTATTGCGACTGATACGCCAATGCACTGATATAACCCGCAGCAAAATAATTTGGCTCATTTAGTATTAACTTCAAAGCCATATAACCACCGTTTGAGCAGCCACCTACATAAATGCGTTTGGTGTCGATGTTCGGGTTTTTCTTTACGTAATCTTTAATAAGAGCCATTAATCCTTTATTGTATACGTCGTCTTCTTTTCCATGCGTAGTTACACCATCTTTGTTGTGCATCCAAGCCCCTGGGCATTGCGGAGATAATACGAATGCACCACCAAAAAACGCTTGCATTTCGGCAGAAGCATAATTAGCAGCTTTATTGCCCAACAGCGGAATTGTGGGGTCGGTGCCACCTTCGCCACCACCGTGAAGCCAAATAATCAACGGCGATTTTGTGGCTTTGTTCTTAGGAGCAAAAGCTGCATACGACATCGTTTTACCAGCTTCATATTCAAATTTCCCTGTAAGGTCAAAATCATCAATCAAAGGCATGATTCTGTTTTTTTCTTTGTTCCAAACCTTATTGGTTTTGGAGTCGGTGATAGTAACCTTATAATCTACCCACTGATTTCCTCGGCATCCTGCTTTTTGCGAATACTGGAAAGTAGAACCCAAAGGTAAATTCGGTGCAACCGCTAAAATTAAAGTCACGAAGTTGCCTTCTTTTACTCTTTTGCCTTGATTATCAGATACATAGGCGTAAACTACATTTCTGTTGCCTTTTGCTTGAGCCGCAGGTACATCGGCACATGCATGGCTTCTTTCAACCGAAACCGTAAAATCTTTGTAGTCAACTGTTGCGGTTGGAGAATCTAAGCCGATGATAACTTTATTAGCAGCAGGCCCCCAATCGAAGCCTTCTACGACGAGGGTGTATTCGTTATTGGCCAGAGGTTTGTCAGTGGCAAACGCATTGGCGAAAATCAGGCAGATGAAGCTTATCAAAAAAGCTGTAAATGACTTATTGAGAAAGTTTTGTCTCATAATTAATATAGGTTTAAATAGTGATTCACAAATATTCGTATAATTGAATTATGACAAGAGTTTTTTAGACAAAAACAACGTTTTGTGTGTCGAAGGCTACTTTTTTGGAGAGAAAAATAGACCACTGTTTTAAACCCATATTTTGCTATATTATTATAATTTAAAATAGGAATACCCTCAAGATTATTTTTGCTCTCATTCGGTAGGGTAATCGTGTTTGTACTTGATTTTTTCTATAATCAATATGAAAAAATTAAGAAAGTCCCATTTACTTAATGATAGATGAACTTCGGATATAAAAAAAATGTATGTATATACATATAACTAAAAATAAAAAAAATTATGAGTTTGATTAATGATATGCAGTGGAGATACGCGACCAAAAAGATGAATGGTGAAGTCGTACCTCAAGAAAAATTAGATATTATTTTAGAAGCTGCAAGCCTTGCTCCAACATCATCAGGCCTACAGCCCTTCGAAGTATTGGTAATTAGTAATAAAGAATTGTTGGCTAAAATTCAACCGATAGCATTTGGCCAAAGTCAGATTGTAGATTGTTCACATTTGTTGGTTTTTGCCTCTTGGGAAAACTACACAGAGGAGCGTGTAAGTGCAGTTTTTGATAGATTGAATACCGAAAGAGGCTTACCATTGAATACAACTGATGCGTACAAGAATACAATCTTGGGTATGTATTTACCACGTGACCCACAGGTTAATTTTGAGCATACAGCACGCCAATCGTATATTTCAATGACTGCTGCACTTTTAGCCGCCGCCGAACAAAAGGTTGATGCTACCCCCATGGAAGGATTCAATTCCGTAGCCTTAGATGAATTATTAAATCTGAAAGAAAAGGGTTTAAAAAGTACAGTATTGTTGGCTTTAGGCTACCGTGATGAGGCCAATGATTGGTATGTAAAGTTGAAAAAGGTACGAGCTCCTAAAAATGAGTTTATAACTTTTATTGACTAATAACTTAACAAAGCCTTCGAAAATTCCGAAGGCTTTGTTTTTTGTTTTAAATATCGCAGAGCCAAGATTTGTTTTTTTAGGCTTTTCTAACAAATTCAGATTTTAAGCCCATCGAGCCGAAACCTTCAATTTTACAATCAATATTATGGCCATCGTTGCTATCAGTTAGGCGAATATTTTTGACTTTTGTGCCAGACTTTATTGGCTTCGGGGCTCCTTTTACGGGTAAATCTTTTATCACTACTACTGTATCGCCGTCTTGTAATTCGTTTCCATTTGAATCCAATACTTTTGTATTTGTTTCGGTCGTTTCTTCGGCTTCAACATCTTCTGGGTTCCATTCGTAAAAACACTCGGGACAAATCAATAAACCATCGCTCGGATATACGTATTCGGATTTGCATTTGGGGCAAGGAGGAAATTCTGACATGTTTTTTATTGTTTAGAGGAAAAGTTCAGACCGCAAAATTAAGAAAAACATTTCAGAGTATGGGTGAAAGAGTTCTGCGATGTGTTGACGAGGGCTTTGCATTTGGACAAAACCTATTCAACTGACTTGGCTCTTTTTAAACTCAAATTCCACATCGAAAGTCCAACTAAAATTACATAAATAATTGATATACAATAAGATAAAATAATAAAGAAATCAAGATAATTAATGCTTTTTTGAAAGAAATTTTTGTAGAAAAGTACCAAGATACTACCTAAGTAAGCGTAATAATCGGCAAATGTAATCAAGAAGCCAACTGTACCTGATTTTTTGAAAGCGGCAATCATTCGCTCAAAATACAAACTATTACACATTGAATAGGCCATATATACGCCCAATCCCAAACTCGTAAGCCACGCCACAGGCGAAAGCATTTGTTGTTGATAAAGTAGTGTACTTACGCCAATCAGAACACCACCCGCAAGCATCAAAAGCTGAATAATCACAAACGCTTTATAATTATTTTGAACCCAACGCATGGCGGCCATTATTAGTAAAACCGTAATCGCAATCGGGGTTTCGGTTTGCGTAAAAATCGCCGAATTATTGCCATAACCGAGTAATTTCCAAATCTCAGGTGTGAAATTATCTCTAAACTCTCGGAACGTTGTGAGCAACACATACGACACCACAAAGATACCCATACTCAACGCAAATTCTTTGATAAAAGCCTTTCTGTCAGCTTTTTGCATCGGTTTTCGTTCGGTACGATTTTCTTTGTCGGCTTCAGTCGGTGGAGGAATTTGACCCATTAGCCACGTACAAATACCAAAAGGCACAATCATAATGGCACAGGCCACAAATGGCATCCAAAACTGACTTACTTCCAAGCTCGTCATAACCCATTTTCCGATACTTTTGGCAAAACCCGAACCCATAATGAACGAAGCCGTAAGTACTGCTACCAGTAAATCAGTTGTTTTTCGGCCTTCCAGAAAACCCAGAATTGTACCGTAAACCATGCCCAGCGGTAAGCTTGCCAAAAAGATAAACACCAAATTGAATGGAGCAGGAGTGAGGGCAAAAAACAAATAGCAAATCCATGATAAGGCAATCATTATCAATAAGTTACGTGAGCGGTTAGCGGGCAACATTTCTGAAACATATTTAATGCCTAAACCTTTCGATACTGCAAAGCCCAGCACTTGTGCCGTAATGATTAGAATCTTGAAGCTTACCCCCAAAAACGATAATTCTTCGTAAGTCGCTGCTGTATAGGCACGCCTAAACGGATAGAAACACATGTAAGTAAAAAAGGCCGTTATAGAAGCAAACAGAGTTAGGCTAAATGAGCTTCGGCCAATGATTTGGGTGAGTTTTTGGGGCATGATGAGGTGTTTGAATAGAATGAATAACCAAAGATAGTTTTTTGCACGAAAACCTGCCGCCAGCCGCCCAGTAAATTTTATAATATTAATGAAAGTCTATTTTTGGTATTCAATACATTTGTGGTGTTTAGTAACCTTTTAAAACCAAAAATGCCATGAAAAAGATTCTCTTAGCTACTTTACTACTTTCTGCCTCTTTCGGAATATTGGCAAGCTGCTCAAAAGCCGCTGCTGTTGTAGTCAATAAATGTGATGACGAAGCAAAAAAAGTAACCGATGCTGCCACTGCGTTTAGTGCAGACCCCACCAACAAAGCCAAATGCCAAGCTTACGCCAATGCTCTAAGTGCATTTTTCAAGGCTTGCCCGACTTATTATACAGGTACTACAAAAAAAGATTTAGAAGACTTCGTGGCCAATGCCTGTAAATAAGACTTGCGACAGCATCTTCCAAGTGTATAAAAGTTGCTATTTTATCCCGTAGGGAGTATATGTCGGTAGTAATTAAGTCATAAATAGATACTCATGCCGTAGGTATGAAACTACGACTATTATTAAACTCATTTTGAGATACAGAAGCTCTCAAAATGAGTTTTTTTATTTTTCTACGAAATTATTCGTAATAAAATTTGGAACTACGAA
>JACCDQ010860984.1_pt1 | contig 18414 bp, 14 predicted proteins | sample 7446031 | NCBI WGS metagenome assembly JACCDQ01 (sample SAMN15323442, study PRJNA562643) | freshwater metagenome | isolation source: river surface water | place: USA:Blue River Watershed | collected 2017-08-17
AGAGTTGATGGTACTTTCTATTGAAGCAGGTAGCCTCATGTGTTCGCACGTGAACGACACGGGTTTTTGGATGTTTAAAGAATACTTTGGGATTAGTGTAAAAGATACTTTCAAAACGTGGTCGGTGATGGAAACCATCGTGGGTGTTGTAGGCTTATTGGGGGTACTTGTATTAGAAGCATTAGGGGTGTAGTTTCATCTATACAACTGCTACTACACAAAATTTTTACTAAATCATAACCAACTGCATAGCAAATATTTAATTTATTTTTTGCCATAAATTTATACTATTGGCGCTTTTCAGTGCAGGGGAAAGTGCTGGTTGGTTGTCATAGGATTTTAGTTCAAGGCAAAGTCGATGGCCGCATACGACAAAGGTTTTTCTAAAAACCGATTCGCTCCGTGCAGCATGGCTTTGTCTTTGACTTTCGATAGGGCTGTAATCATTACTATTTGGGTTTCGGGAAGCAAGGCTCTAAAAGCAGGGATTGTATCAACGCCAAAGCCATCGGGCAGGTTGTTGTCGAGAAAAACCCATTGAGGTACAGCTTGAGCAGCTTTTGCCAAGCCATCGTGCAAAGAATGTGCCTGAATGGTTTCGATGCCTTTTTTCTGGAGATACAACTTGATGAGCAAACAAGTGTCTATTTCGTCGTCTATGATGAGGGCTAACGTTTTTTCTAGCTTAATGGAGGTCATAATTTATATCAGATGATTGCGTTTTGTCTAAAAATGTATGCTTATGTGCTTTTTGCTTATGCTAAAAAATCATGCCATAGCAACACAGCACCATGCTAAAAATTGTTACGTAGGTATATTTATCTTAGCAAAAATCACCCTTTAATTGGCAACCAAATACTTAATCGCAGTGTTGTATCAATAAAAATAGTAGCGATGATTGAAACAGGTAGAAATGTGGATGTATAACAAAACTTTGGATAGTACTACTGAAAAAACAAAATATATTCAATTTTTTATATAAATATTATTATTTTTCTATTATATTAACGTTTAATCAGTGACAGTAACTAGCTAATCGAAACATACATTACTCATTATCAGTGTTGTATCATTATCTGTTATGCTTATCGAAAACTGTTACATTCCTTATAAGAACTTTTAAATATATAAAGCGATGAAAAAGAATACAAAAATTGCCTTGGGCCTTATTGCGGCTGCCACAGCAGGTGTAGCTATCGGTCTTTTATTAGCCCCTGAAAAAGGAAAAGACTTACGTAAAAAATTAAAAGATAGTACAGACAACCTTACAGACGACATTTTATCAGCCATCAAAACTGGCAAAGAAAAGTTAATGAATGTACAAAAAGCCTCGTAAGTAACAAAGGCTAAGGAGTGATGAGTTGATGGATATTCCTAAACTCATCACTACAATTATCGAGGTAGCAACGCCAGCCTAAACCAAAAATCATAAATACCTTTTACCGTATCTAGTAAACCTTCAAACGAAGACGGCTTATTGATAAAACAATTAGCCCCCGACTCGTAGCAAATCTTCAAATCTTGTGGTGCATTAGAGGTACTCAAAACAATGATAGGCAAGGTTTTAAATGCCTCTTGATTTCTAATTTCTTTAATGGTTTCTCGGCCGTCTTTTTTAGGCATATTCAGGTCTAGTAAGACCAATGCAGGACGAGGATACGCCTCTTTATTGGCAAAAATGCCTTGATTCAAAAGGTATTGCATCACTTCTATTCCATCTTTGGCAAAGACCAACGGATGAGCGATACCACAATCTTCAAAAGCAGCTTGAATCAAAAACCTATCGTCTTCGTCGTCTTCGGCTATCAAAATTGGTACTTTTTTCATTCTTCTTTGCGGTTAGTTGGCAAATAAATCGTAAAGGTTGTTCCATGATTCGGAACAGACTCAGCCTTGATATGCCCTTGGTGGTTGGTCACAACACGCTTGCATATAGCCAAACCAATGCCCGTGCCTTCAAATTCGGTACGTGCATGTAGGCGTTGAAAAATCATAAAGATTTTTTCTGCATATTCTTGTTCAAAGCCAATTCCATTGTCGATGATGGCTATTTCATGGTACAATTGGTTGGTTTTGATGTCGGGAATACTCGCAATCAAATTGCCTGGCTTCACAGCGTATTTGATACTGATGTGTGGTACTTCATTCTTTTGATGAAATTTCAACGCATTAGAAATCAAATTTAAAAACAGTTGGTGAAATTGATACTTTACGCCATTGATTTGGGGTAAGTTGTCGAGGTTTACGACTGCTTTTTTCTCCAATACGAGCATTGATAAATCTTTCAATACTTCTTGCACGACTTCGGTAAGCGAAAGATTTTCAACTACTTGGTTGTTGGCGTTTACTAGCCTAGAGAACGCCAGCAAATCCCTGATTAAGTTTTGTAGTCGTTCGGCCGAAAGGGCAATTTTTTGCAACGTAGCCTTGCCGTCGTCGGTCAAATTATGGCGTTGACGCAACAAAAGCATATCGCTAAAAGCACGAATTTTACGCAAAGGTTCTTGAATATCGTGCGAAGCTACATAAGCAAACTGCTCTAACTCGGAATTAGAACGCTTGAGTTCTTCAATCGTTTTCTCTAATTCATTCTGAAACGTAATCCTTTTCCGAAGTTCCACAAATACCAAGCCAAAGCTAATCACTAGCAATAAGACCGTAACAATAGCCCACATCAACATTTTAGACCTGATATTTTTTTCGTGTTCGTCCTTTTTTTTAGAATCTTCGCCTAATAGCTGTTCTTGTCTTAATTGAAACAGATTGATATTTTTATGTAAATCTTGCGATTGCTTTACACTCTTGTTAAATACCAAGGTGTCGAGTTTATGATGTAACTGAATGTCAGAGATGTTGCCTTGTGCCAGCATTTCTTTGCGGTCAAATCCATTTTCTATCACCTCAAGTTTTTTGATTAAAGCGGAATCACCTTTCACTAATTGACGGAGGTGTTTTTTGATAAGCACCTCACGCTTTTGCGTACCAGCATTAAAATTAGTTAAGGTGGTTTTCTGTTTCGTGACAAAAAACATGAGCAAAGAATTGTCCATATCGCAGAGCACTTGTGCCAGCGATTGGGTTTTTTCAACGATTTTACGTTTAGTTTCCTCCGATTCGGCATAGTCAATGGCGTTATTGACTTCTTGGTATGCCGAGAAAGAAAGTCCCGCCAGGAGTAATATACTGGCAGAAAAACTTATGACCACATTGCGAAGAGAATTATACATAATATTCAAGTGTGTATATTATTCTACAATATGTAGAAAAAAATCATGGTTACTGTAGGTTTTTTCTGATAAACAAATCTTACATTTCAAAAACGAGGCTTGTGATGCTCTGTAAGGTTTTGTTTTTCAATTACTTAAATATATTTTTTAAAACAAATATTTTTTTGCATTTTACTAAAGAAAATGGCTTTTAATTTGGTATATAAAAGATGTATTTTTACAAATACCTTCAAGTATTAAAATTATCTTTACGTAATTACGTTATAAACAAAGCCCTGAATCTAACAGCTTTATTGTGTGTTTTCGTCATTCAAGTAAAAGTGTTTTTCTGTTTGGGTTGTCGATGTATGGATTTTGGATGAAAAGCTTTTAATGAAAAACCAATATATCCGAAAACAAACTTCTCCAATCTACCAATAGCATAATACTTCTTACACCCCAATATGAGTTTTGGCTCTAATGTACTAACCTTTAGTTTGTTACAGAATCAATACTCATCTTGCATTAGTACCTAACAACCGTTTTACCTTAGTATATCTAATTGCCCGTTTGCTATGATAAACCTAACTCAACAACTAAAACAATCGCTGAGAATTTCGCCTAAACAAATTCAAATGCTCAATTTTTTGCAATTGAATACCCTCGAAATCGAAGCCCGCATCAAAGCCGAACTCGACGAAAATCCTTTTTTAGAAAAAGAGGAATCCGATACGGCTTTGCCTTTGTCAAATCAAAACACTACCCAACAAGCCCTGTACGACTTTATGAGTGCAGGCGAGCTGCTCAACGAAGACGTACCCAATACCAACAACAGCAGCGACGTTGCATGGCAACAGTTGCCCATCAAACAACCCTTATCGTGGTACAACGATGTACTCCAACAACTCGCTTGCCTAAGCCTAACGGCACGCCAACAGCAGATTTGCGAGTTTATTGTATTTTCGTTAGACTGCTCGGGTTTTTGCAGGCAATCGCTTTCAGACCTTACCGACGACGTTTCGTTTGCCCTCAATAAATTTGTGGACGAATCGGAAGTAGCCCACTGCCTTGGCATCGTGCAAAGCCTCGACCCCGTTGGCTTGGGTTCGCCAGATGTACCTACGTTTTTGTTGCTCCAACTTGCCCAATGTACCGATGCCGAAGCACAAGCGGCAAAGCAAGTGATACAACATTTTTTTTATGAATTGGTGCATCATCAATATGGCAAAATCATCAAAGCCAATCGCTGGGAAGAAAGCACTTTTGCCAACATACTGAAAAGAATCCAACAGTTGCGTACTTGCCCATTGTATGGTTGCGAATCACCCACGGCCGAGCAAGTCATTCAGCCTGATTTTTTATTAGAATATGCAGGCGAAAACATCGAAATAAGCCTCAATAATGGGCATTTGCCAGTCTTACAACTTAACCAAGCTTATTTACAAGCCTTTCGTCATATCGCCGATAAAACTACGCAACAATTTATACAATCCAAAATTTCGTCTGGAAATTGGCTCATTGATGCCATACAACAGCGCGAGCAAACCATGCTGCAAGTGATGAAGGCCCTTGTGCTCGTGCAACAAGATTTCTTCCAAACAGGCGATTGGAGCTTGCTCAAGCCTCTCGTGTTGCGTGAGATTGCCGCCCGTGTTGGCATGGACATTTCGACGGTATCGAGGGTGACAAGTGGCAAATATGCCCAAACGCCTTTTGGCCTTTTGCATCTGAAAGATTTGTTTAGCGAAGGAATTAAAACAATTGCCGGACAAGAAGTATCGAATAAAGCCATTCAACAATTAATTTTGGGTTTGATAGAGAACGAAGACAAACAAATGCCATTCAACGATACCCAATTGGTAGAAAAAGTAAAAGAAAATGGCTTTGTAATAGCAAGAAGAACCGTAACGAAGTACAGAGAATTGTTGGGCTTTCCGACGGCCACAGAACGAAGGCTTTGGACAGAAAACTGAACAACCCAACATCACTTACTTGTTGAAAAAATTAAGAACCAATGACTTCAAAAATATTGATCATAGACGACGATGCAGATATAGTTTTTCTCCTCAAACGATTTCTTACGAAAAATGGCTATGAGGTAGCCATTGCCCAGAACGGTCAGCAAGGCATAGGGCTACTCGAAACTTTTGTCCCCGACCTCGTTATGACCGATTTTAGGCTAGGCGATATGACAGGAGAAGTCATTTTGCAAAAAATCAAACATTCACATCCTTATGTACCCGTACTGATTATTACGGGCTATTCGGATATTAAAACGGCGGTGAATGTCATGAAACTAGGAGCAGTAGATTATATTACAAAACCCCTTTTTCCTGATGAAATCCTTTTGACCATTCAGCAAACCTTGGCCAATCGGACAAGCCAGCCCGACCTTACCGCACAAGCCAATAACCCAAACAATACGCCCTTATCTGCCAAGGTGTTTGATGGACAAGAGCATATTTTGGGCAAAGGCGAAGAATCGTTGTTGCTTTTTAAGCAAATCGACTTGGTAGCACCTACCAACTACAGTGTGATTATTTATGGTGAAAGTGGCTCTGGAAAAGAGTCTATTGCCCAAGAAATTCACCTGAAAAGCAAACGACATACAGGGCCTTTTGTAGCGATGGACTGCGGGGCTATTTCAAAAGAATTGGCGGCAAGCGAGTTGTTTGGACATGAAAAAGGCTCATTTACAGGTGCTATCAACCAAAAAATTGGGCATTTTGAAATGGCCAACGGCGGTACGCTCTTTCTCGATGAAGTAGCCAATTTGCCCTACGATACCCAAGTAGCCCTGTTGCGTGTGGTACAAGAACGAAAACTACGCCGCATAGGGGGCAACAAAGAAATCACGGTAGATGTACGCATCATTGTAGCATCGAACGAACGCCTCCTCGAATCGTGTAAAAAAGGGAAGTTCAGAGAAGATTTGTACCATCGCTTCAACGAATTTAGCATTGATGTACCAGCTTTACGCAATCGCAAAGCCGATATTATGAACTTTGCTTTTTTCTTTTTAGAAAAAACCAACGACGAACTAGGCAAGGATGTGCAGGGCTTTTCGCCAGAAGTAGAAGAAGTATTCCTGAATTATCAGTGGCCAGGCAACCTGCGTGAGATGCGTAATGTCATCAAGCGAGCTACTTTACTCGCCGAAGGCGAACGCATTGAGGTACGAGTATTGCCTTTTGAAATGCTCAATCACAAAAGATTATTGGGTTTTGAAACCTCACCTACCGCCGAAGCACCCAACGACACGAGTCTGAAAAGCGTTGCTTCGGAGGCTGAATATGAAAAAATCATGGAAGTATTACGGCAAGTAAATTTTAATAAAACCAAGGCAGCAAAACTGCTAGGCATCGACCGAAAAACGCTTTACAACAAAATGAACAATTATAACATTTCATAAAATTACAGATGCTTGATTTCAGACATTGGGCAACAATGCTCAGAAGCTTATAACCAAAATTAAACATCTTACACTTGATTTTTCTTTCCCATATTTATATTCTTATTATAAAACGTATGCCACTGTATCAACGAGATAATATTCCTTTAGAACGGTTTATTCAGTTGGTTCCCGACCTTGTGTATATCCAAGAATTTCCTTCCCAAAGAATCATTTTCATCAATAGGAAATTTACTCATATTCTTGGCTACGACAAGCAGGATTTGATTGAAAACGACTTTCGTCTTGATTTTGCCATTTTGAAATCTGATATGATTTTTTCGGAAGAAAAAATGCAAGAGCTTTTGCGTATGGCCGAAACGGGACAAACCCTAGAATTTAATGTACAAGTAAAACACCAAAAGGGACATACGGTGTTGCTTCGACACAGAAGTTTAGTGTTGAAAAGCAACAACCCCGAAGCCCTATTTGAAATGCTTTGCATTGCCGAAGACATTACCACTTTACAGCAAACAAACGAGCTTATCCATCAGCAACGCAACCAACTGTATGAAGCCGAAAAGATTTTTAAATTTGGCAGTTGGGAATGGGTCATGGGCGACGACTTCGTCACGTGGTCGGATGGGCTTTTGGCTGTATTTGGGTACGACAAAGGAGCTTTACCAACCAATCGCCTGAGTTACGGGTTTTACCAACAGCACATTCCAGCATACGACCTCAACAAAGCCATTCACTATTCGCTAGAAGCCGTTACACAAAAGAAAAGCTATTATACGTTCGAGCACGCCATTGTAGATGCCAAAGGCATAAAAAAGCAGTTGGCCGTAAGAGGCAAATGCTTTTTAGACGACGCAGGCAATGTGGTAAAAGTAATTGGTACATCGGCAGATATTACGCAGCTAAAACAATACGAAATAGAACTCGAACAAAAAATAGAAGAGCTATCGAAATCCAATAAAAACTTAGAGCAGTTTGCTTATATTGCCTCGCACGATTTGCAAGAACCCCTGCGTAAAATCACCGCTTTTAGCGAACGCCTAGCCGAGCAATTCAAAGATAACATAGGAGAAGAAGGCAAATTTTATGTGGAGCGGGTAAAAGATGCCTCGCATCGAATGCGTAAATTGATAGATACCATTTTGGCGTACTCTCGTGTTACACGCTCAATAGAAACGTTTGAGCCGGTCAATTTGCAGCCTTTGCTAGGCGATGTATTAGAAGATTTAGAAATCAAAATCCAACAAAGCCAAGCCGCTATTCATCTCGATGCACTGCCAACCATTGTAGGAATGCCCGTGCAATTGCACCAACTTTTCCAAAATTTATTATCGAATGCCTTGAAATTCAGGAAAGAAGGTATTCAGCCGTGTATTCGTATTACTGCTATGCCAGTAGCCATTGAAGAGTTACTCAACCTGAAATTACCATTAGACAAACCTTTTTGGAAAATCACCATTGCAGACAACGGCATTGGATTTGAGGCCGAATACCAAGAAAAAATCTTTGTGATGTTTCAGCGTTTGCATGGGCAATCGGTTTTTGAAGGCAGTGGTTTAGGATTAGCCATTTGTCAGAAAATTGTAGAAAATCATCAAGGCCTTATTGTAGCCCAAGGACAGCCCAACGAAGGGGCTAGTTTTATGGTGTATTTGCCCGCCATGCAATAAATAAAAAGCATTACTTTCAACGAAATTTATCGTTGAAAGTAATGCTAATAGTTGATTATCAAAGAACAAAGCTTTGTCCTCGTTCTGGAATTTCTACTTGATGATAGCCTTTTTCAGCCAATAAATCTTTGAACGTATTCATACTTTCCTCCTCTCCGTGAATCAAGAATATTTTTTTGACTTGTTGCGGATTCTGTTTTTTGACAAAATTTACCAAATCATGCTGGTCGCCATGCCCACTGAATACATCTATTTTCTTTACACTTGCCAGCACAGGCAATTCGGTATCTTTGATACGCAAAGTTTTTTGTCCGTTCATCAACTTCCAGCCAAGCGTACCTTCTGAGGCATAGCCTACCATCAGGATAGTACAATAAACATTATTGATATTGGCGGCAATATGCTGTTCGACACGTCCACCCGATACCATGCCCGAAGCCGAAATAATGATACAAGGTTCTGTATAATTAGAAATAGCTCTACTTGCTTTTTCGGTTTGGATATACTGTAGATTCTCGAAGTCGAAAAGAGCTTCGTTATCTTCGTAAAACTCTTTCGCCTCTTGGTTGAGTTGCTTGATATTTTTCTGATATACCTTGGTAGAAGCATAAACCAAAGGGCTATCGCTAAACACCTTGATAGGCTTGAAACCTCTTTCAGAGTACAATTTATTGAGCGTATAAAGCAAAGCTTGGGTGCGTCCTACCGAAAAAGCAGGGATAATCAAGCGGCCAGGCATATCAATACAAGTAGCTTTGATAACCTTGGCGAGGGCATCTTCGGGACTTTCGTGGTCTTCGTGCAAGCGAGAACCGTAGGTAGTTTCGCAAAGGAGGTAATCGACTGGTGGAATTTCGCTGGCAGGGTCGATATGCAAAGGATATTTGTTACGGCCAATATCGCCCGAAAAACAAATACGTTTGCGTTTGCCTTGTTCTTCTACTTCTAGCACGATATGAGCTGCCCCCAGTAAATGTCCTGCTGGAATAAATGTAACCCAAACACCATCTTTCACTTTAAACTTGCGATTAAACTGAATGGTTACAAAATTACCCATCGAATCTTCTACATCTTTTTGCAAATATAAATCGCCTTTGATAAGCAAGCGATCCATTTTTTTCTTCTTTTTCTTGCTATCTCCTTCGGCTTGTTTGAGCTTTTTTTGATTCAGGTTAGCGGCATCATAAAGCAAAATTTCAGTGAGTTCGGCGGTAGGTTGCGTACATAAAACTTGACCCTCGTATCCTTCTCGATACAGCATAGGAATATTTCCTGAGTGGTCTATGTGTGCGTGCGTAAGCAAAACGAGGTTAATCTGCGAGGCCTCAAATGGGAAAAATGCTTGATAGCCTGTTACAGGTTGCGAAAAATCTATTTCTCGCTCCATATCAGTGCCACAATCTATGAGTATTTTAAAGTCATCTTCCAGTTCGAGCAGATACATACTTCCCGTCACTTGCCTTGCTGCGCCCCAAAACGTTAATTTCATTGTATAATATTTCTACGTATTAAAATTTGTCAAAGTAAATGTGTTGATTTTTAACAGAATAGCCAAAAACATTCTTGGAAAAGTCAAAAAAGCTTGTCTAAAAAATCAACAATTAAGTTATTTCACATTGGTGCTATTTGACAAAGATACCTAAAAAGCCCCCATTATTAGTGGGTTTTTATAAATTTTCTATGGGTTTTGTTGTCTGTAAATCAATTTTATTTGTGTACAAATATTGTTATGCTTCTCATCTTATGAACAATTTTCATCCATCGCTATCCTCAAATTTCTTCTACAACAGGATACAAACGTGACTGTTTTTGCACACCTTCGTATAGAAATCACGTACAAACGCTTTATTGTCTATTTTTTTAATCGACTAAAATACAGGTTTTGTCTATACAAAATTAGCTTATGCCGTTTTTTATGTGCAATAGCTCTTTTCGTACCGTTTGATTACTAAACATTTGATGCCCTAAACCTATCTAAGGGTAAGATTACCATACATACTATTCAAAAACTAAGGATGAAAAAACTCTTCTATTTAATGATGATGTTGTGCATTAGCCTGAGTGGTTTTGCACAAAATAGCCGCCTTACTGGAAAGACCGTCGATGCCAAAGGAGAGCCGTTGATTGGAGCCAATGTAATATTGACCAATACAAAAGATGCTAAAAGTAAATTTGCTGGTCCAACCGACGTGAATGGTCGCTTTATGATTGCACAAATTCCGCCTGCCACTTACGCCATCAAAATTACGATGGTTGGCTTTAAAGAATTGAATCAAACGCTCGAAATAAACAAACCTTTGCACAACTTAGGGCAAATTACGATGAGCGAAAATACCAACGAACTGTCGGAAGTGGTAGTCAAAGCCAAAGTAGCTACGATGCTTCAAAAAGGCGATACCCTGCAATACAATGCTAATGCTTTCAAGACGAACCCCGATGCCAATGCCGACGAACTGGTCAAAAAGTTGCCCGGCGTTACGGTAGAAAATGGGCAATTGAAAGCCCAAGGCGAAAATGTTACGCAAGTACTTGTTGATGGAAAACCCTTTTTTGGCGATGACCCTAATATTGCTTTGAAAAACTTGCCTGTAGAATTGATTGACAAAATAGAAATCATGGACAGGTTAAGTGACCAGTCGCAATTGACGGGCTTTAACGATGGCCAAACAAGCAAGACAATCAATATCGTGACCAATCCTAATCGTCGCAACGGTACATTTGGGCGTGTATATGGCGGTGCAGGTACAAACGACACCTATACAGCAGGAGGAACAATTAATATTTTTAAAGGCGAAAATCGTATGTCTATTTTGGGCATGACCAACAATATCAATCAGCAAAACTTTTCGAGCCAAGATTTACTTGGTGTGAGCAGTAGTAGCGGTGGTGGCGGCGGCAACCGTGGCGGTGGTCGAGGAGGCAACGGCGGTGGCGGTTTCGGAGGTTCGCAGGATAACTTTTTGGTAGGACAACAAACAGGCTTGAATAAAACCAATTCGTTTGGTATCAATTTTTCTGATAATTGGTCAAAAAAAGTGGCATTTCGAGGAAGTTATTTCTTTAATAATTCTAATAACCAAAATGCCCAATCGACTTACCGAACGTATTTTGTCAACCAAACGGCCAATCAATACTATGCACAACAATCGAATAGTAGTAGCCAAAACTATAACCATCGCTTCAATTTTAGAATCGAATACACCATCGACCCCAAAAATACCATTATTTTTACCCCTCGCCTGAGTATGCAAACCAATAACAGCGGTACAACAACCGAGGGATTAACGACTTTGGCCAATGACCAAAAACTCAACCAATCGAACAATGTTTCGTCGGCAGAGCGTTCGGGGTTTACTTTCAATAACAATGTTTTGTATCGCCATGCTTTCGAGAAAAGAGGCAGAAGTATCTCGCTGAACATCGGTACAGACTTCAGCGATAGAACGGGCTTGAGCTATTTGAACTCTAATAACCAATATTTTTCGAGTAATACCAGTGCAATAGTCAAACAAAAAACCAATACCGATACCAAAAGCTACAGCTTGTCGAGCAACTTGGTTTATACCGAACCCCTCGGCAATGGCTTGTTGCAGTTGAGCTATAACGCCACCTACAACCACAATACCAGCAATAAAGAAACTCGAAAAATGGACATTTCGTCGAACGAATATGTGACATTAGATAGCTTGCTGTCGAACAAATTTGATAACGACTACCTTACCCATCGGGCAGGCGTTGGCTATAACCTTCGTAGCAAAAAAGGAAACCTCAATTTGGGGGCAAATTACCAAGCCGCCGTGTTAGATGGCGAGCAGTTGTTTCCAAGAAACAACGTGGTGAAAACTACGTTTAGCAATATTTTACCCTATTTGCAATGGAACTATCGCTTTTCAACCGAAAGCCGCATGATTGTCAATTACCGCACCAGTACCAATGCCCCTTCTATTACGCAGTTGCAAAATGTATTCGACAATAGCAATCCTTTGTTTTTGACGAGCGGAAACCCGAATTTGAAACAAGAATACAGCCATAACTTAAATGTGCGTTATACCCTCACCAAACCTTTGGATGCCATTTCGTTTATGGCATTTGGTAACGTAGGCTATACCCTCGACAACATTGCCAATGCCGTAACCATTGCCCAAACCGACATGACCCTCGACAATGGTATCGTGTTGAAAAAAGGAGCACAATGGACAAGACCCGTCAACCTTGATAATACCCTAAGTGTACGTGCGTTGGCGATTTATGGAATGCCTTTGTCGTTTATCAAAACCAATATGAATATCAATACAGGCTTTAATTATAACCGCACACCTGGCCGCATCAACGACCAAATGAATTATAGCAACCAATATAATTTCAACCAAGGCGTTACGTTGGGCAGTAATATCAGTACCAAAATTGATTTTAGCCTCAATTATACACTCAACTACAACCAAGTAGAAAACTCTTTACAACCACAACTCAACACCAAATATTTTGTGCATAGTGGTACTGGGCGTGTCAATTTGATTATTGGTAAAGGCTTTGTGTTTCAGTCTGATTTTGGCTATTACCGTTATGCTGGTTTGTCAGATTCTTTCAACCAACAATACGCTTTGTGGAATATTTCGGCAGGAAAAAAAGTATTTAGCAAACAGCAAGGCGAAATCAAGTTGACGATTTTCGATGTACTCAAACAAAACAACAGCATTGCCAGAAACGTAACCGACACTTACATTGAAGATACCCGTGCAAATGTATTGACGCAGTATTTTATGTTGGTATTTACTTATAATATCCGCAATTTTAAGGCCTCATAAGAAACCTCAGAAATATAGGTTTTGTAAATGTTCATCTACCAAACGGCGACCGCAAAAGTTGCCGTTTGGTTTTTCTTATAAATTAATCCCCAAAAACATTCGTTCGCTTAAAGACCTATATTTCCCACAATGCGTAGTGATTTTTTCAAGAAATACATCGTATGCGTTTTTCCTGTGATGCACTTGTTTTATTTCTTTCAAAATAGTTTTCCTGATAATTCTTCTCCATTCTGCTAAGAAAATTTACCATTCTCAAAAAAAAATAGCCATTCTTCCTAAGTATTGCTAATTTGGGTAAAAGTGAAATATCTTTGAACAATTAACCAAAACCAATATTCCCAACCTTTAGATTACGATGACACCCCTCCGACAGCACTCGTTTATTCGTCAAATAAAAGACATAACCGTTAGTAGTACCCTAGCTTTCTTAGTATTAGGAAATACAGCTTTATTGCAAAGCTGTGGTAGCTCAGAGCAAGACAATGAAGATTACGAAGAAGTAGAAGTATATAACAAAGGTGTACGCACGTACATTTCGGAGGTATCACGAGGTGACTTCAAAATAACGAAAGAAGAGAGTGTTCCTGCCAACAATGCTGTGGCAATTGTTACGTACCTAGATGGGAAGAAAGATACCCTCTCGCCAAGAGCAGTAAAGGCCCTTATCGACAACGAAATTACAACGCATCGTAGTTCAATTGGTCAAAGTAATAATCTCTCGAATGCTTTACTTTTTGGCGGCATGGGCTATCTGCTCGCCAAAACACTAAGTCCTAGTTACTCAAGTTTTCGCCCAGATATGGCGAATAATTTTACGAATTATCAAGATACCGATACCAATAACCCTCACAGAAACAGGCATCATAGCAGTGGCATATTAAGTCGCTACTTTGTGTCGAAAAAAACCTATGAACAATCAAGAGGAATCCATGAGCATATCAATAGCTCCAGAACCGTAAGCACTCGCCCGACAGGTGGAAAAAGCGGCTTTTTCCGTAGCTCTAGTCATGGGGGATTTCATGGGTAGTAAGCATGAGGGCTGAATTATGCGTGTAGGTTTTTGAATATAAATTCTTGAAAATCAAAACACTCACGCATTGTTTTTACATTATTATTAAGTAGCATAAACGATTGAAATGAAATTTAGCAAACTACATATTTCGCCTACACAAACGTTACAAAAAGTTGGTTGGGACTGGATGCTTGGAGAAAGCACCCTGCCTTATGTAACAGATGAAATGGTATTGGTGTCCACCACAGAAGCGGAAGCCTATTTTCAGGCGGTAAACCAATTATACGAAATGTACATTGAGGCAGCTCAATACATATTAGACCACCAACTTTGGGATGAACTGGGCATTCCTTCAAACCTTATTCCTTTGATTGAGTATTCTTGGCGAAACGAAAACCATTGGCATATTTACGGACGATTTGATTTGAGCGGAGGATTGGACGGCCGCCCCATCAAATTGATTGAGTTTAACGCCGATACCGCAACGTGCATTCCTGAAACAGCCCTTGTACAATGGGCTTCTTTAAAAGCAAATGGATTAAATGAAGCCGCACAGTTTAATACTTTATACGAATCTTTAGTCAATCAATTTCAGGAACTCAAACAACAAAACCCTCATCTCACCCCAACCTTGCTTATTTCGACGATGGAGGGTTTTCCAGAAGACGATACCAACGCACAAGTACTAGGAGAAGCTGCTTTGGAGGCTGGTTTTGACGTAGCGTTTGAGTACATTGAAAACGTAGAATTTTCGGCAACAGAGGGTATATTTAAGCAACATGAAACCGATGGTCGTTTTACGAGGTATGATTTTTGGTTTAAATTAGTGCCTTGGGAATACATTGCTTGGGATGAACCAGCCCTAGCCGACATCCTAACGCAATTGGTTTGTGCCAACAAAGTGGTGGTGATAAATCCAGCTTACACACTTCTGTTCCAGTCGAAAGGTATGCTGAAAGTGCTATGGGATTTATATCCGAATCATCCCTTGCTTTTAGCTACGAGTAGCGAAAGATTGAAAGATGGCGTATATGTGCAGAAGGTTTTATTCGGACGAGAAGGAGCAAATGTAAGTATTGTATCGGCCAATGGGCAAACCCTTGAGCAAAAAACGGGTGAATATTTTGAGCAAGCTTCTATTTATCAGGCATATACCGAATTTATAAAAGATACGGCTGGCTTTTCCTACCAAGCGGGTGTTTTTATCGCTGGCGAAGCTTGTGGTTTAGGCTTTAGAAAAGGAGGAAAAATCATTGATAACACCGCTCAGTTTTGTGGGCACATCATTGAGTAATGTACCTACAAAACTGTCTGCCCAAGTTGTTATGTAAACGATGATTACGATATAAAAACGTCAAAAAGCCTGTCCAGCAAAATCTTGCGTAAGCCGAATGTAGGGCCCTTGTGGCGTAGTGTATGGATAAAGACTGATTTGCCCAGCACAACCCATATACAACATGGCAGTGCTAAGGATATTTTGCCGATGTCCTTTCGAGTGCATCCATAAATCAAGGGCTTTTTGGGCAAGCGTTTGGTAGCTCAACATGGGCATCGGCCGCTGCGTTTTGCAGTCTATATAAAAATAACTACCATCGGCATGGGTATCAAAACAATAGCTGTTGTCTTTGCCTGTTTGTAAAATACCCATTTCGGCAATATTTTCGGCAATAGTACGAAACTGTCCATCAAAGTGCTTGATTCTTTTATCAAAACTTTCCATACCAGGTATAGGCGAGCCATGTGAATAAAAGTGTTGATAAATCATGGCTTCGCTATGAAAGCGAGCGGCTTGGTGTACGCCCAAACGGTACTGTAAGGGAGCTAAACCATATTGCCTGCGATGATGGTTGGTTTGATGGAAAAGTGCGGCATCGAGCAACTCATAGTTGGGATGATATACATCAATGGGCTGTTGTACACTGGGTAAACGCCAAAATGCCTCCTCTGACATTTGATACAAGGTAGAATCGAACATGGGTAGCGACATAAAAAAGGCTGCAATGAAAGAAAACATAGCCATTCGTTTGGATTACAGTGATAATTGCTACCTTATAACGCAAAACCCTATTCTTTTATATGAATAGGGTCAAGCTTTTCTCCTAAAATATATGGCTTTAGTTACGTAATGTATAACTCAAACTGGTGGAAAAAAAGAATTTCCAAGTTGTACTGATGTCTTCTCCTGTGTAAAGTTTGATAGGTTTTACAAGATGTGGGGTAAAATTGAGCCTGATATTGTATTTCGTAGCACTTACGCTCAACGCTACATCTGTCGCCATGATGCCAAAGTGTGATTGTGTTCCTGTTTGGGCTTGTTGTTTTTTGCCAAGTTTAGTCACTACTTGATTGAAAGGGTTTTTCTTTGTAGTAGTCGAAGTACCTGTATCGGTACTGTACAGATTAGCACCTGTCCAATATTGAGCGTATGTAATGTCTTGGTTGCCAAAAACGGCAGTTACTTTGGGAACAAGGCTTATCCTATCGAAAAAGCCAACGTTTATAAAAGACTGATAATAAGAAAAACCTGTACGAAGGCGTTTGGCTGTTTCATTACCAAAAAGTAAGGTGTAATCAACCATTGGCACCAGCTTATCAAACGTATAGCTCAACGATGCCGAAACCCAATTGGGCACTTGGTTGGCATAGTTGGGGTCGGGATTTGTCTCTATCATTCTACCAGCATCTAGCGAAACAGACCAATTATTCAGGTCTTTCATATACCCTAGAGATACCGCAGACATTTGCCATACAGGCGAACTTTTGCCATACAAAAAACTACTAAAATCGGCATACAAGCCTGATTTATGATAATAAGAAAAACTACAAGTACTATTCCACTGCTTGACTCCCAAATCTCTTCCTGCAAAAAAAGTACGATTTTGGTAATTGAAATTGATAATCAAATCAGAACTTGCCTGATTAACCACTAGGCTGTCGATGAGTTGGTTCATTTCATCGTCAGTCATTGTTTGGCGATTGGTTTGTTGAGCCAATCCAATGAGGCTCAAGCTACTCCAAGCCAGTATAGTAAGCAAAGCGGAGAATAGTGGTTTCATAACGTGAGGGAAAAGAAAAAGATTGCCTAAAAATACTTTTCATGAGCAAAAGCCTTGAATAGTACATTTAGGCAATCGTTTAGTTTGATGTATTAGCCGCCTTTTTTACCACGACTCGCCTTCCATTCAGCTTTTGCTGCCTTTTTCTCATCAGGAGTCATGCTTTTCCATTCTTGTTTGAGTTCTTTCATTTTACCTTTTGCAGCAGCTTTTTCTTCAGGGCTAAGATTCGCCCATTGTGCTTTTTTCTCGGCAAGTTTGGCTTCAAATTTTGCTTTTTCTTCCGGAGTCATGTTGGCTAATTTAGCTTCCAACTTTTCTTTTTTCTTTTCTCCGTGTCCATGGTGTTCTTTTTTCTCTGTAGTCGGTGTGTCAGTGGTTTGGGCTTGGGCAGTAAGTGCTAATCCTGCAAATACAGCCGCAGTGAGCATGGCTTTTTTCATGGTTGATATGGAAAGTTTAATGGATAAAATATGCTGAAACCAGATAAAAGTACTTATCACTTTCTTTTATCTCAACATACAATCACTTAGATATAGCTATACATATAAAGGTTTAATCAATAAAAAATAAAATTTTATCGACAAAAAAACACATTTCATCTCAAACCCATTTCCCTCGAAAATTGAATCATCCATACTACGAGCATTTCATCAAACTGACCCCGATTTTTAGTTCAGATGAGAAAACTCTTTAGCCAATTGATTAAACTCTTCGTCACTCACCTTTCTCCCCGACGTAATGACAGTACGGTAGCGAAGCGTAAGCGACTGGCTCGGTGCTAACTTATAATTGAGCGTTTCTTTTCCTTTGCTAAACACTTTTGCCCCAAGCGGATTGGCCGCAAACAAACCATAGCCTCGTGCGTGCCAATAGGTAGGATAACTCACATTTTGTGGGTGGTCGATGATACAAATAGAAATAGCCTCATCGTTGATTTTACCCGATAGATTCACCCAAGGGCCACGGGTACTCCACACGGCTTCACCATCAATGCCGTTGCTACCGTGGTATTGGCCCGTAATGCCTGTGTTGTCGAGTTTATCAACCTTGGTTTCGATGCCATTGGCATCGACAAACACATCTGGCTTATCAGAAGGGTGTTCTAATTCTCTGGCTACTCGAATAGCAAACAAGCCGTCTTTTACATCGGCAAAAGTCACTTCTGTATCGAGGGCGGTTAATTTTGTAATTCTATCAATAATGCGTTGGTCGCCTTTGGCATAAAACAAATAGGTTGTTTCTTCTTGCAAAAG
>JACCDQ011049580.1_pt1 | contig 18400 bp, 12 predicted proteins | sample 7446031 | NCBI WGS metagenome assembly JACCDQ01 (sample SAMN15323442, study PRJNA562643) | freshwater metagenome | isolation source: river surface water | place: USA:Blue River Watershed | collected 2017-08-17
CCCCTCCCAGACCGGTTCTCTTTGCCGATCCCCTCGACTGGCTCCAACAATCCGGGGAGAGACAGAGGCTTTCCCTAGAACAACTCTCGCCCCAAAGTTTGGCCTATCTAGGGGATGCGGTCTTTGAGCTTTATATTCGGACCCGTTATCTTTGGCCCCCTTCTCGTCTCAGGGATTACCATGGTCAAGTGGTGTCCCAGGTAAAAGCCGAAAATCAAGCCGCTTTATTGCAAAAACTATTGCCCTATCTCACCGAAACGGAGCAGGAAGTGGTGCGTCGGGGTCGCAATGCCACTGGTAAATGTCCCCGTCGTCTTTCCCTGACCCTTTACCAACAGGCCACCAGTTTAGAAACGCTGTTGGGGTATCTCTATCTGCGGGATGGGCAACGTCTTCAGGAACTGTTGCAGCTATTTCTTGCCTGGGAAAACCCATTACTGGATGCTTAGAGTCCTAACGAGGGTTCGTTCCTCTTTTCCTCTCTCCTCACTTTTTTGTTGCTATGCCAAAACCGCCTAAGCGTGTCAAACCCAGCCGTAAACCTGCACGCCCCTATCGTGATGCGTCCTCCCAGGGGCAGGAAGAGAATCCCCATTTTACCCCCTCAGCAAAACCCCAACGAAGCAGTAAACCCGCTCGACGACCTTTAACGGAGGGGCCCACTCTGCGCGGTGATCAAAAGGATAAACCCTTCCGTGCCAAGCGTCCTTTGGGAGATTCCCGGAGTGGCGGCGAAACATCTCGTCCCTTTAAACCTTTTCGAGAGAGAAAACCCCCGATTCTCCCCAGCCAGGATGCGCCAACGGTAACTCAGGAAGGGGAAGATGAAACCGCCTCCGATTTAATCTATGGTCGGCATTCGGTCTTAGCGGCCCTCGAAGGCGATCGCCAACTGAATCGGATCTGGGTGGTCAATCGTTTATTGTTTGATCCCCGGTTCCGTACCTTATTAATGACGGCGAAGGGGAAAGGGACAGTCATTGACGAGGTAGATAATTTTCGTCTGAATCAGATCACCCAGGGGGGCAATCACCAGGGAATCGCGGCTCAAACCACGCCCTACGCCTATTGGGAATGGGAAACTCTGCTCGACCGGGCCAAGACCCAAACGACGGAACCGGTGATCCTGATTGCTGATAGTATCAATGATCCCCATAACCTGGGAGCCATTATCCGCACGGCGGAGGCCTTTGGAGCGCAGGGGTTAATTTTGCCGCAACGGCGATCCGTCGGTGTCACTTCAACGGTGATGAAAGTGGCCGCTGGAGCCTTGGAGCATTTTCCGGTTGCCAGGGTGGTCAATCTCAGTCGCGCCCTCGAAGACTTGAAAGCGGCGGGTTTTTGGATCTACGGTACGGTGGCCGGCCAAGGGAAAGCCATTGATCAACTGGAATTACGGGGGGCGATCGGTTTAGTGATTGGTTCCGAGGGTCAGGGTCTGAGTCTATTAACCCAACGCCACTGTGATCATCTGGTATCCATTCCCCTGAGTGGTAAAACCCCCAGCTTAAATGCCTCCGTTGCGGCGGCCATCAGCCTTTATGAACTGTATCGGCAACGAGGTCTGAGTAAACTGCATTTGTAAGCCTCTATTACGGGGATTTCAGGGAATTTAGACTATGCCCTTGGAAGGCGCGATAGCTGAATCTTACCGGCACGTCACTTTAGCAATTTGTATCAGCTAAGACTGCCATAACGCCCTAAGTTTCGTTATAACTAGGGGGTCATCCCTGGGCAAACCCGCCCTCGGCCATTCTCAAGACCCCTTTCTGGGCTGGAATGTTAAGAAACATTTCAATTTCAGGGTTAAAATAACCGCTAAACGACTGCTTTTGGCAAACCACTATGAAAGATTTTTTGTTACCTGCACTGAACTGGCTCGGATTGGCCTACTGGGTCGAGATTGAAACAACGTTGCCCCGTTGCACCTACTATTTTGGCCCGTTTCTTAGCCCTGCTGAAGCAGAAATGGCTGAATTAGGCTATTTGGAAGATTTGAAAGGGGAAGGGGCCCAGGGGATTCAAGTGCGCATCAAACGGTGTAAGCCAGAAAAGTTGACGATTTTTGATGAAACGACGGAAGACAGTCTCTTTTTTAAGCGCATGATTCCAGCGAGTAGTTAGCTCCGTACCAGGTTAGAATGGGACTGCTTCACTCTTTCTTGATTTCATGCGTAAGCGGAACCGTGTTCTAACTGAACAGTACGAGCAACAAAAACAATGGTTTCAGGAGTTAGGCCGGTGGCAAGGTTCGGTCATTCCCGCAATTTTGCCCAAGGTTTTTCTGTTTATGCTGATGAGCTTGGTTGTGACAGGATTATATGTCCGGGGTCTCAACCTTGCTCTTCCCGTGAAAAGTGGACTGATTCCCAGTATTGTGTTGGGTTTATTGTTGGTTTTTCGGACGAATACGGCCTATGATCGCTTTTGGGAAGGGCGAAAACTTTGGGGAAGTCTGATCAATAATATTCGGAATTTATCGCGTTTAATTTGGGTTGCTGTCCAGGAAGTTCGCCCCCAAGATCGTCTCGAAAAACAGCAAACGTTACGTCTGTTAGAAGCTTTTGCGATCGCCATGAAGTTGCATTTACGTGGGGAAAAGGTCAATCCGGAATTAGCGCGATTAATGCCAACCAATTTTTATGAGACTCTCCAGCAGATTAATCATCCGCCCCTAGAAATTGCCTTTTGGATTAGCGATTATCTCCAACGACAACTCAACCAGCAGAGGCTTAACCCTTATCAACTGAATGCCATGTTTCAGTTATTGGATGATATGGTGGATATTCTGGGAGCCTGTGAACGTATTTTAAAAACACCGATCCCGGCGGCCTATGCCATTCACCTGAAACAACTGGTTTTTCTTTATTGTTTAACCTTACCCTTCGAGTTAGTGGATCAATTAGTGTGGTTCACCTCGCCGTTGGTGGGTTTAGTCAGTTTTGCGATTTTTGGGATTGAAGCGATCTGGGCAGAAATTGAAAATCCCTTTGGCTATGACGCGAATGACTTACCCCTGGAGCAAATTTGTCAGACGATTCAGCGTAATTTAGAAGATTTAATGCGTTTTGCGCCTGAGCTTCCAGAGTCAGATTAACCCAGACGTTAGCATCACGGAGACAACGAAAGAGCTAGACAGCCACTGCCTTCGTGACTGCCGAACCCTTCGTCCGTAGCGGTTGTGGTATCTTATTTTGTGTCGCCCTATGCCTAGACGTTGGAATAGAGACTATTACGGAGAATGGTATAGCCCTTAATTAATTCCTGAATACCACGACCCAGGGGCCATGCCGGTTGAAAGCCGGTGCTTAAAATCCGTTGATTAGACACGATGTAATCTCGTTTGTCGGGATCTTCACCAATGGGAGCCTCTAAATAAACAAAATTGGGCAGATATTTTTGAATCTCGGCACAGAGTTCCAACTTAGATAAATTGGCATCTTCTAGCCCTACATTGTAGGGTTTCCCCTTCATCGTTTCAAAATTTTCTAGGCCGTGCAAAAAGGCTTTGGCTACGTCCCGAATATGAATATAATTGCGTTTAAAATGACCTTCAAAAATGACCACTGCTCGGTCATGAACCGCCCGGTAAACAAAGTCGTTGACCAATAAATCTAACCGCATCCGAGGAGCCATACCAAACACCGTTGCTAACCGAAAAGTCATGCTATTTTCCCGCTCTAAAACGGCTTTTTCGGCTTCTACTTTCGTGACTCCGTAGAGGGAAATGGGACGCAAAGGACTGTCTTCGGTGCAGAATTTACCGGCTTCACCAATACCATAGCCACTGTTGGTCACCGGCATAAGAATGCGTTGGCTAGGACTGGCTAAACGACATAACATTTGCACCGCGTCCTGATTGATGGTTTTCGTGCCAATTTCATCCCGACTACAGAGGGGGGCCCCTACTAAAGCCGCCAAGGGAATAATGACATCGGCCTCTTTTAAGAGTTCTTTAATTAACGATTCATTGCGACAGTCTCCCCGCACAATTTGAAAAGTATCGTAATGACAACATTCCGCCAGGCTGGATTGACGAAACATGAAATTATCTAAAACGGTAACGGCGTGTCCCTGCTCTAAAAGAGTTGGTGTTAAAACAGAACCAATGTAACCTGCACCGCCAGTAATGAGAATTTTCATAGGATTGCTAGAAAAATAACGCTTTGAAGGATTGACAGAAGATTCAGACTCGTTAACCTCGGAAAAATAGCAGTATTTCCTTTGGGTCAAGGGTTAATTCGCTATCATTAAAGCATCTTTTTGTTTCACCGCTTCTAAATAGTGGGCGATCGCCTCTTCTGAGGAACCGGAAAACCGAATCCGACCGCGCTCCAACCAGATAGAGCGTTCACAGGATTCTCGAATAAACTCTAGACCGTGAGAAACTACTAAAATGGTGGTGTCTTGGTTCCATAATTTGTCCATGCGGGCCTGACATTTGTGTTTAAAACTTTCGTCCCCTACGGATAACACTTCATCCAAAATTAAAATATCCGGTTCCACATCGGTGGCGATCGCAAAACCTAAACGCGCCATCATCCCTGATGATAAAGCCTTAACGGGAGCATAGGCATAGTCCTGTAATTCCGCAAAATCAAGAATATCGGGAACTCGCACCTTCATTTCTTGACGAGAAAACCCCAACATCACCCCGTAGAGAATAATATTATCTTTCACGGAAAGATCCGGATCAAAGCCACCTCCTAACTCAATTAATGGAGCTATATCTCCCTTGACCCGCAATTTTCCTCTACTGGGTTCTAAAATGCCACAGATCACCTTCAAAAGGGTAGATTTCCCTGAACCATTGGAACCGATAATACCAATTTTTTCCCCCGAATTGACCACTAAATCCACATTATCCAAAACTAACTTTTTGGTAGGTTTGCGATACTTACCTTCCAAAAACGAAAGAATTGTTCGCTTGAGGTCATAGGAAAATTCCTCTTGCGTCCGGCGGTGGAGGGTTACTTGGTCTAGGCGAATAACTTCAGTCATCGAAAAAAAATAGGGCCTTTTACAATAAATCCATGAATTGCTTTTGCCAGGAACGAAAACAAAACCAACCAACGGCTAATAAAATAAAACCATTTAACAGGGAATGCAACATTAATCCCAAGTCGGGCCAGGAACTACTAAGGGAAATTTGACGAATACTTTCAATAATCGGTAGTAAAGGATTAATGATCAAAAAGCTCTGAACGGCTTTAGGAACAATCTTCACCGGATAAAAAATTGGCGATCCTATCCATAACATAAAACAGACTAATTCATAGAAATAAGGCAAATCCCGGAAGAAAACGTATAAAGCACTGACTAGATAGCCGACCCCTGCACACACTAAAGTTAGAGCAATTAAAGGAACGATTAGAGCCAATAAATTAACCACGATTAACAGAGGATTATGGCTACCAAGATTATGAATGACGGTTACGAGGGCCAAAAGCGGTAAGGGGCCAACAACAAATTGAAAAACATTGGCCACAATCATCGAGAGGGGAAAAACGGTGACGGGCAAACGAATTTTATTCATTAAACTACCGTTACCGACCACGCTGGCTAAGGCTTGGTTTGTGGAGGAGGAAAAAAAGTTAATGACCACTAGCCCAGTGAAAGCGGCCAGCACATAATTCTGAATAGAACCATAGAAATCTTTGAAAACGGCTCCAAAAATGGCTGTGTAGAGGAGCGTCATGATCAAGGGATTTAACAAAGACCAATAAACGCCTAGCAAGGAGCCTCGGTACCGCCCTTTGAGATTTCGCTCTACCAAGATATGCAATAGCTCCAGGTATCGCTGAAAAGGCGACCACTGCAAGCGAGTGGGTACCGATAGGGTCATAGGAAGGGGAATAAATGCCACTACGAGAATAATGGGGTATTGTATAGAGTCACGTCACATTTGTCGAGGATAGGTCTAGGTGGGTTCCCTAGCCAGTTGCTCAAGTGGTTAATTCTGTTCTTCATTTATTGAAGTTCTCCGTCTCAAAACATTGAAGCATGAGTAGCTCTTCATAGGTACAGTAGAGGGTGCGATAGTCATAATTTTTGGCGAATTGCTTCGCTTGTTGACCGATCGCTGTTAGCTGTTCCGGACGTTGTAACCAATCACTAATGCGCTGGGGATAACGTTCAAGCTGATCTTCCACTAGGGCATTAACCCCGGATTGAATAGGATAACCCCGAAAGGCGATCGCGGTTCCCAACAGGGCTTTACCGTAGGCCATCGCTTCTAAGGTTTTGACCGACATTCCCGTGCCCTGGGTTAAGGGCGCAATCACTAACGCCGCGTGATGGTAAAGATAAATTAAATCTGTTTCGGAGACTTTACCCAGGGCAAAAAATGGTTTTTGCCAGGCTAGGGGCCAACAACTACCGACTACTACCCAATCAAAGGGTAAAGGCAGACTTTGGCTCCAAGCTTGCATCTGTTTCACCGCTTCAATATTCGGAGGATGTTGACTACCGACAAATAAACAAAAAGGGCGACTAACATCTCGTTGGGTATGCCAAACCTCCAGGGAACAGGTAGTGGGTGAATGGTGCCAGGTCATGGCGATTTTTTGGGTATCAATCCCAATGGAGACACAATGGCTAGAAATTCCATAGTTGGCAAAAAACACCTGGTCATCAGGAGTTAAGGTAATGACTTCATCGGCTTGCTGAAGAGCTTGTAATTCTTCCCCTAAAGCAATTCGACCCAAGGGACTTTCTAGGGATAAATTTTTGGCCAAGACATCATGGGCGGTGATCAATAACTTAACCGATTTTTGCTGACATAGTTTTCCCAGAAGATAACCCCAAAAAGGATACTCTAAGATCACAACATCAGCCCAATCCGTAATTTGATCTAACCAATTTTGAAACTGGACATCAAAGCGAAATTGATAATAAATCCAGGGCAACCAATGCTCACCTGATTCTGATTCCAGAATTTTATCTGAAGGATTAACCAACGCTAAATCTGCTGACCAAGACCGATAAGCATCTTGATAAACTTGTTTAACTAAATCTGCTTGCTCAAAATAGGGTTCATAGTATTCATAATAAACACCCTTTGACCACAGACTGCGAGATTGACCCAGGGTATAAAAATGAAGATCATAGCCTTGTTCTGTCAGGTAATCTAACATCAATCCGGTTCTTTGACTGGCTCCACTCCGTCGCTCTTGAATATCACCCCAGGGATAAAGAATGGCAATTTTAGGCGTTGTCAGTTCCAGTTTTAAGGGCAGTGCTTGAGACCCCAAGGATTGGCTTAAAATCTTTTCTAGTTGGTGAAGATAGAACCGCGCAATCCCGTCTGAATTCACCGATGGTAAATTCTCTTTTTCTTGCCAAGCATAAACCTTTGTTTTTTGGGTTAATTCCTCTAACTTGGCCGCAAAACCAGGCGATCGTGTTACTAAGGCTTGACACTGTTGAAGAATCTGGATCTCCTGGGCTAATTCCTGGGGATCAATCTCCCGTTGATTCACTCTGGCGTAGTCGTAACTTACAAAAGACTCAATTTCTGCAATAATCGGCAGGAAAGTGTTTGGCAACCAGGCAAAAAGTAAGGGAGAATCTAGCCAAATTAAGTCAAATTTTTGCGATTGAATTAAGTCAACTAACTCGTTTGTTAACGATTTTGCTTGGTTCGTTTGCCAATCTTGTTGCCAGGAGGAACCGGCACCAGTGGTCATTAATGCTGATAATTGCCACCAAATTTGAGTGACTCCGGAGGATTTCAGCAAAGATTGTATTTCACTAACTGCTTGCTCTTCGGGTTGCCTTAATCCATAAATTAATAAATCCACTCGATAACCATTTTTGACTAAAGTTCGTAAGGCTTTACCTTGAAAACGATGGTAAGGTTTTAAGAGTTTCTCCTCGGCTACAACCATCAAAATTCTCGGAATCTTTAGGACAGTATCCCTCACTCGTTGCGGTGGTGGGCTTAATAAAATTTGTAATAGGCGATCAGGAGACTGACTTTCACACCATTGTTCTTTAAACTGTTGCGCTTTTTGAGTTAAACTCTCCAAATTGGCGATCGCGTCTATAACCGATTGAGGAAAATCTTGCGGATTCTCATAAATTCGGGCGCGAGTTTCATCTACCTGTTGAGCTAACCAACTCCCCGCAGGAACGACTACCGGTTTCCCCGCCGCTAAAGCCTCTGTTAAAACTCCAGAAGTCCGTTGATAACTTTGGGGATTGTAAGGCAAAATCACTAAATCTGCCGAGACTAACAGGGAATAATATTGATCAGCACTCATCGCTTCATGAATGAGCTTAACGTTCTGACTAGGATAACTTGCGAGTGTTAATTTTGCCTCTAAAATTCCTGGTTCTCCCCCTTGAATATTATAATTGGACTGAATAATTAACTGAATTTTTTCCGGTGCTAAATAATCATCCCAAAGCCTCTTAACCAAATTGGGTAAGTGATGATAACCTTTTTCAGAACGAGCGTCTCCCAAATAAACAATTTTTAACGGATGATTAATGGTTGGCGGAATAGCCGTTAATTTTTCTTGACGAAAAGGAATCGGAATTTGCGTTAAACGCACAGGACTGAGTGCATGATATTGATTGACTAAATCTTCCGTATCCGTATAAAAGCGAATTTTGCTGGGCCAAAGCTGACTATCAGCAAAGGCATTGAGACATCCTTTTAATCCTAATCCTGGCGTGTTAACAATAAAAGATTCTTGGGGATGACGACGTAAGAGAATATGGTAAATGGGAGAATTTTCTGTTGCATTTTTCGTTAAAAAATAATAAAGATCTTCAAGCTGTGGAATCCCAATAGTATGAATAAAAACATGATCCCGCTCAGTTAAATTTAAAGTAGGCAAGATTTCAGCCCAGGTTTCAATAAAACGTTGAGGCTGATTAAGAGTAGGGGGATTAGGGGTTGTGTTTAAAGGAACAGTAGGCAGAATTTTTTGAATGATTGGAGTCAAAATTTTATCAATCATTGAACCCATAAATCGGATGACTCCCCAAACAATTTTTAACAGCCCCCAAGTTGTATTTGCTCCAGGAATAAAACGCAATAACGCCAGATCTCTTTTGATCCAACTCTTTAAACGAGTGGTACTGCCAAAAACTTTTTCTAAAAATAACTGAATTAAGGGGTGAGGAAGCGTTGGAGATTGAATAGTCGTTATTTCAGGGGATACCGCCTCTATCGCTTGAGAGGTCTCAATCGGCTGATCAAACCAATCCACCGCAAAAATCGGAATTACCTCGATACCCTGGGGAGCCAGCGATCGCCGAAAAGTACGATTCGCTAAAATAATCGGTTGATAGCCCGCCCGTTGAGCCGCTTCCGCCACCGCCAGACTACATTCGTAATGATGGCCTTGTAAGTCACAGAGAGAATGATCGACGACAATAAAATGATAGATCAAAATTATTTTTTATAGTCTTAGTGTTTTAGTAAAACCCCAATATGGAGTTTTATGAACGTATTGATAGGTTTATGCGCTCTGCTAGCTCGCAAGGTTTAGACTGTTTCAAAGGGATTAGCAATTTATTCCTTTTAACCGAATCCTTGATGAGTCCATGGTACTTGAAAGCGGATGAGTGCTCTCGGCTTTGGCAAACTTCGTCCATTTTGGAAACTGTAGTTTTTTTCAGACATGTTCCCATGAACAAGTTCCCCTTTTTTAGGGGGATTCAGGGGGAGCGATCAGGGATCTCCAAAAACTAGGGGTTTCAAGATTAGACTGGGTTTAGAATCATTTTCTTGAGAAATCTCACATTCTATGGTATCATACTACGGTGAAAGAACTTAGTCGTTTACGTTAAGTGCTTTCACTTCTTGACTTAGACACAAATTAGGGTGTTTCGATGGATAGAAAAGAAAAAATTTTGCACGACCTTAATCGTCAGGGATTAGGTCTTGAAATTGGCCCAAGCCATAACCCAATAGCTCCCAAAAAAGATGGCTTTAATGTTCATGTCATTGATCACATGAGCAAAGAAGAGTTAATCACGAAATATAGAGATCACCCTGTTAATATTGAGAACATAGAAGATGTTGACTTTGTTTGGAAAGGGGAAAGTTATCAAGAATTGACCCAAAAGTCTAAATATTATGACTGGATCATTTCTTCTCATAGTATTGAGCATACCCCTGATCTAATTGGCTTTCTGAAAAATTGTGATCAAGTTCTCAAAGATAATGGATTAATTTCGTTGGCTATCCCGGATAAACGCTACTGTTTTGATCATTTCAGACCTATTACCGGGTTAGGGAAAATCATTGACAGTCACATTGAAAAAAAAGTTATTCACTCCGCCGGTGATGTTGCAGAGTTTCTTTTGAATTTTGTGACAAAAGGAGAAACTATTGCCTGGGGTGATGGCTCCATTGGTGAGTACTTGTTGTCTAATAGTGATGCTATTGCCAGTGAGCAGATGCAATATGTCATGAATAGCAAAGCTTACGTGGATGTTCACGCTTGGTGTTTTGTTCCACATTCATTCCGGCTAGTCATTCATGATCTTTATCAATTAGGCTTTATTCCTTTTCAGGAGGTTAATTTTTTCCCAACTGCAGGGTGTGAATTTTTTGTGACACTGGGACGAAAAGGTAAGACCCCAGTTGTTAACCGACTAGATTTTTTGAAGGAGATTGAGAACGAATTGAAAGTATGCTAGTTGAGGGTATTTGAGATTTTCAAGGCACAGGCACACCTTTTATAGAGGAATCATCAACTTATTCAACTTCTTGTTCACGCAATTAAACTTCTTATGGATATAATACAAAATATTTTCTCTTCTGACAACAAAAGCTATCCGCAAACAAATATTCTGAGTGAATCAGAGTTAGATGAAAATACTAGCTTTAAAAAAATTCTAGATTTTGTTGGAGAAAATAAATATGTTTTAGATATTGGTTGTGCTACTGGTTATTTAGCCTCACTATTAAAACAAAGAGATTGTAGGGTGGTCGGCATTGACATTAATGAAAAATCCGCCAATGCGGCCCGCAAGGTCTGTGAACAGGTAATAATTGCGGATCTAGACTTTACACCGATTTCCGAGTTATTGGCTAAACAGAAATTTGATGTTGCTATTTTTGGGGATGTTTTGGAGCATCTCCGTAACCCATGGCAAATCCTTCAAGATACTCATAAAATCCTATCCGAAGATGGTTTCATTGTTGCATCAATTCCTAATATTGCTCATGGTGCGACTAGACTGTCTTTACTTAAGGGAGATTTTGAATATCAAAAAATGGGGATACTTGACAGCACGCATCTCCGCTTTTTTACGCGTTACTCCATTGAAAAATTGTTTGAGAACACTGGTTATCTTGTAAGTGACATCGAGAGGACTATTGTTCCTGTGTTTGAGCAATCAGAGTTAATTCCTGATTTAAACCCTTCTGAATTTAATAGAGCAATACTAGGGTATCTTGAAGAAAGAGAAGAGATTGAAACTCTACAATTTATTGTTAAAGCTTTTCCTACCGGTGACAAAAAATCTATTTTATTTCATGAAAGAATTGATGAATTAAAATCAGAGTTAGAGCAATCTAAAGAGAGATTATTAAGCACTCAATTAAAGCTGAAACAGTCTAATATTCTGCTTCTAAATAATCAATCAGAGATACAGCAACTTAAGGCTATTAGTCTGCATAATCAGTCAAGTTTAGCACTAGAAGCATTAGGCGTATTAAAAAATTTTTCTAGTAAACTGAACGACATGCATTCTTATAAAATGCAGATTTTGTCTGATCAATCTAGATATAGAACACAGACTAACTGGAGGAATCTATTCGGAATCTATCATAAAATTCACGATCTTTTAGATAAAAAAATCAAATTTTTGAATTTACTATTAAGTAATACTCTTAAGGCTTTTTTACAGTTTCAGAAAGTATTTTGGTGGATTGTCAGTTTCCAATTTAACAAAAAAATGGCGCGACGAAAAGTGGCACAAATAATCACAAATAGTGGTCTTTTTGATACTGGGTACTATTGGAAACAAATTCCTAACGACCCTATTGCTAATAAGGACCCTTTGGGACACTATATTGACGTTGGTGTCAGTAAATTTCTCAATCCTCACCCCTTATTTGATACAAAGTTCTATCTTGAGAACTATCCAGAAGTCATTGAAAATAACATCAATCCTTTAGCCCATTATTTACTAACGGGAGCCAGACAAGGTTATCAGCCTCATCCACTTTTTAACACAGAATATTACATTCAAGAATATCCTGATGTTTTAGATTCAGGGATTAACCCCTTATATCACTACAGCCAAATCGGTGTTAATGAAAATCGAGATCCATTCAAATGTTGCAAGATTAAGATTGGTTTCCCTTATATTTCTAGAGATTTTCCTGTTTGCTTAGAAGGAATTCCAAAAAGTAATTCGACTGAATATCAAAAGTGGCTAGATTACCATTATCCATCGCCAATTGATCTTGCTCAGATGAAAATTAAGGCAAAGGAATTTAAATATCAGCCTTTAATTAGTATTATTATGCCAACTTTTAACACTAAGGGTGAGTACTTGAGGGAAGCAATTCAGTCTGTTCTAGACCAAGTTTACGAAAAATGGGAGTTGTGCATTGCTGACGACTGTTCTACAAAAAAACACGTAAGACCGATATTAGAAGAATATAAAAAACAAGATGAAAGAATCAGGGTATTGTACCGTGAGACCAATGGGCATATTTCTGCTGCGTCTAATTCGGCTCTCAGCTTGGCACAAGGCGAGTTTATTGCCCACTTTGACCATGACGATTTGCTAACCCCCCATGCATTATTTCGAGTTGTCGAGCTATTGAATAAACAGGTTGATGCAGATATGATTTACTCCGACGAAGATAAAATTAACGATGATGGCTTATTGAGTGATGCTTACTTTAAACCGGATTGGTGTCCTGATTCTTTTTTGTCGAGAATGTATATTTGTCATCTTGGGATTTATCGCCGCTCCATTGTAGAAGAAATTAATGGATTTCGCTTAGGGTACGAAGGAAGTCAAGATTATGATTTAGTACTTCGTTTTACTGAAAAAACCAACAAAATTTTTCATATCCCTGATATTCTCTATCACTGGCGAATTCATCCAGAATCAGCCGCAAGTGGCTTAAGCAGTAAACTCTATGCTATATTTGCCGCAAAACGAGCAATTGCTGATGCTTTAAAGCGACGAGGAGAGCCAGGAGAAGTAACAGACGCTCCTTTCTATCCTGGCAATTACCTTGTTCGTTACAAAATTGAACATAATGATTTAGTGAGCATTATTATCCCGACGCGAGATATGGGAGGAACACTAGAAAACTGTTTGAAATCAGTCTTTGAGCTGTCCACTTACCCTGATTTTGAAGTTATTGTTGTTGATAACGGCAGTACAGAATCCTTAGCCAAGAAAGTATTAAATAAGTGGAGCTTAAGACAACCTAGAAATTTTAAAGTTATTAATATGGATATCCCCTTTAACTTTTCTAAGCTTAACAATTATGCAGTTCAGCATAGCAAAGGAAAGTATCTTCTTTTTCTGAATAACGATACTGAAGTCATCACTCCTGATTGGATAGAAGCGATGGTAGAACAATCTCAAAGAATTTCCATTGGGGCGGTGGGGAATATGTTACTTTACCCAGACAATACGATACAGCATGCAGGTGTCGTTAATGGAATTGCTTATTGCTGTCGCCATGTTCATAGACCATTGAAACTCGGTGACCATGGCTATTTTAACTATCTTAATTTAGTAAACAACTATTCCGCTGTTACTGGAGCCTCTTTAATGTGCCGTCGCTCTGTATTTGATGAAGTAGGAGGTTTTGACGAAATCTTAGCTGTTAATTTTAATGATATTGATTTGTGTTTAAAAATGATTGAAAAGGGTTATCAAAATGTATATTTACCACACGTGCGTCTATATCATTATGAATCTAAAAGCCGAGGTTATGATTTCATGGATCAAAATATGAAAGCAAGGCTTTACTGCGAAGCGAAATACTTTCAGACCCGTTGGCAGAAAATTATTGAGCAGGATCCTTGCTATAATCCAAACCTAACCATTGAGTATGAGGATTTTCGGATTCGCCACAAATAGATTGTGGTATTTTTTGTACGGAAGTGTATTTAATTGTTGCTCCATTCTTTAAAATAACTTTATCACTTGGTTACAATAGCTTTTTGTGACAAAATAGGGATGGTGTTAATAAAAAACTTAATATGAGTAGAAATTTGACGAATTATTATGATAAGTTCATTGGTACGTAACAATGCTAGCAAGTGATTTAAAGATAATCATTGATGGGGTCTTTTTTCAGATCAATCCGACGGGAATTGCTCGTGTTTGGCGTAGTATTTTGACAACTTGGCAAGATACAGGGTTTGCTCAGTCTTTAATCGTGATTGATCGCGGTCAAACGGCTCCGAGAATTGCAGGCATTACCTACTATGAGATGCCGCTTTATGATTATCGAGAAATTGGTCAGGATTGTAAACATTTACAAGAAATTTGTGATCGCCATGGAGCAGATTTGTTTATTTCAACTTATTTTACCACGCCCTTAAGAACGCCAAGTATTTTAATGGTGCATGATATGATTCCTGAAGTGTTAGAGTTTGATTTGACTGAAATTTGTTGGCAGGAAAAACATCGTGCGATTTTGTATGCTAATCATTATATGGCAGTTTCTCAAAATACAGCCAACGATTTAATGTGTTTTTATCATCATATTAAACCCGAACAAATACGTGTCATTTATAATGGTGTTGATGCTCAATTTCAACCAGCATCCTTACAAGAAATTGAGCAAATCAAATCCAAATTAACTATTCAAAAGCCTTATTTTTTACTGGTTGGCTCTCGTATGAGTTTACAGGGTTATAAAAATGCAATTCTCTTTTTTAAAGCATTCCATCAATTGATCAATAAGACTAATTTTGAGATTGTTTGTGTAGGGGGTGATTCTCAATTAGAGCCAGTATTAGCTGATTTTGTTCAGGGAATAACTGTTCATTTTGTGAGATTAAATGACCGGGAACTAAGGGCTATTTATTCAGGGGCGATCGCCTTGGTTTATCCCTCAAGGTATGAAGGTTTTGGATTACCTATCGTTGAAGCAATGGCCTGTGGTTGTCCCGTGATTACTTGTTGCAATTCCTCTTTACCCGAAGTCGCAGGGAAGGCGGCAATTTATGTTGATGAGCAGAATGAAGCAGAAATGCTATGGGCCTTACAGCAAGTACAATTACTGGAGATTCGCATTCCCTTAATTCAGATGGGTCTAGACCAAGCCAAGAAGTTTTCTTGGGAAAAAATGGCTGATGATATGATGAAATTTTGCCTAGAAATTGCACTAAATTTACCCAAACAAGCAACAGCATTTGATTTACTCTGGCAAGATTTTCGACACACATACATTGACCTAGAGAAAAATCAGCAACGTCTTCAGCAACTTCAAAGTTATATTGATACTCAATCTACAAATCTACAGCAATTACAGCAGGACAAGCAAGTTTTATCAAATCAAATTCAACAATTAGAAGAAGAAATTCAAAATTCACTCATTATTCGAGAATTACTAAAAAAATTAATCAAACAGTTAGCTCATAAATGGATAAGGTTTTTGTTAAAATTTAGGGAATTATTTTATTACTTTATCTCCTAAATCAGGCTTTAAAATAGATGCATTTAATCAAGTATCTTTGCCAATCCTAGCGAGAATACAGAAAGATGCTCAGTTTAAATCTATTGATACTATTGACAAGTATCCTGTTTTGCTGTATAAAAGGATTCTATTTAAAAAATACTGATTCCGAATTAGTTTGTGTCTTACCTGCGTTGCCACAGACTTGTCACGTAAGGGGTTCACCCAAAGAAGAGCTTATGAACTGTCTTTTGTCTCTTCCCATAAGTGTTTTTCAGTGAAATAAACACTGATTACAGGGATCTCGATAAAATCAAGAGTCTCAAAGTCTTATTCTCTCGTAGCCACAAACTCATGCGGAACTAGAAAAAATAATTAAAATTTAAAAAATAATTAAAATTTTATGTTTAGCAGTCAACAACTTCAAAGATGGCGTAAAAAAAATCTTTACTACTATCAAGATATTGAGAATCTCTGCAAGTTTTTTATTCAATCCGGCTCACGAGTCCTAGATGTAGGTGCTAAATTAGGTGATTTATTAAATGCGGTAAATCCTAGTTATGGATTGGGAATAGACAGTAATACTTCTTTTGTAGAAAAAGCAAAAGAAAAATACCCTGACTTGGAATTTGAGATTGTCGCTCCTGAAGAATTTTCATCGCGGCAAGTCTTTGATTATATTATTGTAGCCAATACGATTAGTTCTTTAGATAATATTCAGAAATCTTTTGATAATTTACACCAAGTTTGCCATTCTTCTACCCGGTTAATTATTTCTTTCCATAATCCAGCTTGGGAATTAATTTTAAGATTGGCAACTTTGTTAAAACAGAGGATGCCCTTACCTTCTTCTTCTCTGAATTGGTTAAACCTAGAAGATGTAGAAAATATCCTTTCTCTTACTAATTTTCAAGTGGTTGAACATGGTAAGCGTCTTTTATTTCCTAAAAATATTCCTTTTATATCAAATTTCTTAAACAAATTTATTGCACCTTTGCCGGTTATCAATTCTTTTTGTCTTACGGAATATGTAATTGCTAGACCGAATCTAAAGAAGAAACTTCAATTTTCAAATGAAATCTCCGAACTCACTTGTTCTGTAATTGTGCCAGCTCGTAATGAAGCCAATAATATTGAGGGCTGTGTTGCGCGTCTTCCTAAATTAGGTAAACATACAGAAGTGATTTTTATCGAGGGACATTCTAAGGATAATACCTGGGAGGAAATCCAACGTGTTCAAGCTAAATATCAAGATCAATGGGACATCAAGATGTGTCAACAAACGGGAAAAGGGAAAGGCAATGCTGTTCGAGAGGGTTTTGCGATCACAACGGGGGATATTTTTATTATCTTAGATTCCGATTTAACCGTGCGTCCTGAAGATTTAATCTATTTTTTTGAGGCGATCGCCTTATCCCATTGTGAATTTGCCAATGGCTGTCGGTTAATTTATCCCGTTTCAAAGGAAGCCATGCCCTGGTTAAACCGTATGGCAAATCGTTTTTTTGCATGGCTACTATCCTATCTTCTCAATACAAAAATTAAAGACTCCTTATGTGGCACAAAAGCGATACGGAAAGAACATTATCAAAAAATTGCCCAAAATCGCAGCTATTTTGGAGAATTTGACCCCTTTGGCGATTTCGACTTATTATTTGGGGCCGCCAAATTAGGTTTACAAATCCAAGACATTCCCGTCAGGTATGTTCCTCGTAGTTACGGAGAATCGAATATTCAACATTTTAAAGAAGGATTAGTACTCTTGAAAATGTGTCTATATGCGGCTAAAAAAATTAAATTTGTTTAGTTTAATTATTCAATATTACTCAATCAATGACAACGAATTATGTTATCTAAACTCATTAATTATCTCAAGTTACCAGAATCTTCTCAACTAAAAGATTTAGATAATTCTAATAATATTTATTGCCTTCGCAGGATCATCCAGAGAAAAACGTTTCTGCGTAATGTGTATTTATCTTTCTATAAAATTTTTACAAATTCGTTTACTAGCCATCCCATGAAAGGAGATATTGTCGAATTAGGGAGTGGTGCAGGTTTTTTAAAAAAACTTTATCCTCAAGTTATTACATCAGACATTCTTCCCTATAAAGGAATCGATTTGGTTTTTTCAGGATTAGCAATGCCTTTTCAAAATGAAAGTGTTCGAGCATTTTTAATGATAGATGTTTTACATCATATAAAAGATTCACGCTTGTTTTTTAAAGAAATTCAGAGATGCTTTAAAACCCATGGTAAGATCATTATGATTGAACCGGCAAATACGCTTTTTTCTCGCTTTATTTATACCAATTTTCATCACGAACCTTTTGAGCCAAAAGGAGATTGGGGCTTTGAAGAAAGTGGCCCCCTATCCGGAGCAAATATGGCAATTCTTTACATTATTTTTCATCTAGATCTTAAACAACTTTTAGAAGAATTTCCTGAATTTAAAATTACTTCGATCAAGATTCATACACCATTTCGTTATCTTTTAAGTGGGGGTTTATCTTTTCGTCAACTTCTACCTTCGTGGAGCTATAACTTAATTGTTTTGTTAGAATTTATTCTGACCCCTCTAAATTCTTTTTTAGGGATATTTATGACAATTGAATTAGAGAAAAAGGCGGTTAATCCGGTTTAGATGGCTCTCCTGACTTAGGGGTGAAAAGTGTATAATGGTTTACAAAAGGTTAGGAATTGAAAAATGCTATATTTTCTTGAAAATCTTCTTAAATTACCAAAAGTAAGTATTCAAAACGTCATTCAAGA
>JACCDQ011044268.1_pt1 | contig 18398 bp, 16 predicted proteins | sample 7446031 | NCBI WGS metagenome assembly JACCDQ01 (sample SAMN15323442, study PRJNA562643) | freshwater metagenome | isolation source: river surface water | place: USA:Blue River Watershed | collected 2017-08-17
AATCGCCGCTCTTGAAAAGGCTCCGGGCATCGTACTTCAGGATAATCCTAAAGAAAAAATCTATCCCATGCCATTAACTGCACATGATAAAGATGCTGTATTTGTGGGAAGATTGAGGCTAGATGAGTCACACGAAAACACATTGAACATGTGGGTTGTTTCCGACAATCTACGAAAAGGTGCTGCAACCAATGCCGTTCAAATTGCTGAAGCACTTCATAGAAAAGGATGGATTTAAATACGATTCGATAGTCTGATATTACCCAGGATTTTATTAGAAAATTCTTTTTTTAGATAACTTTTTTGAATCGAAATTGTTAGTAACTGCCTAGGAAAGGAATTAACTTATTTTTCTAATCCTGAGTTTCACCATCATAGCAGAAAAAACAATGTCTGAACAGACCCATCAACCCGATAATCCCGAAACAGATAATCGGCCTTTATATTTAAAAGATGCGATCTATCAGGGAGAATTACACAGTGTGCCTTATGCGCTTACTGTTAGTTCTCCCAAAATAGAACCCATTGATAAACGCTTGTTGAAAGCAAATGCTCATGAAGCCATGCAACACCAAGCAGAACAACAAATTTCTATGTTGAAGAAGCAAGCCGAACTGCTTCTTCGTCAAGCCAAAGAAATTGAACAGCGTCTTGAACTTTCTCATGCTATTTATAAAGCTGAAATCAATTTTGAACCTGTAATTAACGGAATCTATCACCTATATCAAAAAGACGACGGACAACAAGTTCTCAGTATGGTTGCTCCTTACGAATGGGGAAAGTCAATGAAATTTTCCATGTTTTTAAATACAGTTAGATTGCTTCCCGATAAAACTTGGGAGATTTTAATGTAATAACAAACAACTCTTATCCGTAAGTTTTTACACACGAATAGTCTAAACGCAAGCGTATAAATTTCTAGTATTCAGCAATTTTATCTATGGCGTTTCGCACGCTACCTTCTTTCAACAACATCATTTGAGCGGTATCGTAATCCAGTCCCGTTTCTTCCACAATCATGCGTGTTCCTCGGTCAATCAACTTATCATTGGTTAACTGCATATCAACCATTTTATTTCCTTTAACCCGACCTAATTTGATCATTACTGAGGTTGTAATCATATTTAACACCATTTTAGTAGCTGTACCTGCTTTCATACGAGTTGAACCCGTTACAAATTCAGGTCCTGTTATAACTTCAATGGGGAAATCGGATGCTTCCGCAACCACAGAATTTGGGTTACATACTATGGATCCTGTTACAATACCTGCTGCTTTACACTGATTCAAAGCACCCAAAACATAGGGTGTTCTTCCCGATGCGGTTATACCAATTACAAAATCCTTAGGGGTAATATTCCAACTTTCAAGATCTTTAAATCCTTGATTTACATCATCCTCTGCAAACTCAACCGCTTTACGAATGGCTCCATCTCCTCCAGCAATTATTCCGATCACTTTATCGAATTCTACTCCGTAAGTTGGCGGACATTCAGATGCATCCACGACACCCAACCTTCCACTTGTACCAGCGCCTAAATAAAACAATCTTCCCCCATTCATCATTTTTTGATATAAAGAATCAACCAATTTCACAATTTGAGGAATTGCATTTTCCACTGCTGTTGCAATGGAATGATCTTCTTTATTAATACCTAGCAATAAGGATTCTGTGTCTTTTAGTTCTAAATCGGTGTGATTGGATGTTTGTTCCGTATTCATTGTAATGGAGTGAGTTATTAATAATTTTTTGATCAATTAGCGGCTCGCTTTATAGTCATACACATAGGAATAGTCAAATTAATTCAAATATTTTAACCAAATAGAGCTTCAACAAAGATAATTAGTTCTATTAATTTTTTGGGGGATAACAGAGCGGATAGTAAGTTTGTATACTATTAAAAATACATTCAACTTCAAGTACATTTCAATTGGCAACGCATTTATCAATCTAATGCACAATACCGATTAAAATCCTGGATCATTTATTTTAAAAAACAAACATGAAAAACTACAGTTCCATCTTTACCGACGATATATCTACTCTTCAGAAAGAAATAAAAGCCAAATGGCTTCAAGTATTAGAATTCATTGAACAGAATTTCGATAAAAAACCCGACCTCAATGCAGTACTATTTTTAGTGGGAATTCGAGAATTGGGGCAAATTCCCGAAAAACCATTCTCCAAAGAAGACAAAACACGTTTAATGCATATTGCTAATTGCAAAGCTCTAAGTTACTCTGGATACTATGAATTACAAGGCATTAATCGTGAGGGTTGGCCTGTTTGGGAAAATGTAAAACCCTTACCCAATCTAACATTAATAGAACAAGAGAATCTGTTGCGACAACATTTGATTGAATATTTCGAGCGCGAGGAAATAATACAATTCAAATAATTCTGACAACCTTTAAATAGACTCAGCTACTTCTGTTTATTAACTATTTCAACCACTTTTTAAAACTACAAATGAAACATACGACCAAATTATTAGTTTTTGCTGCTGTTGTAGGAATTTTCGCCTGCAATACCAAAGGATCCGAAAAAGATGTCATGGAATCGGCTATTAATCAAGATAAAAGATCGAACATTCCCATGACAGTGCCCGACACTACCGCACCATCGAATTGGACTCAAGTGCTATTAGAAACAGATTATGGCAACATTACCATTGCATTGAATCCAGCAACTCCCAAGCACACAGCCAATTTCATCAAATTAGTGAAGGAAAAATATTATGATGGTGTTCTATTTCACCGTGTTATTCCTGGATTTATGATTCAAACCGGCGATCCCGTTAGTAAAACTGCAAAACCAGACCAGCCATTAGGCGAAGGAGGACCCAACTATAAAATACCTGCAGAATTTGTAGACACTTTATATCATTTTAAGGGTGCGCTTGCAGCGGCTCGCCAAGGAGATGAATTCAATCCGATGAAAATGAGTTCTGGATCTCAGTTCTACATAGTTACAGGAACTGCTGTAGATGAAAACAGTTGGAAAGGAATGATAGAACAAACCGCAATTAAAGAATTTATAGCTAGACCAGAAAACAGAGAATGGGCTTTAAAAATCAATACCGCGATCGAAATTGGAAACCAAGCTGCAATTGATCAAGCAGTAAACGAAATAAAACCTCTAGCAAAACCAGCAATCGATAGTATTTGGAACTCCATCCCTACTCGTGTGAAAAACATTTACGCATCTTGGGGAGGAACCCCATTTTTAGACAAAAACTACACGGTTTTTGGAAAGGTAACCAAAGGTTATTATGTATTAGATAAAATCCAAAATGTGGAACGCAATCAAGCCGATCGACCCAAATCCGATATACGTATCAAGAAAGCTACTCTATTATAAAGGCAAACTATTGGTTAAGTCACAAATTTTCACTACTTTTGCAGTACTTTTCCATTAAATATCTAGGAAGGGGGCAAGCGAAAAGCAGTCCCCTTTTTTATTGAATATGAAAAAACTGGGTGAAAAACTTAAACAATTGGTAGAAACAGAAGCATCCGCTTTTGGTATTTTTTTGGTACATCACAGTGTAAGTCCCACCGGATTATTCCGATTTTACATGGATTCCGAAGAGATTTTATCTATGAATGTTCTAACCGATTTTACTCGCCATATTTCTACACTGATCGACGAAGGAGATTTTGGTGATGGAGCATTTACATTTGAGATTTCTTCACCTGGAGCAGATGCACCTTTGAAAGATTTACGCCAATTCAAAAAACACATTGGCCGTAGATTTGAATTTACTTTGGAAAATGAAATCATTATAGGTAAATTAGATGCAATAGAATCCGAAGATTTTCATATTACTCAGGAAATAAAAGAAAAAGGCAAGAAAAAAGTAGATTTTCAACCCGCCATAATAAATTTCAATCAAATTAAAGAAGCAATAATCATTATAAGTTTTAAATAACATGAAAGCCAATGCCAAAGATCTTGGAATAAACTTAGTGGAGAGTTTTTCCGAGTTTAAGGAATTCAAAAACATCGATCGCGCTACCATGATGCGCGTATTAGAAGACGTTTTTCGCAACATCCTTAAGAAAAAATACGGCCCTGATGCAAATTTTGACATCATCGTTAACACCGAAACCGGTGATATCGAAATGTATCATTTGCGTTTAATTGTTGAAGAAGGCGAAGTCGAAGATGAAAATCTTCATATTACCATCACTGATGCTCAGAAATTAGAACCGGATTATCAAGTTGGTGAAGATTGTATTCAACAAATTTATTTAGAAGATTTCGGGCGCCGAAACGTTTTAAATGCGCGTCAAGCTTTAATGAGCAGAATCATTGAATTAGAAAAAGACGAGTTGTTCCGTAAATATGGAGACAAACGCGGTGAAATCATCACCGGCGAAGTTTACAATGTTTGGAAACGTGAAATCATGGTTCTTGACGACGAAGGAAACGAACTTACGCTTCCTAAAGAACACATGATTCCTCGTGATATTTACAAAAAAGGCGATACCATTCGTGCCGTAATCCACTCGGTTGATATGGAAAAAGGATCTCCCCGAATTGTATTATCCCGTACTTCTCCAGAATTCTTAGAACGATTATTTGAGTTAGAAGTTCCAGAAATTATTGATGGATTAATTACTATAAAGAAAATTGTTCGTGAGCCAGGTGAACGCGCAAAAGTAGCTGTAGAGAGTTACGATGATCGTATCGACCCTGTTGGCGCTTGTGTAGGTGTTAAAGGTGCACGTATCCACGGTATTGTTCGTGAATTAAGAAACGAAAATATCGATGTTATCAACTTTACCACCAATGACGCTTTGTTCATTCAACGCGCTCTTCAACCCGCGATCATCGCAAAAATGGATATCGTAGGTAATACAGCAAACGTGTATTTAGAAAGCGACCAAGTTTCATTAGCCATCGGTAGAAGCGGTCACAACATCAAGTTGGCCAGCAAATTAACTGGATACCAAATTGAAGTTTACAGATTAAATGCAGATACTGAAGACGACGTGGATTTGGATGAATTTTTGGATGAAATTGACACTTGGATCATCGAAGAATTCAAGAAAATTGGATTGGATTCCGCAAAAGATGTTTTACGAACTTCCGTTGCAGATCTTCTCCAAAGAACCGATTTAGAAGAAGAAACCATAGTTCAAGTACAAAAAATTCTACGTGAGGAATTCGACGACGAACAAGTCTAGAAAATCCATGTATAATTAATACCTATTGAACATGAAAAACTAAAATAAGGTTCCGATTCACATCCCCCAAGTTTGTGAATCGGAATTTTGCTCGAACTATGTCACATATTGTATGAAATAGTTCATTCAGCAACAAAAAAACTTGGGATATACAAAGCATAAATTTAAATTTGAATCAAATTATGGCGGAATACCGTTTAGCAAAAGTTGCCAGTGAATTAAACCGAAGTACCTCGGCTATTGCTGAGTTCCTAAAAGAAAAAGGATACTCTATTGAAGTTCGTCCCACTACAAAAATTACGGACGATATGTATCAAGAGTGTTTAAAGGAATTCTCAGCCGACAAAGCAGCAAAACTCGAGGCAGAAAAATTAAAGAGCCCAAAACCTCTTAGACCTAGCGATCTTCAAAACAATGAAGCTCAAACCACAACTGCGGTTAACAATCCTGAGCCTGTTGCCAAAACAACTCCTCCAGTTGAGAAAAAAGAAGAAATATCAGCACCCCTTCCTACCAGTACTCCAATCGAGCAACCTGTGGTAGAAAAAGTGACTGTTGCTTCTGAAGAAACTCCAGGCATTAAAGTTGTTGGTAAAATTGACTTAACGCCTAAAAATAAATCTTCCAAACCTGCAGAGACTAACATCCCTGAAAAGAAAGAAGAAATAATAATAGAGGAAGAAGCACCGAAAAAAGAAATTGAACCAAAAGTTGAAGTAATTCAACCCGTTGAAGTTCAACCTCCTGTATCTCAACCCACACCAGTTGCTGAACCTACGCCAGAACCAATTCAGAAAGTTGTGGTTGAAACTAAAGTTGAAAAAACAGAAACTCCTACTGAAAGTATTCCATCTGCTACTGCAACTCCCGTTGAAGATAAAGACGATGAAATTGAAAAAGTAGAAATGCGAAAAGAGGTTCTTTCTGGCCCGAAAGTAGTGGGAAGAATTAACCTACCTGTGGAGAAAACCGGCAATTCTACACTGGCTCAAGCAGCTAGAAAAGACATGCAGGAAATCCGCAAAAAACGCAAACGCAAAGAGAAAGGTGTTGAAGTTAAAGTTGCTGTAAATGATACTGTTGCTCGCGATAACAACAATTCCAGCAATCCAAACAATAGAAATAAACCAACTCATAATAAACCGGCTCCTAAACAAGAAGTTTCTCAAACTGCGGTTAAATCCAACGTTCGTACCACCATCAATAAAATGGGAAATGCAGGACGTGGAAAATCCAACAGAGTTAAAAAGAAACATGAAGTTCGGGATGAACGGAATAAACGATTTGAAGAACAACGAAGAAGAAAAGACGAAGAAAGCAAAATCCTTAAAGTAACCGAATTTTTAACTGCTAATGAGTTAGCAAGTATGATGAATGTTCGTGTAACTGAGGTAATTTCTAAGTGTTTTACTTTGGGTATCATGGTTTCTATCAATCAACGTTTGGATGCTGAAACCATTCAACTTGTTGCATCTGACTTTAACTACGAAATCGAATTTGTAGATGCAGAAAGCCAAATTGAAGCTGTTGAAGAAATCGTTGATCGCGATGAGGATTTACTCCCACGCGCTCCTGTTGTTACCGTTATGGGACACGTTGACCACGGTAAAACTTCATTGCTTGACTATATCCGAAAAGAAAATGTTATTGCCGGTGAAGCCGGTGGTATTACCCAGCACATTGGAGCCTATGAGGTTACATTAAGCGACGGTAAAAAAATTACCTTCCTTGATACTCCAGGTCACGAAGCATTTACCGCGATGCGTGCTAGAGGTGCCAAAGTTACGGACTTAGCTATTATTGTGATTGCTGCCGATGATTCTGTGATGCCGCAAACACGTGAGGCGATTGCTCACGCTCAAGCTGCTGGTGTACCGATGGTATTTGCATTCAATAAAATTGATAAAGATGGAGCAAATCCAGAAAAAATACGCGAACAGCTTGCTGGAATGAACATCCTCGTTGAAGACTGGGGTGGAAAATACCAGTGTCAAGAAATAAGCGCCAAGAAAGGTCTAAACGTAGACAAATTACTCGAAAAAGTACTTCTTGAAGCGGAATTGATGGAATTAAAAGCCAATCCAAATAGAAACGCGAAAGGTACCATCATTGAGGCTACTCAAGAAAAAGGTAGAGGTATTGTGAGTACCTTATTGGTTCAAAACGGTACGCTTAAAGTGGGTGACCACGTGGTTGCCGGTGCACAATACGCTAAAGTACGTGCAATGTTCAATGAACGCGGTACACGTATCGATATGGCGCCTCCAGCAACTCCTATCAAAATATTAGGTTTCTCTGATGCACCAACTTCGGGTGATATTTTCCAGGTAATGTCGAATGAAGATGAAGCGAAGTCGCTTGCGAATAAACGCCAACAATTGATTCGTGAACAAGGTATTCGCACAAAACGACATATCACATTGGATGAAATTGGACGTCGTTTGGCAGTAGGAAACTTCAAGGAATTAAAAATTATTGTTAAGGCCGATGTAGATGGTTCTATGGAAGCATTATCCGATGCATTGATGAAACTAACATCTGAAGAAATTGCAGTAAATGTAATTCATAGTGGTGTAGGTCAAATCACAGAAAGTGATGTGCTATTAGCTTCCGCTTCCGACGCCATCATTGTTGGTTTCCAAGTTCGACCTTCTGCTAAAGCGAAACAATTAGCTGAAAATGAAGAAATTGATATCCGTACATACAGCATTATCTACCAAGCTATAGAAGAAGTTAAGAAAGCGATGGAAGGTATGTTGAGCCCTGATATTGTTGAGAAAATTATCGGTCAAGTTGAAATACGTGAGATTTTCAAAATTTCTAAGGTGGGTACCGTTGCAGGTTGTATGGTAACCGATGGAAAAATTGAACGCAAAAACAAAATACGCGTAATTCGTGATGGTGTTGTTAAACACGATGGTGAATTGAGCAGCTTGAAACGATATAAAGATGATGTTAAAGAGGTTCTAAAAGGATTTGAATGTGGTTTGCAACTGGATCGATTCAACGATTTAGAAGTTGGAGACTACCTAGAAGTGTATATCACTGAAGAGGTTAAGAGAAAACTTTAATCTTAGAAGCCACCATTTTTCATCCATAAAAAAAATAATTACAACGATTAGCCAACTTAAATAAGATAAAAAACGTCTAAATTGGTACAGTTGTTGTAACACAATCAAATAAAAATAAAAAATTCAGAAATATGAAAAAGGTATTAACATTCATCGCAGTTGCATTAGCTTTAACTACTTCTGCTTTTGCACAAAAAGACACTAAAAAACCGAACGCTCAACCTACTCCAACAGCTCCGATTGCTTGGGAATTCAAATCTCATGATTTTGGAACGGTTAATATGGGTCCTACAGCCGACGTTATATTCAAATTCAAAAACAATTCTAACGCCCCTGTAGTTATAACTAACGCTGCTCCTTCTTGTGGTTGCACCACTCCAACTTGGACCAAAACTCCAATCATGCCAGGTGAAACTGGAGAGGTTAAAGCTAGTTATGGAACTGAAGGTCGCCCAGGTTATTTCCAAAAATCAGTAAAAGTAACACTAGACAACGGTGATATTACGGATTTAACTATCAGTGGTACCGTTGTTAGTACAAAAAAATAATATATAATTATACTCTTACTGAAGTAATTCAACAAGATAACTTAAGTTAATTATGAGAAAATTAATCGTATTAGGAGCATTAATTGGTTTTTCGATCAGTTCTTATGCTCAAGTACAAACACAAGTTCAAACAGATGATAAGAAAGCTGAATTTTTAACTCCAGGCGGAAAAGCTGAGATTAAATTTGAGAACTTATCACATAGTTTTGGAAATGTAATAGAAGGTCAAATCGCAACTCACGAATTCACATTTACCAATACAGGTACAGAACCTTTAACCCTAACCAATGTTAGAGCAAGCTGTGGTTGTACCACTCCGAAATGGCCCCGTGAAACTATTGAACCAGGCAAAACAGCTGTAATTAGAGCAGAATATAATTCAGCCGGTCGACCAGGTACTTTCAGCAAAAACATTTTTGTAACCTCCAACGCAGGAGAACAAACGCTTACGATTTCTGGAAATGTAGTAAAAGAACCAGAAAAACCATTATCACCGATTATCATTAAATAAAAAATATTAAAGGGGTTGTCAATTGACAACCCCTTTTTATTTCAACGGGATATCTAATAAAATAAAAATATAAAACTCACGTTGATATACACCCTAGTTGTTATTATTCTTTTAAAGTTCATAAAGTTATTTGTGTTTTTTTTCTATCTTCACTATTAAATTTCATTCACCTATTAAACAATACCATATCTCAATAATTGAAATAACAATTTAGCCCCCAAACTACTATGAAAACAAAATACCTCAAATTGGCTGTATCAGCATTAATCGGTTTATCCATTGTTCTCTCTGCGAGTATCCTCGGATCGAGCTACAAATACAAATTCGTAGCCAATGAAACCATTTACACCACTGGATTAGCAGAAAAGGAGTTTACTTCTGATTTAGCAGTTTGGTCCGTATCATACTCCAATAAATCACTAAATAAACAACAAGGATTTGCACAACTCAAAAAAGACGCAAAAACCATAAAAGAATATCTAATAAGCAAAGGTTTTAAAGAATCGGAAATGGTTTTTTCATCTATAAATTCTGAAAAACACTACACTTACAATGAATATCGGTCTAATGGTGAATACCGTCAAGAACAGGTTTTTGATGGATATATCTTATCCCAAAACGTACGTATTGAATCAAAAAACCTTTCAATTGTAGAATTAGCTTCAAGAGAAATTACCGATCTTATAAATGTGGGTATTGAAATTAATTCGGAATCACCGAGTTATTATTACACCAAATTGGAAGATCTAAAGATTGAACTAATATCCAAAGCTACAGAAAATGCTACACTAAGAGCTAAACAGATTGCCGAAAAAAGTGGATCAGACTTAGGTAACTTAAAATCAGCCACCATGGGTGTTTTCCAAATTACTGGAAGAAATTCATCTGAGCAATATGAATGGGGAGGTGTTTTCAATACAACAGATAAAGACAAAAAAGCGTCTATTACCGTGAAACTAAACTTCGGAATAGATTAATTTTGATCCGAATTTTAAAAAATTTGTACCCATTAAAATTAACACTATGTTTGGTCTTGTTTTCAAAAATTACGTGTTTATAAACAACATAAAAATAACTTCTCTAGTATTAGCGTTTTTGGGTTGTTCAATTGCCCAAACACTTAAGGCCCAAATTCCACTTATAGCGGAAGATGAACAAGGCAGTCTGCGTGTAATTGGCAAAAATATAATCAATCAAGATTGCAATTCTGGTGATGTAATCGAAGCCGTATTTCCAATTTCAAATATTTCCACGGATACTATTTACATCTCTCAGGTAGTACCTGATTGTGTATGTACGCATTATGCATTTCCAGAAAAAGGCATTCCACCCGGTGAAATAGACACCATATATCTTTTCTTGATGTCTAAAAATGTGCCTCCAGGAGCTTTTTATAAGAGAGCTATAGTAGACTTCAACGATGGAAGTATGGAATTAATTATTGAAGGGAATATCTCCGTAGTTCGACCTATAATAAAACCAGGGGAAAGGCCCATTATCTACAAACCCAAACAAATTAGGGTACTAAATTCAACCCAAAAAGAAAAAAATTCAGATGAAAAACTTCATTAATAAAACCAATATATTCTTACTTGCAGTCACCCTCATTCCTTTTCTTGGGGGATGTAATTCGCATTATAAAACAATTGCTTCTAACAATGATCAATTAAGTAGTATTGACGCAGTTCCACCGTCAAAACAGCAAAATAAAAACTCAGACCTCCTATCCCCAGAAACAAAAACAGAACAAAAATCGAATACTTCAACGCAATATTCGAATCCATCGGCTACGATCGAATTTGCAGCAAGCAGCAATACGGAAATTGACTCAATCTATTGGTTCGAACGCATTCATACTTTCGGAGATGTTCCCAGTGGACCTCCAGCTACTACTAAATTTTATTTTATCAATAAAGGCAATAAACCCATAACCATTTCCGATGTACAAGCAGGATGCAGTTGTACAGCTACCGATTACACAAAGGGTTTAATTTCGCCGAATGATACTGGATATGTATCTGCTGCATATAAAACTGCTAATACGTTTGGATTCTTCAGAAAACATGTAGATGTTTTCTTTGATCATAAAGATAAAAAACATCACCTAATTTTGACGGGCAATGTTGACCCTATGAGATCTAAGTAAGTTTAAGTTTTAATCAAAAAATCCATTCTACTGACGATTACAAATTAACACGCAAATTTGGAATCAGCTTATCAATGTTTTTCATCTGCTTCTATTTCATTTGCTTCAAAGAAGCGCTTTAAATCGTTCAGAATCCCTTCCCCATTGTCCTCCGGTGTGAAGATAAATGGTTCTAAGATCAGACCAATCTGGGTGATCCCATAAAGCAAAAAGACCTTTGGCTACGTATACTGGGTCAATAGGAAAATCTACTTGGGGTTGAATATGCCGGATGAAATGAATCAAATCCGGCGAACTCTTTGCATACCCCCCAAATTCATATCCCAAAACAGGATCAATTAAACTGCTTAAGGCCGGAAATTTTTCCCAAAATTGCATTTGTTCCTGTAAATTCTTCAATACCAAAACAGCTTTAACTCGAGTTTTCCAACCCCGTTTGAGTAGAGCCGCAGACAATCCCAAAGCCGTTGTTCCAGTAGCACTCGCACAGACAACAACTTCCGGTTCAACGGTCCAGCTATTTATTAGCTCTTCAAAACCCAAAAGACCTGAAAATCCTTTTCCACCTTCTGGAATAACCAAAAAATTACGGCCATTTAATGTACGATTTGTACAAAATGTCTTATCTCGATAATCCGTTCTTGAAACATAATGAAGCTCCATTCCAACAGATTCGCAATAGGATAAATAGTGGTTATCAAAGCCCTCCTCACCACGAACTATGCCTATCGTTGGCATGTTAACGTGAAAACCGTAGGCAGCTGTAGCTAGTAAATGATTACTATATGCACCACCAAATGTCAGAATACCTTCATAATTTTCGGAATTATACAGATTAACCCAACCCTTCAATTTACGCCATTTATTACCTGAAACTATTGGGTGAAGTAGATCATCACGTTGAATTTCAAACCGACAAATTCTGCCCAACACATCCAATTGCACTTTTTGTAATTTGGCTTCCTGAAAATTCATTAAACAAATCTAATAGAAATAATGTTACATTTGCATCGCATTCGGGGTGCCTCTTAAATGAGCGCTGAGATTAAACCCGGAAACCTGCTCAGGATAATGCCTGCGAAGGGAAATGTACCACTCTGTTCAATAGTGGAGCGTCTCGGATGCATATAAAATTCGAGATATGAACAAAAGCAAACATTCAAAAATCACGGTAAACAATCCGTTTCAAGGTTACACCAAACTACTTTGTTCCCTATTTTTCTGGGGATGTTTAACTTGTATTAACCACATAAGCCCCTTGAATGCTAAAAGCATCACTTCTATCCACTATCATACAACACTCCACTATCATACTTCACATTGTGTTGGGTTTTCCAAAAATCCAAATAACCACAAAGTCGGCAACAACAAATTAAGTCTAAATAAATTTATACGTCTTCAATCAGACACTACTAAAACTATTCCATTTTTCGACACCTTAATATTTGAACCTATTGAAGATGTAATTGTCCATTCTCTCTATAGAAGCGGTAAGAAAAGTATTACAGCCAATTCAATATTAAATAAGCGAGAACTCTCTTTTCAAAACACCGGAAGAGATATACCCATGTTACTTCAGAATGAAACCAACATTGTAACCACAACCGATGCCGGCAATGGTATTGGATATACAGGAATTAGAGTTCGAGGGAGCGATGCAACCCGAACCAATGTGAGTATCAATGGAGTTCCAATAAATGATGCAGAAAGTCAAGGTGTTTTCTGGGTAAATATGCCCGACTTAACCAGCTCTGCCAATTCCATTAATATTCAACGCGGTGTTGGTAGTTCCTCACATGGAGCTGGAGCATTTGGAGCAAGCATTCAGGTTGTAACGGATAACAATCTATCCAAATATGCATCAATAGACGCTAGTTATGGTTCATTTAACACACGCAAACTCACAGCAAAATTTGGATCTGGATTGATTAAGTTGGGAAATAATTGGATACAAACGGATGTTCGATTGTCAAACATCCAATCTAACGGCTACATTGATCGCGCAACTTCTCAACTTGGAGGATATCATTTATCCTCGAGTATTATCAATAAAAAATGGAAGGTTAAATTCATGATTTTTGGCGGACAAGAACAAACATTCCAAAGTTGGTGGGGTATTCCCATAGAAAAGTACCAGCTAGGTAGTTACAACAATCAACCAAAATCAAAAGATACACAAGCTTTATTCAATCATTACTATCGTAATGCAGGTTCGACTTATGTAAACCAATCAGATTCAAATAATTTATTCAACTCAGGTTCATCCAAGTATAACTATTATTTATATCCAAATGAAACAGATAATTACCAGCAACATCATGCACATCTATATATTAACCGTGCTATAACGAATAAAGCTAATATAAATGCTACTGCTTATTACACATTTGGTTCAGGTTATTTTGAACAATTCAAACATAATGCTGATGCCAGTTTCTATGGATTGAACCCGTTCCCAATCAATGATACCGTCACAAACAACATCAACTTAGTTCGTCAACGCTGGTTGCAGAACCACCTCATAGGTATTAATACGAATTTATATTACGTACCCAATAAACAAATGGAACTCCATTGGGGATTGGGCGCTAATCAATATCTAGGACAACATTTTGGTTATGTTACGCGTGCCGGATTGGGGTATGACTATGAGATTAAACCCAATTCATTTTATACTTACCCACAAGAATATTACCGTTCAACAGGCGATAAAACAGACATTAATACATTTATCAAATGGGATTATATGCCCAACAAACAACTAACATTATTCTCTGACTTGCAATATCGTTATGTGAAACACATTGGTAAAGGAAACGATAATGATTTAAGAAATATAAATTTCTTAGGAGAGTTTCACTTTTTCAATCCAAAAGCAGGATTTACTTATTTTAAAAACATCAAGGGTTTAAATACGCAACTTCAAGGATCTGTTTCTGTTGGAAATAGAGAACCTTCTCGAAGTGATTTTGTAGACAATACGCAAGGAAATATCCCTAAACCGGAACAATTAATCGACTATGAAATAGGATATCAGATTGAAAACTCAAAAGGAAATTCAATTAATATAAATGCCTATTATATGGATTATTACAATCAATTGGTATTAACAGGTGCATTAAATGATGTGGGAACTGCATTAAGACAAAACGTAGACAAAAGCTTTCGGAAAGGTATAGAACTAGCAACAAAAATATTCTTATTTAAACAAGAAAATCAAAAACTCTTGTTCCACGCTAATGCATCATTCAGTGTAAACAAAATTCAGCAGACACGGGCTTCTTGGATTGATTATGCCACCTACGAAGTAGTAGATAGTACCTTTACAAACGTAGATATTGCCTATTCGCCCAACCAAGTTGGAGCTACCGGATTGGAATATACCTTCCTATCTAAAACGAAAAATGGCAAGTCGCAATTGATTAACATATTGTATAACCACAAGTGGGTCAGTCAACAGTACTTAGACAACACACAAGACGCTTCAAGAATGATTAATGCTTATCATTTTGGTGAATTAACCTCGGCATATACTTTCAATTGGCAGCAAAATCGATCCATCACTGTTAAATTACAAATATTAAATGTTCTGAACAACTACTACTCTAACAATGGTTATACTTGGGGATATTTCTATGGAGATAGAAACTTAGTTCAAGAAGTATTTGTGTTTCCCAGTGCTCCTCGAAACGTTATGGCCGGTATAAGCTTGAACTTTTAAACTTTAATATCTGAGGATCGGATAAAGGCATAACCACATCCCAATTAGGATAATTATTCTGCTTTAAAATAATAGCTGTTCGAGTAACACCAAACGCTCGAACAGCTATGGATTCAGCGATTCGCTGTCGAATTGTTTGATTATAATGTTCTGTAGGATACCATTGATCCGTAAATCTACTGCCCGAGAAATCCGAGTAGTGGTCTTTATACTCAATTGGAACTGCAACTTTTTCGGATGCTTCAATTAATGAATAATTATCAATAAATTCTGAATTCCAACTTTTCAATTGCTGGACTAAAAACTGATGATTCCGATCCATAACACGCACCAATTCATTTCCAAAAAGCATTTGAGCATGGTGTCGATTTGGAGGTAAAATATGGAATACCAGACGCACTTTCTGATTTCTACAGCAATCTACTATAGCCTTCAAATCTTTCAATCTTGGATTATTTTCATCCAAAATGAAGGCGAATTCCTTGATATAGGCACCCATCATGGAATTAATTTGTTCCAATTGAAAACTGTCTTTTACTTTCTGATCCAAGCGATCTAAACCCATCTTAGAATTTACACTTTCCATCCAATTTAAAGCAGATGAGTACGGTGAAATAGAACTCAAATCTTGAGTTCTCCACCACTGAAACTTAAGTCGTTCCATTTCCAATCCACCGCGATTATCATAAAAATGCAATCCCATAAAAATACGTGACATTAATGGGCATCGTTTGGAATAGAAAACGGCTTCCTGCTGATTGGATGCCTCATTTCCCGAAAACAAAGCCGAAGGTCCACATGTTCTCATATTCACGCCCAAAACGATTACTTTATCACTTACATCACCCTCCGGTAAAAGCTCCAACATCTTTAAAAATAATCCTGGATGATATGCAGGGTGAGTAACCGCTTTAACTTTTTTATTGGGAATATATAATTGTAAAAAATCGGAAATTGATTGATTCAATGTATCCGTCCACGGATTAAAACTGGTATTGCTGCTTTCACCCAAGTAAATAATATCACCCGATTGAAAGGCTGAATCAATTTGCAATTTCACCGAGGAATACTTTTTTAAATCGGAAGTATAAAGAGTTCTTACGTAGATAAAATTCAAAACAAAAAACAGAAATAGTCCAACTACCAATCGCAAAGAGAACCATTTTAATATTAAAATCCATTCAACTTGATTTCTATTCTTTTGCATAAAACCTTAAAACTGAAAATAAACAAAGGGATGATTTACGGCACCGCCCCAAAACAAAACTGCAACAATGAAAAACACATAAACTATCCAACGAATCCATGTAGATTTTTGTAAAAACCAATTATCGATTCGTTGCATTATTATAAAATGATCTAATATAATGGCCACCAATAAAAATAAACTTACATGAAAAGGTACTTGCAAATTTTCATAGTGTTTCCAACCCGGTAGAACACTGGAAACTGCACCATGCGATAAACCTGTATCGCTTGAATTTTTAAATATTGATGCGAGCTGCTCCCAAATTGAACCCAATTGAACTCCAACTGCATTGCCTTCCCCCGAGAATAAAACGGAATACACTTCTTCACTCTGATTGATGTTGATCGAACGGAAAAAAACGAGTGTCATCCAAAAAAAGAATACTGTTTTCAGTCTGCGGAAAACCATCCAAAAATTGGATTCAGAGCCACGTCGACCCACAACAAATCGATCAAATAAATACAACAACCCTTGACTCAATCCAAAATATATCATGGTTGAATTAGCGCCATGCCAAAGTCCACTTGTGAAAAACACCAATAAAACGGCTAGTGCCAAACGCCATTTTCCGCTGCGATTTCCTCCTACCGGTATGAAAATATAATCTCTGAACCAGGTGCTCAAAGATATATGCCAGCGATGCCAAAACTCGGGAACGCTTCCCGCTAAAAATGGCTTGTTAAAATTATCCATTAAATCCACTCCGAATAATTTAGCAGAACCTTGTGCTAGCAATGAGTATCCATAAAAATCATAATACACTTGAAACGTAAACATAAACGTTGCTACCCAAGTACTAAGTTGCGTAAATTTGGTATGGTCGGAATAATATTGATCAACAACACCGGCTAAATTATCTGCAACGGCCACTTTCAAAAACATTCCATACAACATCAATTGCAATCCTGATCGCAAATCAGATAATTTAGGACTGTATTTAGCAAAAAGCTGACTGTGAAGTTTTCCAAAGCGCTCAATGGGTCCTGCAACTAATTGAGGAAAAAACGAAACAAACAGCATAAATTTAATGGGATTGTTCTCTGGGATTTCATCTCCCCGGTAAACATCCACAACATAACTGATGCTCTGAAAAGTATAAAATGAAATACCCGCTGGAATGGTATATTTACCCAATTCAATTATCCATGCAGTGCTGGAATGATGGTACATACTTTTTGCCAAATCACTATTCCCTAAGGCAAAATCAAAATACTTAAATAAAAATAATAATCCGATGTCGGTTATAATAGCTGTCCACATCCAAGTTAGTTTAACCGTTTTACTACTCGATGCGTATACTTGTCGAGCGCAAAACCAATCCAACAAACTGGTAAACAGCATTAAACCAGCAAATTCAATCTTCCAATATCCATAGAAAAAGTAACTGGCCAACAACAACCAGATCCAACGTAGCTTTTGCGGAATACTGAAGTACAGTATCCAAACTACCGGCAAGAAAATCCAAAACTCCAGCGAATTAAACAGCACTGGGCAAATATAAACAACAGATAACTATTTGGATAGGCTAAATTTGGATTTATATGTATTCTGACCCGTTTGGATACGAATAAAATAAATACCTGAATTCAATGTTGTCACATCGAGTTTCAACTGATCCGATTCTCTTTGAATCCAAGAATTTTGCCCTATGTTTCCCGATTTTAAAACTTTACCCGAAACATCAGTTATTTCAATTTTCCAGGAATCAATACCCAATGAATTCGTAGAATTAGCGGTATTCAAATCCCATTGAATCATCAAGAAATCCATTGCAGGCACCGGATACAGTTGCAATCCTCCCATTTGTATAGTATTTAAACGGTTGGTTTTCTTGAGTATGAATGGGTTTTCCACTTTTTTGGAAGTGTAAATACGATAATCTCCTGCTGCAAAATTCAAACTCACATTCACATCTGAAACTTGTAAAGAATCACCCGTTAAATAATTGTACCACCAACC
>JACCDQ010305527.1_pt1 | contig 18397 bp, 15 predicted proteins | sample 7446031 | NCBI WGS metagenome assembly JACCDQ01 (sample SAMN15323442, study PRJNA562643) | freshwater metagenome | isolation source: river surface water | place: USA:Blue River Watershed | collected 2017-08-17
GTATGATAAAATTACATTTTCAGAACTGTCCAGTACATTTAAGGAATTTAATCAGCGTAAGTTAAATAATTACTTTGAGGACGATTGTTTTACAGGAATTAAAAATGATTATGGTAAAAAAGAATTGAGAGAAAGCCTTTGGAATACGAATAGTGATTTTAATTATGGATTAATAGAATTTTTCAATAGTGAGTTTATAAGTATTTATTTATACATTCCATACGAATATGATGAGTTCTATATGCCAGAAGATTTGATTGGACCATATAAAGAGTTGGTTTCAAAAGAAAAATTTGACGAAATATGTCAGAAGTTGGCAAAAATAGATGCTGTGTTTGAGCTAAAAATGTATCCTGTAGGAAAAAAAGAGTTTATCTTTTTTTTCACTATCACATACTGTATTGCGAAACTAACCGATGGGTTGATTATTATGGATAATGTATGGTTTGGTGATTTAAAAGATGATATAGTAATTAAACAAGTACATGATGTTGATATGTTAGAAGAATTGCTCATACACTGGGTATTTCCTCCCCCTAGTAGTTCAAAGCGTCCTACAAAAAACAGTTTTTTTACAAAAGTTAAACAGCAGATAGCTTTATTTTTTAAAGGAAATAACACATAAAGCTTACACCTCGTACCCTACACATGGCATGACTTATCAAACGAGGCTGATGATAAAAACATCAACCTCATGATTGATATGCGAAAAATAGCAGCGAAAACTGTTAAGGAGTAACTTTTCTTCTGAAGGAAGTTTCATCATAAGTCAGTACCTCAAGGCTGTTTGTAACGAATTAATCTTTTGAAATAAATTTTCATCAAATACTTCAACGTCACTTTGTTGGGGTGCATCTGAAACGTTTTCCAAACGTGCTTGTAAGCGGCTCTTGGGTTTTGGTAGTCGTGGTAAATTTTATCTGAAATTTTGGCAAAATACTCAGAAAAATTCCTCAATGCTCGGTTTCTGTATTGCTTCTTTTTATCTTCTGGCCAGTACTTTTCGATAATATTAACGACCTTGATAATATCGGCAATGGCTTGTGCCGACAAGAAAGAATTACTGGTGATATTGGTGGTATGAATCCGATAAAGGGCTAAGTAGGTCGGGCTATAGGCAAACGCATATTTGGAGGCAATACGCACCCACATTTCCCAATCTTCGCCATAATGTACAGCAAAAAAACTGCCCAAATCTTCGTAAACAGCCCTTTTTACCAAAATAGCGGGTGGTTGGATACGCTGCCCCTGCGAAATTGTATCGAGCCAATTGGGCAAAATGCCTGGTTCTGGCAACAAAGGAGGCAAGGCATACATTTCGGCATCGGCTTCGTTCATATAAATATAGTCGGTAAATACCGCCGAAGCCTGTGGAAAGTTATCAATAAGTGATTTGATTTCTTGGTAAAATCCTTGTTTGATTTTATCATCTCCATGCAAAATATGTACCCAATGCCCTTGAGCACGGTTGATGCAGGTTTCAAAATTGCGTAAACTTCCTACGTTTTTAAGTTGTCGATAAAAGGTTACTTTTCCTTTGCCAACTCTTCGTACCAATTCGCCAATATTGCCATCGGTACTGCAATCGTCAACAACCTCAATTTGTACCAAGTCCATGTCGAAGTCCTGAGAGAGAACACTCAGCAAGGTTGTTTCTATATATTTATAACAATTATAAGTAGGAATCATCACCGAAATGAGCGGGCGGTTTTCCAGTTCAATCGGGGCGATACGTGGTGGATTCGAGGGCGTTCTTTCAAATGTATGAGACATGGTAATAGAGACAAGCTAGGTTGTTAATTTAAAGTTTTTGGGAAATAATATTATCTATTTAAAACAACTAGGCTTATGGTTCGTTTTAATTTTGTTGCTGAGGTCGAGTTTTATAGCGGATTTGAAAAAATATTTCATTTTTTCAAATCCGCTATAAATATAATCTTTCTGTATAGGCTCAATTTTTACGATTGGTAATAGGCTTTCCAGTTTTGTACACCTTGTTGGTACGCTGCTTTTTCCGATTCATTTTGCAAGCCAGCTTCCTGTTTTTTCAATATCTCTAAGGCTTTTTCAAGCATCAAAGTCTTGTTTTTCGACATATTATTGGCGTGCATGCGATAGCCTGTAATTGGTTTTGCGTGACCTAAAGCATCATACGTTCTGGCAATCCGCAAATAGAGGTCATAATCTTCACATACAGGCAGTTTATTATCAAAAAAGTACCTAAAAAACAAAGCCCTACGATACATCACCGAAGCCACCATGGCGATACAATTGCCTTGCAACAAAGCCGTGTAAATATTGTATTGTTTGGGTTCGGTCACGGGTGACTCAATAATTTCTCCAGTAGCATCAATTTTATCGTGTCCTCCATAGACAAAAGCCATTTCTGGAAACGTTTTCAGGTAGTACAAATTGAGTTCTAAAGCATTGGGATACAGCACATCATCGGCATCTAAAAACACAATTGTTTCGCCTTTGGCATGTGCAACACCAATATTACGGGCATTGGGCAATCCTACTCGGTGTGCATATACATACTTCACAGCAGGGTACTTTTGGCACACGGCTGCGGTATGGTCATCGGAGCCATCGTTTATGACAATAATCTCGTAGTTTTGGTACGACTGGCTATAAACACTCAACAACGCTTGTTCTAAATAATCGGCTTGGTTGTAACAAGGAATCACCACCGACACCAAAGGCATTTCGCTCAACGGAGCAAAACTCAGGCGAGGCGGTTCGGGTAAAGCGGGGTACGCTGGCGTATTTTTGTGTTTTTTATAATACTGCCAACCTGCCCAGCAGCCTTCTATTTCGGTAAAAACATACCTAAACTCGGCACTCCAGGGTCTTCTGAAAAACTTCTTTACTCGTTGTTTATAGTAAGCTGGCAATGTTTCTTTCACACGCTTCAAATCACCTGCGTAGCCATATTTTTCGTACTGCACCATAATAGAGCTTACGTTGCCTTTCATATAAGCCTGAATCTGCTTTTCGAGGTCTTCGGTTGATTCTCGGTGCTGATGATATACATATAAATTAGGAAAATAATTGCAATTCCAGCCTTCTGCCATCACCCTATACCAAAACTCCGAATCGCCACTACAGCCCGACGCTCCCACATCGAGGCGTTCGTCGAATAAGCCTACGAGCGAGAAAACGTCTTTTCTAAAAGCCATATTTGCTCCAGCACCAACGTCCCAAGCAGGTACGCCTTCGTCAACTCTGGCTAAAAAATATTGATGGTCGAAAGTAAGCGGACTATACCCTTTGTTGAAGCCCCAATAACGCTCGAAAATACCCTGTGCTTCGGTACGCAATTCGTAGGGAATGACAAGCCCCGTAACGGCCATTGTCATGGGGTCGTCAAAACACCGACGTACCTTTGAAATCCAATCTTGTTCAATAATTACGTCGTCGTCGGTATAAGCCACAATGTTATGCGATGCCGCCAATGCACCTGTATTACGTGCGATGTCGAGTCCTTTGCGTGGTTCTAATATGTATTTTACCTGCGGAAAATGCTTGGCTATCAACTTGGCTGTTTCTTTGTCGGAAGGAGCGTTGTCAACCACCACAATTTCAAAATTCTGGTCATACGATTGATACAAGCTTGTCAAACAAGCACCTATGGCTTTGGGGCGGTTGCGGGTGCAAATCACTACCGAAACAGGTTCGCCAGTGGTAGCTACAGGTTGTAACAAACGAGCAAAGTTGGGTTTTGCCTTTTGTTCTATCAAAGCTCTATCGCCTGAAAAAGCATAGAGAATGTTGGTATAATCGCTGTCTTGTTCAATCCAAAAATAGCTATAAACGGCCTTTGCAATGGCATTGACAACCCATTGGTGCCATTCGGCTAGGCTACTTGGGTAATGCTTTTCAATCCAGATATGCCCCAAAGGAATTTGTTCGTACCAAAACACATAATATTCTGGCTCAAAACTTGGCAGGGTATCTAAAGGCTTTTTTAAGTCGTAATGAATAATCTTATGTGCATGATACTTAGACATAATAGTAGGATGTTTTAGTGGAAAATGATGGGTATGCGTTTATTCGTTAAAATACATATTAACCGTTGGGGCTATATAGCCTTTGGGAATTACAGTACTAAAAGAAATTCGTTCATCTTTCGACAAATCGACCGACAGGCAAGTGTCAAAACCAAAGAGCAGGGTTTCAAATTTGGTAATAAAATAAACCGAAAAATAGTACGAACCTGCATTAAAGAAATTGCTCGGAAACTCACAAGAAAGCTGTGTTAGGGCTTGTGTTGTGATATTTTTGAGTGGTGAATTTACTTCAAAAAGACACTCTCCTGCAAAGTTAAATGCAAACACCCGTACCGACAGCTCTAAAGGCGTGTGCAAGCTCCAAAAATCTATATCAAAACGCAGCGATGCACTGGCATAAATCAACCCTTGTTTCCTTTCAGAAGGCGTAAGTTCTACTCGTTTTACCCTGATGTAATGATTGCCCGGTGCACTGTAGGCATCGTCGTAATGTTGGCTTAAAAAATCAATTTTTTCTGACCAAAGATAATTTGCCATGACTTTTAGGGGGTCGCCGATGTCGGTCATGCGTCCTTTTTCGAGGTAAACCGCCTTGGTACATAATTTACGCAACGCCTGCATATCGTGACTAATCACCAGCACGGTTTTGCCTTTTTGCGAAGCCAATTCCTTCATTTTAGCCATGCACTTACGCTGAAACTCCAGGTCGCCTACCGCCAGTACTTCGTCGATAATCATGATTTCGGTTTCGAGGTGTGCCGCCACGGCAAAAGCCAAACGCACATACATCCCACTCGAATAGCGTTTGACAGGTGTTTCGAGGAAAGCTTCTACGCCCGAAAAAGCTACAATTTCGTCAAATTTGGCACTAATTTCATGTCGTTTCATGCCCAAAATTTGTCCATTCAAAAACACATTTTCCCGTCCTGTCAATTCGCCGTGAAACCCTGTCCCTACTTCCAACAAGCTCGAAATCCGTCCTTTTCCTCTAATCACGCCTTGGGTAGGCAAAATGATGCGTGAAAGAATTTTCATCAAAGTTGACTTCCCCGAACCATTTGGGCCAATCACACCTACCACTTCGCCTTCTTCTACTTCAAACGAAATATCTTTTAAAGCCCAAAACAAGTCCTTTTTTGTACGAGGATTTTTCCTATTAGTCAGGCCATCAACCCAAGCCAACAAGTCTTGCTTAAAAGTAGATGCCCCCAAGCTTCCCACTTCAAAGGATTTAGAAATTTCTTCTATTTTGACGACTACGTTTCCCATTAATTTTATACTGGTCTAGCGATATTTACAGCACGTCCATTACTTTTATTTCTGCTTTTTTGAATAAAGTAAGGCTAATGCCATAAAATACAAATATAACCAACAAACTTATACTCAACTCTTTGGTCAAGAAAATGCCGTCGGTATAACAAGCCCTAAAGCTTTCAAAAATAGCCGTAAGCGGATTGAGCCAAAAAGCCCAAGCAAATTCTTTCGACACAATAGAAACAGGGTAAAATACGGGCGTAATAAACATATACAGCCGTAATGCAAAATGAACTAGGTTTTCAAAATCTTTGTATTTTGCTGTAATTACAAATACCAACAAGCCCCAAGCCAATGCGTATAGGGCAATACTGACCAATAAAATGGGTGTAAAAAAAAGCGTTGCCTTGATGTGTACGCTACTTTCGCCCGTTTGATGATAGTAAATTAATACCCCTATAAAAAAGATAAAGTTGATACTCAGGCGAAAAGAATGGGTAAGAATGCTACTCAATGGTAGCAAAATTCTTGGAAAATAAACCTTTTCGAGAATATGGGCATTAGTCTTAAAACTAAACATACAGCCAAAAAGGCAATCAGCAAAATACGTCCAAAGCATATTGCCTGTCAAGTAAAACAGCAAAGGCGGACTGCCATTGGTCGAAAGCTTGATGATGTTGCCAAAGACAATCAAATACACCAACGTTGTGAAAAGCGGGAGTAGCACTGTCCAGATATTTCCTAGCACAGTTTGATTATTGGTACTCTGCAAATCTCGTCGGGTAAAACTCCATATCAACTCTCGGTTGTTCACAATATGAGCGATATTGAAGCTAAACCAAGAAACCTGCGGCTTGATTTCCCAATCCCATGTATCTTTTGTTTTATCGGCATTTGTCATATATGTGAAGTTATAACAAGTATTTGGTTTGTCAAGGCAAAATTACGTAAGCGAATTATTTATTTTGTTTGCGTGTATAATCGTAAAAATACTTTTATTTCGACTGAAAATAAAGTATTTTATTCAAAAATAATGGTTCTATTGCCTGTGATAAATACCCTGTCTTCAAATACCACTTTTAGGGCTTTGGCTAGTACAATTTTTTCTACGTCACGTCCAGCAGCAGCCATTTCTACGGCGTTTTTGGTATGATTTACCCGAATCACATCTTGGTAAATAATGGGGCCTTCGTCGAGGTCGTCGGTGACAAAATGGGCCGTAGCACCAATAATTTTCACGCCTCTTTCGTATGCTTGTCGATACGGATTTGCCCCTACAAAAGCAGGTAAAAACGAATGGTGGATATTGATGGTTTTGCCGGTATATTGCTTGGTAAAATCGGGCGTTAGCACACGCATAAATTTGGCTAATACCAAGTAGTCGAAGGCATATTGTTGCAACAACGCATGGATTTGGGCTTCGTGTGCTATGCGAGCGGCTTGGTCGGTGCCTTTGGCTGGCAAATAATGAAACGGAATGCCAAATCGTTCGGTAAGCGAGCGTAAAGTTTCGTGGTTGCCAATTACAGCCAAAATATTGAAAGGCAGGTCTTTAAATTCGTTTCTGACCAACAAATCGCTTAGGCAATGATGCTCTTTTGTGACCAAAATAACCACATCTTTGACTTGCTTTTTAGAGAGGTTGATATTGGCCTTATTAGGTAAAATGCCTCGCAGCCCGTCTTCTATTTTTTCGGGGTCGCAATTGCCCGAAAATGCCACACGCATAAAGAAATGTTGACTTTCACTATCTACAAATTCGTCGGTACGCTCTACGTTGAGATTGTTGAAAAATAGTACCCCTGTGATTTTATGCACCAATCCTTTCTCGTCGGGGCAGTCTATTCTAAGTATGTAATCGGTCATGATAAAATGGAAAGCTTTTGGCTAGGCAAAGCTTCTGTGCTACAGTTGTGTGTAAAGTTGTACAAAATACATTTTACAAAATTAGGTATTTACCCGACTTTTTACACCATCTGTACGCAATTTCATATATCCATTTGCATCTTGCAATAGGCTATTTCATCTTTGATAAAAACCTCTCCTACGGCTTGTAAGCCAAAGCTTTGATAAAAAGTACTAGCCGAGCATCGGGCATGACACCAAAGCGTTTGAATGTGCTGTTGCTTGGCTTCGGCAATCAATCGTTTGAGTAGCAACGTACCGTAGCCTTTACCTTGGTGAGCTGTATCGGTAGCAAATTTCCGAAATTGAGCCGAAGAGCCTTCTACAAAAAGCGATACCACCGAAATCAGTTGGTCGTCGAGCCAAAGCCCCCAGTGTTGTCCGTGCTCGTCGTTGGGAACAATCACATAAGCTAAAGGCTTGTGCGGCCACATCACACGATGGCGTAAATCCCATGTTTGGGCGGCGGTAATGGGTGCTATTTTTATGTTTGACATACGATAGTTTTAGTGTTGTTACCTAAACAAAAAAACACGAGTATGATAGTAATACCCGTGTTAGTGTGGTCATTAGCAAGGCCTCAAACCATTGCAAATATACTCTTTTCGCTCGTCTTTAGTATATGGCGAACACGAAAAAAATAACGTTTTAGGTTCGCAACTCGGTATTTAGCATTTATACTTACTTTCCCATTCAATCCTTGCTGCATTATCAACAATGCTTAGATTCAATAACTTTCTACAAAAAAGACATAACCTAAGCGTAGCTCACCCCATTCGTATCTCTTTCACTTTCCTTACCTGCCTAAAATCCTACAGAACTTACAAAAATATCCTAGTCCGAAGGATAACAAACTGTAAACTATTGGCTAACTTTGTAACTTTGTGAATTAACAAACCCTAATTTTTTTCCCATTTAGTTGGAATTACCAGAATGCAACATATTGAAGCCTTTCGTGAGATAATTGCTACCCCGAAAAAGATTGTGATTACAACTCACTTCAAACCCGATGCCGATGCGCTCGGTTCGTCGCTTGGTTTGGCAGGCTACCTCAAGAAAAAAGGCCATCAAGTGCAAGTGATTACGCCTTCCGATTACCCTAAATTTCTTTTCTGGATGTCGGGTAACGAAGAGGTAATTAACTACGAAGATGCTAAAAACCAGAAAAAAGCACAGCAGCTTATTCAGGCAGCCGACCTCATTTTTTGTCTTGATTTCTCCGCTATAGCACGCATCGAAAGTATGTCGTCGGTAGTGGCTTCGTCGCAAGCCACGAAAGTGATGATAGACCACCATACCAACCCCGAACAATTTGCTACCTTTGTTTTCCACGATGTAAAAGCCGCCGCTACGGCACAGTTGATTTATCAATTGATTGTGTTGCTGGGCGATAAGCACCTCATCGACCAAGCCATTGGCGAATGCCTGTATGCGGGTATCATGACCGATACGGGTTCTTTCCGTCATCCCAATACTACGCCAGAAGTACATCGCATTGCTGCCGAAATTATGGAGTTGGGCGTAAATACCAATTTGGTGCATCGTCGGGTATATGATAGCACGACAGCCGATAGGTTGTCTTTTTTGGGCTATATTTTGTCAGAAAAAATGGTGGTACTCCCCGAATATCGGGTAGCGTATTTTGTGGTGACAGCCGAAGAGCTCAAGCGTTTCAATTCGCAAACGGGCGATACCGAGGGCATTGTCAATTATGGCTTGCAAATAGATGGCACAGTGATGTCGGTGATTATTGTTGACAGACCCGAAGCGATAAAAATGTCGTTTCGGTCGGTAGAAGAATTTGCCGTCAATACCATTGCCTCGAAGTACTTCAACGGGGGAGGGCATAAAAATGCGGCTGGCGGCAAAACCGTAGGCTTAGGCTTGGAGGCTACTGTAGCACGGTTTTTGAGCATTTTACCCGAATACCAATCCGAATTATTGGCAGTGCCTGTATAAATAGCAATGCAAAATTGTGCATTGTTAATTGTGAATTAGTGTTTTGATTTTTAGAAAGTGACGTTCTGTTTTAATCTAAATATAAGATACGTGTTTTAAAATAAAAAACTTAACTCACTCATGCTCAACGCACACAATCACTCCTTAATTTTAGCGTTAAATTTTTAATTATTAATAAAACTAAACAAATGTTGAAAAAACTCAGTGCTGTTATAGCGGTAGCCACCCTTATGGTTGCTTGTAACAAAAACCGTGTGGAGGTAATCGAAAACGTAAAAATTCAGATTCATAGCCACGACGATAAGGCTAAAAAGGTAAAAGATGGGGACATTATTACTTTTTCTGTAAAAATATTCAATGATAAAGATTCGTTATTGCAAGAGTCGCCAGCATCGGCACCTGCTCGTGCCATGATTCAGCCGGCTGGTGCATCGGGCTTTAAAGGTAGCTTTGAAGATGGATTAAGATTACTTTCTCTTGGCGACAGTGCAACCATTTTCGTGCCAGTTGACTCTTTAGCTAAAGGAGCACAACAATTGCCTCCATTTATCAAAAAAGGAACAGATTTGAAATATGCTGTAAAGTTGATTAAAACACAAAGCCGTGCCGATTTCGACAAAGACATGGCTGCACAGGCACAAAAAGACAAGACTTTGGCAGAAGAGCGTAAAGCTAAAAATCCACAATTGATTGCCGACTATATCAGCAAAACTGGTAAAACATTTAAAACAACGGCTTCTGGTTTGTACTACAGCATCGAAACAGAAGGCACAGGCACAAATCCTAAAAATGGTGATGTGTGCAAATGTTTATATACAGGTAAATTCTTAGACGGTAAAGTTTTCGACCAAAGCAAACAACCAGTTGATATGCCTATCGGTCAAATGATTCCGGGCTTCAATGAGGCTTTAACTTTATTGAAAAAAGGAGGCAAAGGTACATTTATTATTCCACCTCAAATTGGTTATGGCGATGCTGGACAAGGCCCTATTCCTGCCAATTCGGTGTTGGTGTTTGATTTAGAAGCACTTGATTTCAAATCGGCTGGAAAATAATTGTATTTGACTATAGCACCAAAAGTGTAAGTGGCTCTTTTGTATGCCTCTTACACTTTTGTCTGTTTAATTGCACGGGGCTTTGTTGGGATTTAACAGTTTTTAACAAGCAAATGGCAAGAGATAGTTGCAACTTTGTGATTTGAAAAGTTGTCTATCTTTCTTGGCTTTCCATAAGCCAATCACTATACTAATAATTTGCAACAATGATGAAGAAGTTTTTAAGTTGGAATATGCTAAGTCTGCTCGCTATGGTTGTCGTGCTTAGTTCATGTTTATCCAAAATTACCTTGGAAGATGATGAAATCTTACAACAAAACGAAAGCCAGATAAAAGCATACATTGCTGCCAATAACTTGAGCACAACCAAGGCTCCCAATGGTGTGTATTACCAAGTAACCAAAGTTGATACTTCTGGCAGAAAAATGATTTTTGGCGATACCGTGCGGGTGCATTATGTGCTTTCTCGGCTCGATGGCTATGTGTTGTCGAGTGCTGTGCTGAACCAAGACAAGCCTTTTCAATTTATCAATGGCTATAGTACAAGCTTGTTTGTCAATTTGTTACCCTACTTGCATGAAGGCGAAACGGGTACATTTATCATTCCTTCTACGATGGCTTTGGGTAGCCAAACCTTACCGAACTTACCTGCCAACTCGCCCTTGCGTTGCGATATTCAATGGTTTAAAACCTTTAGCGAAGAGGCCGATATTGATAGATATGTGCGTGATAACAAGATTACCCTCACAGGACGCTACTCGAATGGGCTACGTTACCTCAGAGTAACAGAAGGTACAGGTGACTATTTGGCTTCGGGCAAAGTGGCTTTGGTAAAATACACAGGTAAATTCTTAAATGGTACAGTATTCGATACTAATGTTGGTACGTCAGATACTTTGAGTGTAACCGCTGGTGGTTCGAGCGTAATTACGGGTTTTCAAAGAGGAGTAGAGTTGATGCGTGTGGGAGAAAAAGCCACTTTTATCTTTCCTTCTTCGATAGGTTATGGTACGACTGGTTCTGGAAAAATTCCAGGAGTAACACCACTCATTTTTGAGGTAGAGTTTTTGGCGATTGACGAATAGCTACATGAAAGTTAGGTTAAATACAAATTGTGGCATAACCTAGCATCTTGCCTTGTCTTTTGTATTTAATGTCAATTTTTACATATTTTTACTTTCGTTATGAAAAAAATTTTATGGGTAGGAATTATCGCCTGCATCGTATTATTGAACGCTTGTTCTATTGGCACGACCGAGGTTGACCCAACAACAGCCGACCAACTTAAAAAGAATCAGGAGTTGGTGCAGAAATACATTACGGATAATAACCTTTCGATGCAGCAAGACGCATCGGGTTTTTATTATTCGATTGATGCCAGCAATACTTCAACCAAAGCGGCTGTAATGGGTAATGTTGTTTCTATAAAATATATCATTTCTACGATTAGTGGCACGGTATTAGATTCGTCGAGAATCAAACAAAATATTCCACAATCTTACGTGTATGGCGTAACAACGAGTCTTTTTAACTATGCCGTCAATTTGATGAAACAAGGCAATAAAGGCTTGTTTTTGTTTCCGCAATACAGCTCGTCGAGTGGCGAGCCCATCAAGCTGGAACTTACCCTAGAAGCTGTCAGAACTGAAACGGAATACATGGATTATTTTCAAGCGACAAAATATCCTACCAGTAACTTTACTACTACATCAACTGGCGTGCGTTACGTAGTGACTACTGCCAACGCCGCAGGTGCAAGCATTACTACGGGTAAAACAGCCACCGTAAAATATGTGACACGCTTGTTGTTTGATGTAAAGAAACAAGACAACCTAGGAAATCTTTATTACGATTCGAAACTAGATGAAGGTACTTATGACTTAACTTTAGGTTCATCGTCGGCGATTGCTGGCTTTCAAGAAGGTGTTTCTAAACTAAAAGAGGGTGAAAAAGGTGTTATACTTATCCCTGCGGCTTATGCTTATGGAAGTGCAGGCGTACCGAATGGCACAGGAGGCTATAACATACCGCCTTATGCTTCGCTTTTATTTGAAGTAGAGGTGACAAGCGTAAAATAACTTTGCAATTACATTCTTAGTATAACAACGGCGACTCGAAAAGTCGCCTTTCTTGTGTCATCTTAATTGATTTTTATTGTTATGAAAAAATTATGTTTTGCCACCAATAATGCCAATAAACTAAAGGAAATTCAGGCATTGTTGGGTCAAGAATTTCAATTATTGTCGCTACAGCAAACAGGTTGTACCGACGAACTTCCCGAAACAGGCCTGACCTTAGAAGCCAATTCTGCTCAAAAAGCCCATTATTTATACGATAATTATCAAATAGATTGCTTTGCCGATGATACAGGATTAGAAGTAGAAGCCCTCAACGGCGAGCCGGGCGTTTTCTCGGCAAGGTATGCTGGCGAGCCTAAAAATGAACAAAATAACATAGCTTTGTTGTTACAAAAATTAGAAGGGATACATGAGCGTAAAGCTCGGTTTAGAACGGTCATTACGCTTATTTTAGCTGGACAAACGTTTCAATTTGATGGTATTGTGACAGGGCAAATTATCGACGAGCAACGAGGTGAGCATGGTTTTGGCTATGACCCTATTTTTGTCCCTGATGGTTTCGATAAAACTTTTGCCGAAATGACCATGCAAGAAAAAGGGCAAATTTCGCACCGAGCAAGGGCTTTTCAAAAACTCGTAGCTTTTTTACAAAATTTATAATAATATATACTTGATAGAATTAATAGAATAATGTTGATTTTGTTATACATTATATTGTAATTAACCACTGAAAATCATAGTTTTGTAAAACTTTAGATACTAAATTTCTTTCCAAAAAAGGGGATAAGTACGCATAGTTGTCATGTATGCGAAAGCCTAGCTTAAATTCAACTCAATATCAATCTATCTTTAAATGTTAACAAAATCACTCTTTAGACTTAAACTTATTTTGTTTATTATGGGTATCTCTTCTTGGGCTGCTCGTGGGCAGTATGTAATCACGGGAAGAGTCACCGATGCCAAAAATGGCGACCCACTACCTTTTGCAACGGTGGGTATCAAAGGAAAAAATATAGGGATTCAAACCAGTTTTGAAGGCGTTTTTACGCTCCGAACCAAAGTGCTTGGCGATTCTATTTATGTAAGTACAATAGGCTATAAAACCAAAATGAAAGCCCTTGACCCCAAAGCAAGCAACCAAACCATAGACTTTCAACTGATGCCCGAAACCAGAGCTTTAGACGAAGTGGTGGTGTATTCGGGCGAAAACCCTGCCTTTAAAATTTTACGTAAACTTCGAGAAAATGCTGACAAAAATGACCGCAAACGCCTGACGGCTTACGAATATGATTCTTATTCAAAAATGGAACTAGATGTAGATAACATCTCAGATAAGTTTAAGAAAAAGAAAGTGATGAAGCAAATTCAAGGAGCAATAGATAAGTTTGAAAAACTAGCGGGCGAAGATGGCAACCCTGTGATTCCGACGTTTATTTCCGAAACTGTTTCTAAGTTTTATTACAGAGAAAGCCCGTTCCGTAAAAAAGAAATGATTCTTAAAAACAACGTCAAAGGTGTTGGGGTAAAAGAAGGTGGTTTTGTGTCGCAATTGGTTGGAGGTAACTTATTGGCTAACTATAATTTCTACGACAACTTCGTGCCGTTTTTGGGTAAAGATATTATTTCACCCGTGGGTGATAATTGGAAAGGTACATACCAATGGTATTTGTCAGATACCACCGATATTGACGGGCATATATGTTACGGCATGGAATTTGACCCTAAAAACGACAAAGATTTAGTTTTTACAGGAAAAGCTTATATTGATACGACCTCATTTGCTTTAGTACAAATAGACGCTACGATAAGCAAAGAAGCCAATATCAACTTTATTGATAAAATAAAAATCTCGCAAGAACTAGAGCAAACCTCAGAAGGGGCTTGGTTGCCAGCCAAAACACGCTTTTTGATAGACATCGCCGAACTGACCAAAGGCTCGGCTGGGATGCTCTTGAAGATGTATATTTCAAACCGAAATTTTGTCTTAAATCAACCTAAACCCTTGGCATTTTATGATTTAGGTGTCGAAATGGCCGAAGACGCTAAAGAACCAGACCCTAAATTCTGGCAAGAAGCTCGTCACGAACCCATGACAGCCCAAGATTTGTTGGCTTCCAAGCTCATTGATACCGTTCGGAACGTGCCTATTGTACGTACTTATGTAGAAATTGCCGAAATTGTGGCCAGTGGTTATAAGCGTTTTGGAGGTATAGAAGTAGGCCCATACTTGTATGCCTTGGCATTCAACAGAATAGAAGGAATGCGTGTGCGTTTGGGCTTTAGAACCAACGCTCAGTTTAGTAAAAAATGGGTGTTCAAAGGATTTTTAGGCTATGGCACAAAAGACCAAGTGTTCAAATACGGTGGCGAAGCGGATTATATTTTCTCGAAAAGACATTGGACAGTAGCTGGAATCAAACACACCTACGACCTAGAACGCATCGGCTTAACCCCCGAACTAATTGCCGATAATAAAATTTTCTATGCTTTTACCCGATGGGGCAATTATACTGGTGCATTTTTCCGAACAGAAAATGAGGTATTTTTCAAAACTGAGCCAACCAAAGGTATTATGTTTTCGGCTTCGTTTACTCAACGGAGTTTCGACCCTCTGTTTAAGTTTCAATACCGAACAAAACCAGATTTAGGTTCGCTATCGCCTTCAAAAGATTATTACGACGATACATTTATCACTTTAGAAGCAAGGTTTGCTAAAAATGAAACCTATATCATGGATGGCAATGAAAGAGTAACACTTGGTACTAAACGAGTACCCGTTGTAACACTCACTTACCAACGAGGCGTAAAAGGAGTCATGAACGCCGATTTTGATTACGAAAGATTTACGGCAAAAGTGTTTCAAACCTTCCGTTTAGGTACTTTAGGTCGTTCTACTTATCTCTTGCAAGCAGGCTACACGCCTTCACATTTGCCAGCACCTTTGTTGTTTCCACACTTGGGCAACCAAACGTTTTTCTTCAATAGAGCGGCATTTAATACCATGCACTATTTTGAGTTTGTCAGTGATAAATATGCCTCTTTGCAATATACCCACGATTTTGATGGATTGCTGTTCAACAGAATCCCGGCGATTCGACAACTCAAATGGCGGTTTTTGGTTTCGGCCAATGTCCTTTTCGGAAGTCAAAGCAATGACAATCTCAAACTCATGGACGAAGCCATGCCTGTCTTTGACCCTCGACACAAGCAAATCGAGCCTAAGTACAACTTCTCGGCATTAGACCCGTCTATCCCTTATGCCGAAGTGGGCTACGGGATTGACAATATCTTGAAAATATTTCGTTTGCAAGCCTTTCATCGTTTGACTTACCTCGACCACCTTTCGCCTGATGGCAAACGTCCTGATAAGTTTACGATTAAGGCATCGGTGCATTTCTCTTTCTAAAAGATAAAACACTTGTAATCAGTAAGATAGTAGAATGTGCTGAAAAGCACCATGTAGATACGCTATAGCATCTGAAAAAATAACTGTATTTTTACACAAACTCCTACTCCTGAAACTGAGTAGGAGTTTTTTTATAGATAAATCCTTACGTTTGTAGCACCCATTTGGCGTGCAAGCTCAACAACTAAATCATTTGAAATGTCAGTACCATTAAAACAATCAAAACAACATACAGAAACAGTACTCAAACACCTTGGCGTATGGAGTGCCTACACGGTGTATTTTAGTATTTTATTACATCTTTTTTACAAAGAACCCATTACAATAGCCTTCGTTGTTACGTCGGTGCTTTTTCGACTAGGAGATGCTTTTTTATTTTATGGAAACGCACTTATAGTCTTGCCTCGCTTTTTTACACCTAAAAAAATTCTACCGCTCATACTCTCTTTTACAGCCCTGTTTGGAGTTTATTTTGCTTATCGCTTATTGGTAGAATTGGTCTTACAAAATGTGTTATTGGGCATTGATACGCAGAACTCTTTTGTGCTAGAAAAATATATATCGTTGACTATTTTTAATGGCAATACTTATGTGCTGTTTAGTTTTGGGTATTTTTATGCTAAAAAATCCATTCGTCAGCAGCAAGCAATAGCAGCACAGGCGTTGGCGATTGCCGCAAAAGATGCCGCCCTTGCCAAACAAGAAGCGGCGATTGCTACACTCGAAAAAGAAAAAATGATGATGGAATTGGCTTTTTTGAGGGCACAAATCAATCCACATTTTATGTACAATACCCTCAATATGCTCTACAGCAAGGTGCGAGGGGCATCGAAGCAAGTCGGAAACCTGATTTTGACTTTTGCCGAAATGATGCGGTATGCCACAAGTACAAGAATGCAACAAGACACCGTTGATTTGGCGGATGAAATGGCCTTTGTAAAACAATACATACTGCTGCAAAAACAACGCTTTCAAGATAACTTGCAAATCAATTTTTATGAAGAAGGCGATTTTACTTGTGTACGTATCATGCCGATGCTCTTGATTACACTCATGGAAAACTGTTTTAAACATGGCGAGTTGCATGACCCTAACCATCCCCTGAAAATCGAAGCTATATGCAACGATGACGTGTTTACTTTTCGCACTTGGAACTTGAAAAAGCTCGAAAACGATACTTTTTTTATAGACAAAGGACAAACGGGCATTGGCTTGGAAAATATCCGAAAAAGACTGAATTTAGTACATGGCGAGGCACAATCGCTGATGATAGAAGAAAACGAAATAAGCTATACCATTCGTTTTAGCTTATCCAACCCTTAACTTAAAACAACATGATAAATTGTATTGCCGTTGACGACGAACAGGCTGCTTTAGATATTTTGGTTGATTATATCAGCGAAACGCCCTTTTTGAATTTAGTCGCTGCTACCACCAATCCAATGGATGCTGTTGGTATTTTACAAGCCAAAGACATCGACCTTGTATTTACCGATATTAAAATGCCCCGCATCAACGGCCTAAATTTAGCACAACTCTTCGACAGAAGGGTAAAATTTGTCATGACCACAGGCTACCAAGATTACGCCCTCAAAGGTTTTGAACTAGGCGTATTAGATTATTTGGTAAAGCCTTTTTCATACGACCGCTTTTTGATGGCCGTCAATAAAATGCCTCTACAGATGACCCTCATCGACGAGCCAGTGGCTGTGCCAACGCCTCACGAAGAATATTGTTTTGTGAAAGCCGATGGCAAAGGCAAGTTTCAGAAGATTCTATTCAAAGACTTACGCTACGTAGAAGCTCAAAAAAACTATGTAGCCTTGCACTTACAAGAAGAGCAAGTTTCAACCCATTTATCTATAAGTGATTTAGAAAAACGCCTTCCATCCGAAAGGTTCATGCGGGTGCATCGGTCTTATATCGTTGCTTTTGATAAGATTACGGGCATAGAAGGCGAGCAAATCATTATAGACAAAACCATCAAAATTCCGATTGGCGATAGCTACGCCGAAGCTTTCTTTGCTATTGTACAAGATAAAACCTTATCGAAAGAGCGAGATAAATAAGCCTAGCCAAAATAGCCCAACAAAAGGCTTGGAAAGCAGAAAAATGGATACGAAGTATTTTTAGGCAACTCAAAACTTCCCCAAACGACTTAACAAATGCTTAACATTTTGTACTTATTTTGGACTGTTTGCATTATTTAAAGAACTTTTATTACACAATAGGTTTTAGGAAAAGTTTCATTTATTTTTGTTTTGAACCATCTAAAATAGACAAACGATTACCCCCTTTTTCAACTGTCAAATAAAAATTTATCCGTAATCGAATGCCGTTTGAGGTTAGTCATTTTTCATAAATTAACAGATTTAAAACCCCTAAAATGTTAACCACATTAATTTTTGCTTGTGCAGTTGTTGCGTATTTACTTGGCTCTATCCCTACCGCAATTTGGTACGGCGAGGCTTATTTTGGAATAGATGTACGTAAGCACGGAAGCGGCAACGCTGGTGCAACTAATACGTTCAGAGTGCTAGGAAAAAGAGCCGGTACCGTGGTGTTGTTGATAGATGCCCTGAAAGGTTGGATTGCAACTTCTTTGGCTTTGATGTTGTATTATGGACATTTAATTGAATGGGATGATTGTCAGCAGTTAAAACTGGTTTTTGGTTTTGCCGCCGTCATTGGTCACATTTTCCCTGTTTTTTCTGATTTTAAAGGTGGAAA
>JACCDQ011418648.1_pt1 | contig 18397 bp, 23 predicted proteins | sample 7446031 | NCBI WGS metagenome assembly JACCDQ01 (sample SAMN15323442, study PRJNA562643) | freshwater metagenome | isolation source: river surface water | place: USA:Blue River Watershed | collected 2017-08-17
ATCAGGATCACACCGGTTTCGATATCCTGGGCGATTGCCGGGATCAGGCCATCCTCGTTGAAGCGCAGGGCGTCCAGCCAGTTCAGTTCGGGGTTCAGATCCTGACTCATCTCATATCCGCACGGGGATGCCCCGTTCCTTCATGTAGGACTTGGCCTCTTGCACCGTGTGCTGACCAAAATGAAAAATCGACGCGGCCAGAACCGCCGAGGCGTGGCCCTCGCTCACCCCATCTGCCAGATGGGCGAGCGATCCGACACCACCGCTGGCAATCACCGGTACCGGTACGGCATCCGATACCGCACGGGTCAGCGCCAGATCAAAACCTTCACAGGTCCCATCTCGGTCCATACTGGTCAGCAGAATTTCGCCGGCACCATAGTCGGCCATCTTGCAGGCCCAGGCGATCACATCCAGGCCGGTGGCCTTGCGCCCACCATGAGTAAACACTTCCCAGCGGCCAGGCGAAACCTGCTTGGCATCAATGGCCACCACAATGCATTGCGAGCCCACCTTGTCGGAGGCCTCGCGCACCAGCTCGGGCCGGTCCACCGCGGCCGTATTGATTGACACCTTGTCGGCACCGGCATGCAGCAAGCGGCGCACGTCAGCGACCTGGCGCACGCCCCCACCTACCGTCAATGGAATAAAGACTTCAGCCGCACAGGCTTCCACAACTTCAAGAATGATGTCGCGCTGATCCGAGCTGGCAGTGATATCCAGAAAGGTCAGTTCATCGGCGCCCTGCGCATCGTAGCGACGGGCGATTTCCACCGGGTCACCCGCATCGCGCAGGCCGACAAAATTGGTGCCCTTCACCACACGTCCGGCGGTGACATCCAGGCAGGGAATAATGCGCTTGGCCAGCATCGTCGTTTATTGATCGCCAACCAGGCCGGCAGACTTGCTCAGCTTGTCGGCTTCGGCCTGGGCCGCGCCAAGATCCAGAGAGCCGTCATAAATGGCGCGGCCTGCAATCACCCCTGTCACGCCGTCGTCTTCGACGGCACATAGGGCAGATATATCGCCCATATTGGTGAGGCCACCCGAGGCGATGACGGGAATCTTCAGTGCCTGCGCCAGCTTCTTGGTGGCTTCAACGTTAATCCCCGACAGCATGCCGTCCCGACCGATATCGGTGTAAATGATGGCTTCGACGCCGTAATGCTCGAACTTCTGCGCCAGATCGATCACGTCGTGGCCGGTAATCTTGGACCAGCCATCCACCGCCACCTTGCCGTCCTTGGCATCCAGACCTACGATGATGTGACCCGGAAACGCCGTACAGGCATCCTGCAGAAAACCCGGCGTTTTGACGGCCGCCGTACCGATAATGACGTAGCTGATACCCAGATCCAGATAGCGTTCGATCGTATCGAGATCGCGGATGCCGCCGCCCAACTGCACGGGGATACGCTCTTCCACGACTTCCAGAATGCTGCGTACCGCATCGTCGTTGACCGGCTTGCCGGCAAAGGCGCCATTCAGATCAACCAGATGCAGACGGCGCGCGCCCTGATCCAGCCAGGCCTGCGCCTGAGCTGCGGGACTGTTATTGAAGACCGTGGCGTCTTCCATGAGGCCTTGCTTCAGGCGAACGCACTGGCCGTCTTTGAGATCGATTGCAGGAATGATCAGCATGATGAGTGTTGATGTCGCGTCAGATCAGATAATCATACGGGCGCCCAAAGGCTCAGGGTGCCCAACTCACAAAATTGCGTAACAGCTGCAAGCCATCACGCGCACTTTTTTCCGGGTGACACTGGATAGCAAAAACATTGTCACGCGCAACTGCGCTGGTAAAAGGTATGCCGTATTCCGTCTGGCCGACCACCAGCGCCGGATCCGACGGCACAACGTGGTAGCTATGTACGAAATAGAAAAAAGCCTGGTCATCAATCCCTGCCCACAACGGGTGCGGCGACTGCGTGACCTGATTCCACCCCATGTGCGGTACTTTCAGACGTTGGCCATCTGGCCCGGCGAGATCCCGGGCAAAACGCTTAACCTGCCCCGGCAGAACGCCCAGGCCGGCGGCATCACCTTCCTCGCTGTGATCAAACAACATCTGCAGACCGATGCAGATACCGAGGAACGGTTTATTGGCGGCGGCGTCCTTCACGACTTGACGCAGATGACGTGCATCGAGCTCGGCCATGCAGTCGCGCATGGCCCCCTGCCCCGGAAACACCACACGATCGGCCGATTCAACCACATCCGGCGTCGAGGCAAGCACCACCTCGGCGCCGTCGGCCACATGACGCAACGCCTGTTCGACCGAGCGCAGGTTGCCCATGCCATAGTCCACCACAGCAATACGGTTGGTTGACGTCATGAACAGGTCATTCCGGAATCGATCAATTTGCAGCGCACGTGTCGCCAGAAATCAGAGCGCGCCCTTCGTTGAAGGAATCACGTTCGCCTGACGCGCATCCGGCGCAACAGCCATCCGCAACGCGCGGCCAAAAGCCTTGAAGACGGTTTCGGCCTGATGGTGGGCGTTTTCGCCACGCAGATTATCGATGTGCAGCGTCACCTTCGCGTGATTCACGAAGCCATGAAAGAACTCGGAAAAGAGATCCACATCGAACTGGCCGATCCAGGCGCGCTTGAACGGCACCTCCAGCACCAGGCCGGGGCGACCCGACAGGTCGATGACAACGCGAGACAAAGCTTCGTCAAGCGGCACATAGGCATGGCCGTAACGGGCAATACCCTTCTTGTCGCCAACCGCTTCGGCAAAAGCCTGACCCAGCGTGATGCCGATATCTTCCACCGTGTGGTGGCCATCGATATGCAGATCACCCTTGGCCTTGACGGTGAGATCGATCAGGCCATGGCGGGCGATCTGATCCAGCATGTGGTCCAGAAACGGCACACCGGTTGCCAGATCGGCCTTGCCCGTGCCATCAAGATTGATCTGGACGGTAATCTGGGTTTCGAGGGTATCGCGCTGAATCGTGGCTTGCCGCATGATGGTGCAGTCCGGAAGAATTACCGCCATAATACCACCGCCGAGCAGTGCCAAACCCCTTGTTTGACGTGTTAGCGCGCCTATCTCCCTGCTTGTATCCACACCGAAAGCCCCCACCGCATGAGCCGCTTCTGGAGCCCGATCGTCCACGGACTAACGCCCTACACCCCGGGTGAGCAGCCCAAGATCGCCAACCTCATCAAACTGAACACCAACGAGTGCCCTTACCCGCCCTCACAACGCGTTCTTGCGGCGATCCAGGCCGCCGTCAACGGCGACCTCCGCCTTTATCCGGACCCCGACTCCACCGCCCTGCGCCAAGCCATTGCCGAGTACTACGGCATCGCACGTGACCATGTATTTGTCGGCAACGGCTCCGATGAAATCCTGGCCTTCGCCTTTCAGGCACTGCTCAACCACGGTGGCCCGCTGGTGTACCCCGACATCACCTACAGCTTCTACCCAGTCTATTGCCAGCTCAACAGCATCAACGCAGAAACCGTGCCACTAAAGGACGATTTCTCGCTGGATCTCAACGATATCCCCGGCCATGCCGGCGCGGTCATTTTTCCGAACCCCAACGCCCCCACCGGTCAGGCAGTCAGCCTGGAGGCCATTGGCAGCCTGTGTCGCCGCCTACCGGATCAAGTGATCGTGGTCGATGAAGCCTATGTAGACTTTGGCGCCGAGACGGCCGTTCCCCTAGTAAAAGACCATCCGAATCTGCTGGTCGTGCAAACCTTCTCCAAATCCCGCGCATTGGCTGGTCTACGCGTCGGCTTTGCCATCGGTCAGCCGGAATTGCTTGCCGGTCTGGAACGGGTGAAAAACAGCTTTAACTCCTACCCGGTTGATCGCCTGGCCAGTGCCGGTGCCATCGCTGCCATTGAAGACCATGCCGGTTTTGAACACGACCGCCAGCGCATTATGGCAACCCGCGAATGGCTCACCGCTCAACTGGTGCAATTAGGTTTTGACGTCGTGCCCTCGCAGGCCAATTTTGTCTTCGCGCGCCACCCTGAGTTCGACGCGGGCGAACTGGCCGTCGCGCTGCGCGAACGCGCCATCATCGTGCGCCACTTCCGCCTACCACGCATCGACCAGCATTTGCGCATTACCATCGGCACGCGCGAAGAGTGCGAGGCGCTGGTTGCCGCACTTCGTGAACTTCTGGTCTAACCCAAGCCGGCCAACCCAAATATCGCGCCCAATAGAATCAGCCAGAGCGGATGCATCTTGGTCCGCAGGTTAAACCAAACGGTGGCCCCAACCAAAGCGATACCGAGCCAACCGGGTTGGGCCGAGCGTGCAATCAGCGTTCCTGAGGCCAGCACCAAGCCCACAGCCAGAGGCGCCACACCTAATTGGATGGCCGTACGGCCGCGCCAGTGCTGCAGCTTGTCCCAATGCTTGAAGAGCAGCCCGACGAGCAGACTCATGGGTAGGCACATGCCCAAGGTGGCCAGCAAGGCCCCTTGCCAGCCCTCCACATGTTGACCAATCAGCGTAACGATCAGTACGTTGGGTCCGGGGGCCGCCTGGGCGATGGCAAAAAGCTCGGTAAAGGTCTGAGCACTCATCCAGCCATGTTCAGTCACAGCGATCCGGTACAACTCCGGAATCACCGCCGAAGCCCCGCCAAAGGAAACAAAGGCGACGAGGAAGAAACTCATAAAAAGCTCGATCAGGATTGGCATGCTTTAGCCTCCTGACTTAGCCGCCACCAACTCAGGCTCACCGTGAGCACGGCCCCGCCAATCATGACCAGCGGTAGCGGCCAATGCAGCAGGACCAGTGCCACAAAGGCTGCGCCCGCAAATGGCAAATACAGAACGCGCTGTTTGACGTTGAGCCCCATGCGAATACCCGTGGCGATAATCAGTCCGGCACCCACCAGCGTGATACCGTGCAGCATGGATTGCACCGCCGGTAGCTCACCGTAACGGGCATAGAGCAGCCCGAGCACCAAGGCGATCAGAAACGGGCCGAGCATTAAACCCAATGCACCTGAGACGGCACCACGCCAGCCACAACAGCGCACGCCCACGGCGACGGCCAGGTTAACGACATTGGGGCCCGGTAGAAACTGACAAAGGCCCAGCAGCACATTGAATTCTTCGGCGGTCAGCCAGCGCTCGGTATCTACCAGCATGCGGCGCGCCCAGGGCAACACGCCGCCAAAGCCGGATAAGCCAACCTTGGCGAAACCGCGGAAAAGATCCGCAGGCGTCGGCGCTGCAGCGGTTGTAGTGGGCCTAGTGGCCGATTCTGAAATCTGCGGAGCGGGCATGGGCGGTGAGCCCCTCGCCTTCGGCCAGACTGGATGCGATACGGCCTAGTGTCTGAGCGCCTGCCTGTGACACATGGATCAGGCTACTGCGCTTCTGGAAGTCATACACGCCCAGCGGTGATGAGAAGCGCGCACTGCCCGAAGTCGGCAACACATGGTTCGGGCCGGCACAGTAATCACCCAGTGACTCCGAACTGTACGCCCCCATGAAGATGGCACCGGCATGGCGGATCAACGGCAGCAAGGCCTGCGGATCAGCGACGGACAATTCCAGATGCTCTGGAGCGATCCGGTTGCTAATCTCACAGGCTTCGGCCAGATCTTTCACCAGAATCAGCGCGCCACGATCCGTCAGTGAGGTGCGGATCACCTCGGCCCGGGGCATTTGTGGCAAAAGGCGGTCAATACTTTCCGTCACCGCATCGAGATACGCGGCATCCGGGCAGATCAGAATCGATTGGGCCAATTCATCATGCTCGGCTTGCGAGAACAGATCCATCGCCACCCAATCCGGTGGCGTGGCGCCATCGGCGATGATCAGGATCTCCGATGGACCGGCAATCATATCGATACCCACGGTGCCAAACACATGACGCTTGGCGTTAGCGACATAGGCATTACCCGGCCCAACAATCTTGTCGACCTGCGGTACCGTTGCCGTGCCGTAAGCTAGGGCACCCACGGCCTGTGCGCCACCGATGGTAAATACCCGATCCACACCGGCAATCGCTGCGGCGGCCAATACCAGCGGGTTACGCTCACCACCCGGGGTAGGCACCACCATGATCAGTTCGCCGACGCCAGCGACCTTGGCTGGAATCGCATTCATGAGAACCGATGACGGATAAGCGGCCTTACCCCCGGGCACATAAAGGCCCACACGGTCGAGTGGCGTGATGCGCTGACCCAGCACCGTGCCATCGGCTTCGGTGTAGGTCCAGCCTTCAGCGCGTTGACGCTCATGAAACGCACGAATCCGTTGTGCGGCTGTTTCCAGCGCGTCACGTTGTTCATGCGACAAACCCGCTAGCGCGTTATCCAGCTCGGCACGTGGCAATTCGAGCTGATGCGCATCGTGCACCTCGAGCCGATCGAACTTGCGGGTGTAGTCCAGCAATGCCGCATCCCCCCGCTGGCGGATATCAGAAAGGATATCGAGCACAGTGCGTTCAATGCTGGCATCCTGCGCGGCCTCCAGCGCCAGCAGCGCTTTAAGCTCGGCATCAAAACCAGGCGATTGCGTAGATAGACGACAGATCATCTCAGCGTACCGCGACTCAGGCGACCAGGCGCTGCACGGCACCCTCAAAATCAGCCAGCATCCGTTGCAGACGCTCGTGCTTGAGCTTGAGCGAGGCCGGGTTAACGACCAGACGCGACGAAATCGGCATAACCTCTTCAACCGCGGTCAGGTGATTGGCGCGTAGCGTGTTACCCGACGAGACCAGATCAACAATGGCATCCGACAAGCCAACCAGCGGGCCGAGTTCCATCGAACCATACAGCTTGATCAAATCGATATGCACACCCTTGGCGGCAAAGTGATCGCGTGCGATGTTGACGTACTTGGTCGCCACGCGCAGTCGGCTACCGGGCTGCACGGCGGCAGCGTAATCAAAGCCTTCTGATACCGCGACCATCATCTTGCATTTGGCAATCTGCAGATCCAGCGGCTGATACAACCCCTGACCCCCATGCTCGATGAGCACATCCTTACCGGCCACACCCAGATCGGCGGCACCGTATTGCACATAGGTCGGCACATCCGTTGCGCGCACGATCACAATCCGCACCTCCGGATCCTGCGTGGGCAGGATCAGCTTGCGGGAAGACTCCGGATCTTCAGTCGGCAGAATACCGGCCGCTTCGAGCAGCGGCAGGGTTTCTTCGAGGATGCGGCCCTTGGACAGGGCGATCGTAATGCCGTTGGTGTTACGGGTCACAGCGTTGATTCCAGGCCAAAACCGGTATTCTAGCGGACGCGACGCACCGAGGCGCCCAGACGGGCCAGTTTTTCCTCGATCCGTTCATAACCCCGGTCCAGATGATAGATCCGCTCGATCAGGGTTTCACCCTGTGCCGCCAGGCCGGCAATCACCAGCGCGGCTGATGCCCGCAGATCGGTTGCCATGACGATGGCGCCCTCCAGCTTGTCGACCCCGGTCACGGCAGCCGAATTACCATCGATGTGGATGTCGGCACCCAGACGCATCAGCTCTACCGCATGCATGAAGCGGTTCTCGAAGATCGTCTCTTTGATAATCGCAGTGCCCTCAGCAAGGCAATTGACCGCCATGAGCTGTGCCTGCATATCGGTCGGAAACGCTGGATACGGTGCCGTACGGAAAGAGACCGCCTTGAGGCGCGCCGGCGCCTTGATGCTGATATGACTGGCATCACCCCCGATGCTGCAGCCGGCTTCGACCAGCTTGGCCGTCACGGCGTCCAGATACGCGGCCGAGGTACCCTGCAGCACCACATCGCCACCGGTAATGGCTGCGGCGCAGAGATAGGTCCCCGTTTCAATTCGGTCCGGCATGACGGCGTGTTCCGCCCCATGCAGTGCAGAAACCCCCTGAATCACGATGCGGTCCGTACCGGCGCCCTGGATCTTTGCGCCCATGGCGATCAGGCAGTTGGCCAGATCCACCACTTCGGGTTCGCAGGCGGCGTTTTCGATGATGGTCTCGCCATTGGCCAATGCCGCAGCCATCATGAGGTTTTCGGTGCCGGTCACGGTGACCATGTCGGTACAGATACGGGCCCCCTTCAGGCCGCCCGCCGGCGCCTTGGCATGGATGTACCCGGCTTCGACATGCACCTCGGCACCCATGGCCTGCAGGCCCTTGATGTGCTGATCTACTGGACGCGCACCAATAGCGCAGCCCCCCGGCAACGAGACCTTTGCCTGCCCCCAGCGGGCTACGAGCGGGCCGAGCACCAGAATCGATGCCCGCATGGTTTTGACCAGCTCGTACGGCGCCGTCGGGTCCGTCAACCCATTGGCATCCAGCGTGACGCCGGCCTCGGCACCATCCAGCGTCGACGCCACACCCATATTCGTCAGCAACCGAATCATGGTGGCCACATCGTGCAGATGCGGCAGATTGCTCAGCACCAGCGGCTCGCGTGTCAGCAGGCTCGCACACAGAATCGGCAATGCCGCATTCTTGGCGCCGGAAATACGAATCTCGCCTTGCAGGCGGCTACCGCCCTGAATCAGTAACTTATCCACGGTTTGCCCACTCCTCAGGGGTCAGCGTCTGCATGGTCAAGGCATGCACCAGTTCATCACGCATGGCATCACCCAACGCGCCATAAACCGCCTGATGGCGCCGGACCCGCGGCAAAGACACAAACGCCTCGCTGACAATCAGCAATTCGAAATGACGGCCATCGCCATCCAAGGCCAGATGCTGCACCGGCAACTTGGCGCGCAGCGTTGTTTCAATATCTTCCAGTCGAACCATGATTCTTTCCATCAGGTCCGCAGCTTATAGCCACGAACCAGTAACACAAAACTTAGCAGCCCCATCAACACGGCAAATAGCGCCGCTACCCCCAGGCAGACCCAGGGCGAGGCATCGGATACGGCAAAAAAGCCATAACGGAAACCGTCGATCAGGTAGAAGACCGGATTAAACCGGGATATCCCCTGCCAGAACTCAGGGAGAGATTGTACCGAGTAGAAGACGCCCGATAGCATGGTCAGCGGCAGAATCAGAAAATTCTGGAAGGCCGCCAGCTGATCGAATTTTTCCGCCCACATCCCCGCAATCAGCCCCAGGCTGCCCATCAACGCCCCGCCCAGCAAGGTAAACAGCACAATCCAGGCCGGTTCTGCCAGCGTCAAACCGCCAATCCAGCAGGTGGCCAGTAGCACGCCTGCCCCGACCACGGCACCGCGAATCGTGGCCGCCAGCAGATAGGCGGTAAAAAACTGGAAATTGGATATCGGTGTCAGCAACACGAACACCAGATTGCCCGTGATCTTGGACTGGATGAGAGAGGACGAGCTGTTGGCAAAGGCATTCTGGAGCACCGACATCATCACCAGCCCCGGGATCAGGAAGGCGGTGTAACGGATGCCGTGTACCTGCACATGGTTCTCGAGTACCTGCGAGAAGATCATCAGATAGAGTAACGCCGTCAGTACCGGTGCGCAGACGGTCTGGAAGCCCACCTTCCAGAAGCGGAGCAATTCCTTGCGTAGGAGCGTCAGAAACTCAGTCATCGTCTAGGGTCTTTCAGTTCAGCGGCATGACCCATGAAGCTGAGGAAGGCCGTTTCCAGATCCGGCGGCGACAGGCTCATATCTTCGAGGACGCAACCCGACTCGCGCAGGGCAGCCAACACGGTCTCGATATCGGCCAGCGCGTCCAGGGTCCATTCCCAGGTGCGCGGGGCATCCGGAACCATCAGCGCAAGCGCCTGCAAGGCCGCAGGCAGCGGGTTGCCCTCACCCAGGCGCACCGTCAGACGGTGCTTGGCAAACTGACGAATCAGGGTTTCGGTCTTTTCCAGCGCACAGATCTCACCCGCTCGCATCAGCGCCAGACGGCCACACAGGGCCTCGGCCTCTTCCAGATAATGCGTGGTCAGAATGATGGTGTGGCCATCGCGATTCAGACGGCGGATAAACTGCCACAAGCCCTGACGGAGCGCGACATCGACGCCGGCGGTGGGCTCATCCAGAATAATCACCGGTGGCCGATGCACCAGCGCCTGGGCCACCAGCACCCGGCGTTTCATGCCGCCCGACAGGCTGCGCATGGCTGCGTCTGCCTTGTCACTCAGATCCAGTTCGGCCAGCAGCTCGTCGATCCAGGCATCGTTATGGGCGATCCCGAAGTAACCGGATTGCAGTCGCAAAATCTCGCGCACAGAAAAGAACGGGTCAAAGACCAGTTCCTGAGGTACGACCCCTAAAGCCCGACGCGCCGAACGGTAGTCGTGCCGCGTATCGTGTCCCAGGATTTTTATATCGCCCTGATCCTGCCGGCATAAGCCGGCCATGCAGGAAATCAGCGTGGTTTTACCGGCGCCATTGGGGCCAAGCAGTCCAAAGAACTCGCCCGGCGCAATATCCAGATCGACATCCCGCAAGGCATGCACTGCCTGTCGGTGTCGTGCAAATGTCTTTGAAACGTGCCGGACGGCAACTGCAGGAACAGCCACCCGGTCAAACCACCCAGAACAGGGTCTGCAAACCGTAGAGATCGCTCAGGGCACGCAACGCGGGGGGCGCATGATGAACGGTCACGGTCTTGCCGGCGGCACACCGCCCAAGCTCGAGCAACACACTCAGCGCGGCCGAATCAACCCGCTCGACGGCCTTTAGATCAACATGGACTACGCCCGGATACGCAGTCAGGCCAGCCAGTAACGCCGGCACCTCATGCGCCGTCATGCCGCCATGAATTTCCAGACAGAGCCCGTCCGGGCTGAGCGCCAATGCCGTCATCGAAACTGCCGTCAGGAGGCTTTGGCCTTCTGCGCAGCCTCGCGGTTCTTATCGGCGAGCTGCTTGATCAGACCATCAATTCCGTTGGCACGGATTTCCTGGGTAAAGCTTTCGCGATAGTTCGTAATCAGCGAGACACCCGCCAGCACCACGTCGTAAACGCGCCAGGTTTCGGCACCCCGCTCGAGGCTGAAGTTCACATCCACCGGTTTACGGCCTGGTTTGATGATGAGGGTTTTGACGATCACATCTTTTTCGTCACCATTCATTTTGAACGGCAGGTATTCCAGTGTCTGGTTCTTGGTGATGCCGATAAAAGCATTGGCAAAGGTGCGGATCAGCAGCGCCCGGAATTCCTGAATCAGGAGCTTCTGTTGCTCCGGTGTCGCCTGACGCCAATCTTTACCGACGGCCAGACGGGTCATGCGATTGAAGTCAAAACTACTGAGGACCGACTTTTCTGCCCAGGCAATCAGATTCGTGGTATCGCCCTTCTGAAGCGCCGGATCCTGATTAACGTACACATAGGTTTCCTGCGTGATCTGCTTCACGAGCTGGTCGGGCGGCACAATGTTGGCAAACGCCAAGGTGGACACAGCCATACAGGCCAGCAAGAGGATTCGACGCAGATAGCGGATCATCGGGCACTCACGGGTAAGTAGAAAGTTTTATTCTACTGCGATGCCAACGCCGCGTCAGCATATCCAATCATTACGATGCGTTGCCGGCCGTTTTTTCCTTCGGATCAACCGCTTCCGGATCCTCGATATCTAGCCCCGGGGGTGGCGCACCCTCATTGATCAGATTCTGGCGGTTCTGCATGAAGGCGTCGCGCAGATAGCTGTACTTATCGGTTGCCGCGTCTTCGATGATTTTTTCGGCAGGAAACAGATTGGCACGGGTGTTGATGTAATTGACACCCCAGGCCGTCCAGAAAGCCGTCGGATCTGTCACGACAATACTGAGCGGGCTTGCCGCGATATCGGCAGCCCAGCCAAAGGTATCGCGGATATTGCTCGGCCCCAGAATCGGCAGCACAAAGTAGGGACCTGCCGGCGCACCCCAGCGGCCAAAGGTGACGCCGAAGTCATTGGTGCTCTTGTACCAACCCGCGTTACCAGCCACATCGAACAAGCCGCCAAACCCGAGCGTGGTGTTAATCAGCACCCGTCCAAAATCGTTCACTGCCTGCTCACCCCGGCCCTGCAGCACATCGTTGATGCCAATGACCACATCGCTCAGATTGGAAAATACGTTGGTCACCAGAATCCGGATCGGCTCGGGAATGATGAATTCATAGGCCTGGGCGATCGGTTTGGCGATCACCGTATCCAGCGCTTCGTTAACTGCAAACATGCCCCGGTTATACCCTTCCCAGGGGTCGTTTGGATTTTCGTATTCCTCGGCGACCGCCGCGCCAGAGATACCAACCACCAGAACCAGGGCCAGCAGCAGACGCTTGAATGTCAGATTACTCGGCAGCATGCTTCTTCCCTTCCGAAGCCTTGTTGAACAGGAACTGGCTGATCAGCTTCTCGAGCACGATCGCCGATTGGGTTTTGTTAATTCTGCCACCCGCGGGGATCATCTGGTCATCGCCACCCGCATCGAGCCCGATATATTGCTCACCGAGCAGCCCCGACGTCAGGATCGAGGCAAAGGTGTCTTTGGGAAACTGGTACTGGCTGTCGATCCGGAGCAAGACATGGGCTTCATAACTCTGCGGATCAAAACGGATGTCGGCAACGCGCCCGACAACGACGCCTGCGCTCTTGACGGGGCCGCGTACTTTGAGGCCGCCGATGTTGTCAAAACGGGCCGTCAGTTCGTAGGTGGTCGAAAAACCCGATGCCGAGAAATTGCTGACCTTGAGCGCAAGAAAGAGGATGGCGGCAAATCCGATTGCCACAAACACGCCCACCCAGAGATCCATCACCTTTCGGTTCATCATAAGCCTCGGAACATAAATGAAGTCAGAACAAAATCCAGCGCAAGAATGGCCAGTGCCGAGGTTACCACTGTCCGGGTAATGGCACGAGAGACCCCCTCGGCGGTCGGCACAGAATCAAAACCCTCGAACACGGCGATCAGCGAAATGGCCACCCCGAACACGACACTTTTGATCAGGCCGTTGAGCACATCATCCGTGAAGTTGACGTTGGCCTGCATTTGCGCCCAGAAAGCACCTTCGTCAACGCCGATAAACACCACACCGATCAGCCAGCCGCCAAAGATCCCCGCTGCCGTAAACAGCCCGGCCAGCAAGGGCATGGCGAGTACGCCGCCCCAGAAGCGCGGCGCAATAATGCGGGCCAGCGGATTGACCGCCATCATGTCCATCGCCGTCAATTGCTCGGTTGCCTTCATCAGCCCGATTTCTGCCGTGATCGAAGAGCCACCGCGCGAGGCGAAGAGCAGACCGGCTACCACCGGCCCTAGTTCACGAACCAGCGAGAGGGCCACCAGAATCCCCAGCGCTTCGGAGGACCCGTAGCGCTGCAAGGTGTCATAACCCTGCAACCCGAGCACCAGACCGACAAAAAGACCGGAGACCAGAATAATGATCAGCGACAGGACGCCGCTAGCAAACAGCTCGCGTAGCAGCAGGCGCGGACGGCGAAAGGTTTCTCCGGACTGGGCCAGCATCGCCAGGAAAAACCGGGCGGCAAAGCCCAGGCGCCAAACCCGGTCAATCGTATTGGACCCGATCGTCGTAAAGAATCGTTCCAGAAAACCCATCACGCACGCCCCATCAACTGCACATCGAGTTCGCCGGCCGGGTAATGGAAATGCACCGGGCCATCCGGTTGGGCGTGAACGAACTGATACACATAAGGATCGGTCGAGACGCGGATGTCTTCCGGCGTCCCCTCACCCACCACCCGCCCCGCGGACATGAAATACACGTAATCCACGACGGCCAGCGACTCATGCACATCATGTGTCACCATCACGGCCGTTGCCCCCAGGGCATCGGTCAACCGGCGGATCAGGGTCGCAATAATCGACAGAGAAATCGGGTCGAGGCCGGTAAAAGGCTCATCGAACAGAATAAGTTCCGGATCCAGTGCCACCGACCGGGCCAGCGCGACGCGGCGGGCCATGCCACCGGACAGCTCGGCCGGCATCAGTTGCGCGGCACCTCGCAAGCCCACTGCCTCCAGTTTGAGCAGCACCAGGTCGCGAATCGCCGATTCCGGCAGCCGGGTATGTTCGCGCAGCGGGAACGCCACGTTGTCATATACGGAGAGATCGGTAAACAGGGCGCCAAACTGGAACAACATACCCATGCGGCGGCGCAGATCGTACAGATCCTTCTGGGTCATCGTGCCCACATCAGCCCCAGCCACTTTGAGCGTGCCGTGTGATGGCCGGAGCTGCCCGCCAATCAGGCGCAGGAGCGTGGTCTTGCCACAGCCCGAGCCGCCCATGATCGCCGTCAGCTTGCCCTTGGGTAGCTTCATATCGACCCCGGAAAGCACAGACCGATCGCCATAGGCGAAGTCAAGGCCGGCAATTTCTACATAGGGGGTAGGCATCAAACGATTCCAGAATACATTTTTCCATTCTATCACTGCAGATACCGGCAAAATATGTCCTGTTTTTGACAAAATAATGCGAAATTGCCGGCGCTCCGGATAACCAGGGGGGTGCCTTCGTTGCTAGAATGCCGGGCAAGCCATTCATTATTCTTATAAAAGACCACCATGCTCTTCCACGACCTCTTCCACAGCCTAGAAAAAGCCCGCTGGTCCATGGCTGATGATGTGCCCTGGGACGACTTCGATCCCACCAGGCTTTCCGAAGAGCAGGCCCTCACCATCAAGTACAACGCCATCACCGAGTGGGCCGCCCTGCCGGCCACCGAAATGTTCCTGCGGGACAACAACGACGATACGGACTTCTCGGCCTTCATGAGTATCTGGTTCTACGAAGAGCAGAAACACGCTCTGGTTCTCATGGAATACCTGCGTCGTTTCCGCCCGGACCTCTACCCCACTGAGGAAGAACTGGCTGCCGTTCGTTTCGAATTCGACCCGGCGCCCAAGCTGGAAACCCTGATGCTGCACTTCTGCGGTGAAGTCCGCCTGACCCAGTGGTATCGCCGTGCCGCCGACTGGCATACCGAACCGGTTATCAAGAAGATCTACGACCTGCTGTCGCGGGATGAAGCACGTCACGGTGGTGCCTATCTCCGTTATATGAAGCGGGCACTGGACACCTATGGCAAGGCAGCCGCCCAGGCCTTCGCCAAAATTGGCGTCCTGATGGCTAGTTCTGCCCGAACCCAGAAAGCCCTGCACCCGACCAATCTGCACGTCAACAAAGCGCTCTATCCGCAGGATACGGTCCAGAGCCGCATGCCCGATCCGGCCTGGCTGGAGCATTGGCTCGATACGCAGATCAAGTTCGACAAGCCCTGTGAAGACCGCGTGGTCGGCGGCATCCTGCGCAACCTGTCGAGCCTTTTCGAACAAACCTTCGAAACGATTCAGGATCTGAACCGTTTCCGCAAATCACTCGGCACGGCTTAAGCCGCCGACAGGAACTAGACCATGACCCGACTGCCGTCGCCTGGCTTCGAGCGCAAGATCGTGATCCCGGGCAACCTGAAATCACGGATCGCCGAACTGCCCCACCCGATTGTTTTTACCAATGGTTGCTTCGACATTCTGCACCGGGGTCACGTCACCTATCTGGCTCAGGCACGCGCCCTGGGGGCCTCGCTCATTATCGCTGCCAATACCGATGCCTCGGTTAAACGCCTGGGCAAAGGCGATGACCGGCCACTGAACCCGCTGCAGGACCGTATGGCTGTCCTGGCCGCGCTGGAATGTGTTTCGCTAGTTACCTGGTTTGATGAAGACACACCCATCCAGCGCATCCTGGATTGCAAACCGGATATTCTGGTCAAGGGCGGTGACTGGTCGGTTGACAAGATCGTAGGCGCACCCGAGGTTCGCAGTTGGGGCGGCAAGGTCGTCTCGATTCCGTTCCTGCATGAGACATCGACCACGGCGATGGTCAACAAAATCCGCGGGTGATTCGAACCAAGACGTAATTTCTATCGGACGGGATGCCGCCCGCGGTGCATTGTGACCGCCGCCGACAGAAATTACAAAGCGACCTGCGTGCCGAGCTCGACCACCCGATTGGTCGGGATATTGAAATAGCTGGTAGCACTGTCGGCATTGCGATACATCGTGATAAACAGCTTCTCGCGCCAGAACGCCATTTCGGAATTGAGTTTCGGAATCAGCGTCTCGCGACCGAGGAAGAACGACGTCTCCATCATGTTAATCGGCAAGCCATGCTCGGCACACAAAGCAAGCGCCGCCGGAATATCCGGTTCTTCCTTGAAGCCATAGCGAATCAGGACCGTCCAGAAGTTTTCTTTCAGCGGTGTCACTTCAACCCGATCGGTCTCGGGCACAAAAGGTACATCCTCGATCTGCACACAAGTCACCAGCACTTTTTCGTGCAGCACCTTGTTGTGCATCATGTTGTGCAGCAACGCATGCGGCACACCGGTCAGATCACCATTCAGGAAGACGGCAATGCCCGGCACGCGTTGCGGGCCGCCCACAGCCAGACTACCCACAAAGGCATCCAGGCGGAGTTCTTCACTACGCAGCCGCTTACGCAACAGGTCACGCCCACGCTTCCAGGTCGTCATGATCGTAAAGATCACCAGACCGGCGACCAGCGGGAACCAACCGCCATCCGGGATTTTCTGGATGTTGGCCCACAGGAAAATCAGCTCGAATACCAGGAAGCAGGCAAAGAGCAGCGCGGCTCGGTACCAGCCCCAGTTCCAGATTTTGGCCGCAACAACCACCGCGAGCAATGAGGTAATGACCATATCCCCCGTTACGGCCAGACCATAGGCGGCTGCCAGGTTGTTCGAGGACTTGAAAGTCAGCACCAGTAGAATCACTGCCGCCAGCTGTAACCAGTTCACACCGGGCATGTAGATCTGTCCCTGCTCTTTTTCGGACGTGTGCGTCACCAGCATGCGGGGCACAAAACCCAGCTGCATGGCCTGACGCGTCATCGAATAGGCACCGGTAATCACGGCCTGCGATGCAATCACCGTTGCACACGTCGCCAGACACACCAGCGGAAAGCGCAGATACTCTGGCACGCCCATATAGAACGGGTTATCCACAGCATCGGGATTGGCCAGTACCAGCGCAGCTTGGCCGAAGTAATTGATCACCAGCGCCGGCAATACAAAGAAGGTCCAGGCCAGGCGGATCGGTTTGCGCCCGAAGTGGCCCATGTCGGCATATAGCGCTTCGGCGCCAGTCACCGCCAGCACCACGTTACCCATGGCAAACATGGCCATGTGCGGATTATCGATCAGCAGGTGCACGGCGTACATCGGATTCAGCGCCAGCAGGACATGCGGGTTAACGATAACGTTGTAAACCCCCATCACGCCCAGAACGGCAAACCAGACCCCCATCACCGGGCCAAAGAAGGCACCGACCTTGGCCGTGCCATGCTTCTGGAACATGAACAGCCCAGCCAAAATCACAATGGTGATCGGAATCACCAGACTATGAAACTGGGGCGCAATCACTTGCAGCCCCTCAACCGCCGACAACACCGAGATGGCCGGCGTCACCATGCCATCCCCATAGAACATCGCGGTGCCCAGAATACCAGCCAGCATGATCCATTTGGCACGCCTCGGCTTATCCTGGGCCTCGTGCAAGGCCAGCGCGATCAACGCCATCATGCCGCCCTCGCCCCGGTTATCGGCGCGCAGAATGAACACGATGTACTTGATCGAGACAATGACCATCAGCGCCCAGAAGATCATCGACAGGCCGCCAAACACATTGGCCTCAGTCAGCGGGATCGGATGGTTACCTGCGAAGAGCTCTTTAAAGGCATACAGGGGGCTGGTGCCGATATCCCCATAGACCACACCCAACGCCCCCAGAACGAGCAACTGCAGGCTCGTCTTGGTTTCATGGGCTGATGTATTCGACGCGGCTGCCGACATGATGACTCCCAACAACTAAATCAGAACAGAACGTCGAATATTAAGGACCGACTACCAAATCAGAACGGGATATCGTCGTCCAGATCGGCCACATTGGCTGGCGGACGACGGTTGGCGTTGCTGCCAGCAGCAGCGGCCGGCGCGAACGGATCATCACGGCTGACCGGCTCACCCTGGCCTTCGCGGCGGCCAAGCATTTTCATTTCGGTGGCTTCGACTTCGGTCGTATAGCGCTCCTGGCCGTCCTTATCCTGCCACTTGCGGGTCTTGATACGACCTTCGATATAAACCTGTGAGCCTTTTTTCAGATACTGGCCGGCAATTTCGGCGAGGCGGCGGTAAAAGACCACGCGGTGCCACTCGGTCGACTCGCGCTGCTCACCGCTGGCTTTGTCACGCCAGCTATCGGTGGTCGCGAGACGGATATTACATACGGCATCGCCAGAGGTGGTGTAACGGGTTTCGGGATCAGCGCCGAGGTTACCGATGAGTAATACTTTATTGAGCGATGCCATAGTCAATCTCCTGAGTTAACGAGTGTAGCGGCCAAAAAGATGGCTTACCGAAACAACAGAATAGCACGAGGCGGGTCTTGGTTGGCGTTTATGTCGGCAGGCGCGCCGGCCATTTCCATAAAATCAGCTGCCAGATCAG
>JACCDQ010679562.1_pt1 | contig 18391 bp, 17 predicted proteins | sample 7446031 | NCBI WGS metagenome assembly JACCDQ01 (sample SAMN15323442, study PRJNA562643) | freshwater metagenome | isolation source: river surface water | place: USA:Blue River Watershed | collected 2017-08-17
CCTACGTTGCATCTGTTCCTGCTCAACAGCGTCTAGGTAAGCGTTGGTTCTCTGGCAGCGCCGATGCGATTTTGCAAAGCATGAATTTGTTGAGTGACGAAAGACCAGACATCGTCGTTGTGGTTGGCGCAGATCACGTTTACCGCATGGACTTTGATCAGATGATTCAGGCACACATTGAATCAGGCCGCGGAGTGACTGTGGCGGCTATTCGTCAACCGCTCCATTTGGCGAATCAATTTGGTGTTATTGAAGTTGATGACAACGACAAAACTAAAATTGCAGCTTTCCGTGAAAAGCCGGCAGATCCAAAGCCGCTGGCTGATAGTCCGGGTGAGGTCTTGGCTTCGATGGGTAACTATGTGTTCAGTGCTCAGGCTCTTATTGATGCAATTGAGCACGATGGAACTCTTGAAGACTCATCGCACGATATGGGCGGAGATATTGTTCCTTATTTCGTAAGTCGCGACGACGCCAGTGTTTACGATTTCACTTACAACCAAATTCCCGGCTCAACCGAGCGCGATCATTCATATTGGCGCGATGTTGGAACCATGGAGTCTTATTACGATGCCCACATGGACCTAATCTCAGTAATGCCGGTATTCAATCTTTATAACCACGAATGGCCAGTACACACCCAGCAGGTTAATTTACCGCCGGCTAAGTTTGTGCACGACGGTGAGGGTAATCAGGGGCGCACAACTGACTCAATAGTTTCTCTTGGAACTGTGGTTTCCGGCGGCATCGTTGAAAGAAGTGTTCTTTCTCCGAATGTACGCGTGCACTCTCGAGCACTCATCACCGACTCAGTTTTGCTTGACGGTGTGCAAGTCGGCCGCGATTGCACGGTAAGACGAGCTATCCTCGACAAGAGCGTTGTCGTAGCAGACGGCGCATCGATTGGTGTCGACAAGCAGCGCGATCTCGATCGTGGCTTCTTTGTCAGCGAATCGGGTATCACAGTTGTTGGGAAGGGCGTTCTGGTTACTCCGTGACCGAATTTCTAGTGGTTTTTGATGTTGATTCAACCCTCATCGAAGACGAAGTAATTGAATTATTAGCCGAGGTAGCTGGAAAGCGTGCCGAAGTTGCTGCAGTGACTGAACGAGCAATGGCCGGCGAATTGGATTTTGCCGAAAGCCTGATTGAACGTGTTGCAACCCTGCAGGGGTTGCCCGAGTCTGTCTTCGCTGATGTTCAGCAGAGAATCCAAATAACTCTTGGAGCCAAAGAAACCATCAGAGCCATTCAGGCTGCCGGCGGAAAAGTGGGTGCGGTATCTGGAGGGTTCAACCAGTTGCTAACTCCCCTGGCTGCTGAATTGAACTTGGATTACGCCAGAGCTAATCAGCTTGAAGTTGTCGACGGTGTGCTGACCGGAAAGGTGCTTGGCGCCATTATTGACCGTTCGGCTAAGGCCGCGGCCCTCAGAGAATGGTCGAAAGACTCTGGGCTTACCCGCACTGTTGCCGTGGGTGACGGTGCAAACGATTTAGAGATGATGGCAAATGCGGAGCTTGGTGTTGCCTTCAACGCAAAGCCAGTGGTGCGCGAAAAAGCTGACGTAATTTTAGAAGGCAAAGACCTTCGCGGTTTGCTTGAGATTATTGGGCTTTAGTTAAAGCTAGAGGTGTCGCCAACCAAACGAGTGTTATCTGCTGGCACCGGTTCTACTGCTGCTAGCGCAACCTCGGCCGCAAATTCTTGCACGTTATAAAGTTTTCCGGCGCCTTCGCGACGCGCTTCGATTGCACCCGGGTTAGCACGCTCGAGCAAAGTGGCGGTAATGGTTCCCTCAATCATGTCGCCTGAGACAACTACAAAACCAATATTGCGCTCGCCTAGAGCCGGAATCATCTCGCGCAGAGCATCTTCACCCGCACGTTTTGAAAGTGCAACCGGAAGATACTCAGGCATGGTGGGTGTGCTTCGAATAAAGTGCGCCTGGTGACTTGTGACGAATACCACTCGAGCGCCGTCTTTTAGATATGGCAATGCAGTCTTTAGTAAGTTCACCTGTGAATCACGGTTTAGGCGCATCGCATAGTCCTCACCTAATCCGGCTTCCATTCCGCCGGAAGCGTTCATGACCAAAATATCTAGTCCGCCGAAAGCGGCCTTGGCGGCCTCAAACATGGCTTTAACCGAATCGCCATCGGTTAGATCGGCACCAACTGCTATTGCAGATCCGCCATTGGCTTTGATTCCGTCAACAATTTTTTGGGCGCGAGCCTCTTTGTTTCGAAAATTGACCACCACTGCAGCCCCGGCCTCTGCGAAGTAGCCAAGAGTGTCAGCACCAATTCCGCGGGATGAACCAGTTACTAGTGCTGCTTTACCGGCAAGTGTTCCTGCTGCAAGTGGATTAGACATTTTTTCTCCGATTAGGTTAGTGAGTTTTAGATTAGCAATCAGTTACTAGTGACCCATGCCTAGGCCGCCGTCAACTGGAATGACCGCGCCAGAAATGTAGCTTGCGTCATCCCCAGCTAGCCAGGTAACAACTTTTGCGACTTCCTGTGGGGAGGCAAATCTGCCAGCTGGAATCTTCTTTTTGTATTCTTCTTGCTGCGCCTCTGGGAGTTCTGCAGTCATGTCAGTGTCAATAAAACCAGGAGCCACAACGTTTGCTGTAATGCCGCGAGCACCAAGCTCACGAGTCACCGAACGCGCCATGCCAACAAGGGCTGACTTTGCAGCTGAGTAATTTACTTGCCCGGCAGAGCCCAGAAGACCAACCACAGAGCCAATCAAAATAACGCGGCCGTGTCTAGCTTTGATCATTCCTTTGGTGGCTCGACGCAGCACGCGGAATACGCCATTAAGGTTTGTGTTGATTACCTCTTCAAATTCTTCGTCGGTCATTCTCATCAGCAAGGTGTCTCTTGTGATTCCTGCATTCGCCACAAGAACTTCAACTGGGCCCAACTTTTGCTCTACTTCTTCGAAGGCGGCGTCCAATGACGCGGCATCAGTGACATCGGCTACAACGCTTAGGGAACCTTTTGGCCCCTCGCCGCTTCTGACGGTTACGGCAACTCGGTGGCCCAGAGCAATGAATTCCTCGGCGATTGCACGACCTATGCCGCGATTACCACCGGTAATCAGAACGGTTCTTGGATTGGTCATGATGCCCACTTTCTGCCACCTGTAGATAAGTCTGAAACAATAAGGAATAACCAAGCCCAATAAAGGCTTGGAACAAGTGAAGTCTAGTCTTTGACTATCGCAAAATAATGGGAGAAAACGCATGGCAAAGCCGCAAAGCCTCACCTCAATTGCGCAATCCCCTGAAGACGAGCGCCGCTCCCGCATGCTCAAGTACACGTTGGCTATGACCATTCGTGTGGTCTGCATAGTTTTGGCCATGGTGGTTCAGGGTTGGCTAATGTGGGTCTTTTTTGCCGGAGCCATTTTGCTTCCTTATTTTGCAGTTGTGATTGCTAACGCGGCCGGCCCAGGTCAGGGCTCTGGCTCGCTGCCAAAGGCCGTTGCGCCAACCTTGGTTATAACTGCCGAATCTTTCACCAAATCAAATGGGCCAGACGGAAAATAGCTCCAGTTGAAGTGTTCTAGATCTGGATGCCAGTCGGAAGCCCTTCACAAGGTGCTTTGGCGAAATCCCAAAATTCATACGGGTGATCGCTTTAAGGTTTGGCTGGCTTGCGACGAACATCTTGAGTTTCTGGTTGACTACTTGCAGACCCGAAACTTTTACCTGGCCACAGAAAAGACTGAATGAAGCACCTAGACACATTCAAACGCTGGATAGTCTGGCTTTTGCTTGCCTCTATGTTTGCGGTTGCCTGCGTATTTCTGTCGCAGTGGCAATTCAGTCGCCGAGCCGAGGCGGTGGCAAGAATTGAATTGGTTCAAAATAACTTTGATCAGCAACCGGTAAACCTCAGTGAACTTATTGAAGGAAATCAACTCCCGGCCGCCGCAGAATGGCGACCAGTTTTATTAACTGGAAACTTCAAGCCCCAGCAGGCTGTCTTGGTAAGAAATCGCCCATACAACGGGCAACCCGGATTTCTTCAGGTAATTCCATTCGTGCTAACTGACGGACCTACCATTGCGATTGAAACAGGTTGGTTACCAACCGGAAGTAAAAAAGACACCCCGGATGTGATTCCGCTTCCTTCGGATGAAAAAATTTCTATTGTTGCTCGAGTTAGACCGGCCGAGCCTACGCTTGGCAGAGACGCACCGGCAGGGCAACTTGCAACCATCAATATTGAAACACTTGTTGAAAAAGTTTCACTTCAGGGAGATGTGTTCAAGAGTTTCTACGCGCGAGCCAGTAGCAACTACGCCGGCGGAGACCTACCAAAAGTTTTGCCAAAGCCAGATCTCAATGAGGGCAATCACCTGAGTTATGCGCTGCAGTGGATTCTGTTTGCTCTAATGGCTTTTGCCGCTTTGTGGTGGGCGATACGCCAAGAGATGCAGGCCAAGCGCATTGCCCTAGACCCTACTTACGTTCCTAAAACTCGCAAGAGAGTCGGAGACGCTGACAAAGCAGCCGAAGACGCGCTTAGCTAAGCTCAATCAGCTCTGCATAGCCTTCGTTCCAATGGTCCTCATCGCCGTCAGGCAAAATCAAGACTCGCTCAGGGTTTAGTGATAGCACTGCCCCAACATCGTGAGAAACCAATACCACTGCGCCGGTAAATGTGCTGAGTGCACGAAGGATTTCCTCGCGGCTTGCAGGGTCAAGGTTATTTGTTGGCTCATCGAGCAAAAGAACATTGGCAGAAGAGACCACCAGTGAAGCAAGCGCAAGTCTGGTTTTTTCGCCACCGCTCAAAACGCCGGCTGGTTTGTTTACGTCATCACCGGTGAACAGGAATGAACCTAAGACTTTGCGGGCGTCTGTGTCGGCTAGCTGCGGCGCCGACTGCTGCATGTTTTGTAATACGGTTTTCTTAACATCAAGAGTCTCGTGTTCTTGAGCAAAGTAGCCAACCTTGAGGCCGTGACCTTCGATTATCTTTCCGGTGTCTGGTTTATCGATTCCAGCCAACATGCGCAGCAGCGTTGTTTTTCCCGCACCGTTTAGCCCAATGATTACGACCTTTGAACCTTTGTCAATCGCTAGATCAACTGCGGTAAAAATCTCTAGTGAGCCGTAGCTCTTGCTTAGATTTTCTGCCATCAGTGGCGTTCTTCCACACGGAGCCGGGTCAGGGAACTTAATTTTGGCCACGCGTTCGACCTCGCGCACATCATCAAGCGAGTTCAGCAAAGTTTCGGCGCGACGCACCATTTGCTTTGCCGCAACCGCCTTTGAAGCTTTGGCACCAAACTTAGCCGCCTGAAGTTGGAGGGTGCTGGCCTTCTTCTCGGCAATTGCACGATCGCGCTTTCGGCGCTCCTCGTCTGTTTCGCGGGCCTTCTTGTATGCGTTCCAGCCCATGTTGTAGAACTCAATCACAGTGCGCCTTGCATCAAGATAAAAAACACGATTCACGGTTTCTTCAACAAGGTCAACGTCGTGACTGATCACAATGAGGCCGCCCTGGTAAGACTTTAGAAAATCTCGAAGCCACATCACTGAGTCGGCATCGAGGTGGTTCGTTGGTTCGTCGAGAATCATCGTTTCTGCGTTGCTAAACAAAATGCGAGCCAACTCAATTCGGCGACGTTGACCACCGGAGAGAGTCTTCAGTGGTTGGTCAAGAATATGGTCTTTCAGACCTAGGTTGCTGGCAATCGCGGCGGCTTCCGCCTCTGCGGCATATCCGCCACCATTTTGAAATCGCTCCTCGAGCTTTGAGTAGCGAATCATTGCGGCATCAAAGATTTTTTCGTCTACGCTGCCCATGTCCTCAGTTGCCTTTGTCATCTGGGCCATCAAATCGCCAAGCCCGCGCGCGTTCAATATTCTTGTGCGGGCAAGCTCTTCCGGATCACCGGTTCTTGGGTCCTGAGGCAGATAGCCAATCTCTCCCCCGCGATCCACGGCACCTTGGTCTGGCTGCCCATCGCCAGCGAGAATTTTAGTCAGGGTAGTTTTTCCGGCACCATTTCTGCCAACTAAGCCAACCTTGTCACCCTTATCCACGCGAAAATTGACACCCGTCATGAGCGTGCGTGCGCCAATGCGGATCTCTAGGTCGCGCACGCTAATCATGAGATTCTCCAAATATCGGGGTTGAAAACTGTCGCGAATGGTTGGCGACCAACAAAAGGCCTAGTCTACAATCGTCTAAAGAGCCAAAGGCCAGTCCTCTAAAGAAAGAAACAAATGTCTGTTCTAAGCATTTCTGGAAACACCATTGTTGATCGCGTAATTCCTCGCAGCGTTGCGGCTGATATTGCCCTAGTTGCAACTGGCGCGGCTCTCACAGCGGTGGCAGCACAGATCTCTATTCCTGCCTCACCGGTGCCATTCACATTTCAGACCCTGGTTGTGCTTCTAGTTGGCGCTTCTCTTGGTTCAGTTCGTGGCGCTCTGTCATTGGCACTTTATGCAGTTCTTGGAGTAATTGGCTTGCCGGTGTTCGCACCGCTTTCAGACGGTTCGCACGCAACCGGGCTTCAGGCCGTTCTTGGAGCAACATTTGGATTCGTAATTGGCTTTATTGCAGCTGCTTTCGTGGTTGGGCTTCTAGCGGAGCGAAACTGGAGCTCACACGCAGTGAAGATGTTCGCAACCTACGCAATTGGTTCTTTGGTGATCTATGCCTTTGGTATCCCTGTGCTTGCCGCAGTGGCCGCGAAGGGTGATCTGCTGGTTGCAGCAGGATTCATGGTTCCTTACCTAATCTGGGACGCAGTAAAGGCCATTGCCGCTGCAGCACTGCTGCCACTTTCATGGGCCGCAGTCAAAAAGCTAAAAGGCTAATTTTTTCAAAAATAAATCCCTAGTCACAAGACTGGGGATTTATTTTTGTCTAGATTGAGAAGCCAATCGCCCGCATCTGCTCGCGACCGTCCTCGGTGATTTTCTCAGGACCCCATGGTGGCATCCACACCCAGTTGATTCGGTAGGCCTCTACAACTCCGTCTAGTGCCTCGCCGGTTTGCTCTTCAAGAACATCGGTCAGTGGGCATCCTGCTGAGGTTAGGGTCATGTTGATCAAAAGATTTCCATCTTCAGATTTTTGCAGTCCGTAAATTAATCCAAGATCAACAATATTCACGCCAATCTCAGGATCGATTACGTCCTTGAGCGCTTCAATAACCTGGTCGTATAGGACCGGATCTAATTCGGTTGCAGTCATGATTAGGCCGATACGTAGCGGTCGTAGCCTTCGGCTTCTAGGCGGTCAGCTAGTTCTGGACCACCCTGCTCGGCAATTTTGCCAGCAACAAATACGTGCACGAAGTCTGGCTTAATGTACTTCAGAATTCGGGTGTAGTGGGTAATCAACAGCAGACCAAAGTCGTTTGATTCCTTGGCGCGGTTCACGCCCTCTGACACAACTTTCAAAGCATCAACGTCAAGACCAGAGTCGGTCTCATCTAGAACCGCAAACTTTGGCTTCAATAGCTCCATCTGCAAAATCTCGTGACGCTTCTTCTCTCCACCTGAGAATCCCTCATTCACGTTTCGCTCGGTGAAAGTGGAGTCCATCTTTAGGTTGTCCATTGCGCCCTTGACGTCCTTGATCCAGGTGCGAAGAGCAGGTGCCTCGCCATCAATTGCGGTCTTTGCAGTGCGCAGGAAGTTTGAAACCGATACGCCGGGAATTTCAACCGGGTACTGCATCGCAAGGAATAGTCCTGCTCGCGCGCGCTCGTCAACGCTCATCTCAAGCACGTCTTCGCCATCAAGAAGAATCTCACCCTGAGTCACTGTGTACTTTGGGTGGCCGGCAATTGTGTAGGCCAGAGTTGATTTTCCTGATCCGTTAGGGCCCATGATTGCGTGACTCTCACCGCTGTTGATTACTAGATCAACACCCTTAAGAATCTCTTTTGTACCCTGGTCTGTATCAACGGTGACGTGCAAGTTCTTAATTTCTAGTTTTGACATTCTGTTCTCTTTTCTAAAGTCTGTTTGGGATTAGGCTGCGTCTATTTCAAGAAAGATGTCACCGTTATCGATGATCACTTCGTACACGGCTACGGGTTCAAATGCCGGCAGAGTCAGTGCAGCACCGGTTTCTAATGAAAACTTTGCACCGTGAGCCCAGCATTCGATAGTTTCGTTGTCTACAAAGCCTTCGCTAAGTGAGATTTCACCATGTGAGCATTTGTCATCTAGCGCACGAATGTCGCCAGCCTTGGTTTTTACGATTGCAACCGCAAGTTCACCAACCTTTACGCGAATTGCCTTGCCAGGCTTGATGTCATCAACTGCGCAAATTCTTACTGCCATTAGGAACCACTCCTTGCTAGCTCGGCTTCTATTGAATTCGAAAGACGAGCCTCTAGATCTTCGTTGCCAATCTGCTGAATGATCTCGTTTAGGAAACCACGCACCACAAGTCGTCTGGCTTCTAACTCGGTGATGCCACGAGCCTGTAAGTAGAAGAGCTGTTCATCGTCAAATCTTCCGCTGGCAGATGCGTGACCCGCGCCTTCGATTTTGCCTGTCTCGATTTCCAAGTTAGGAACAGAGTCGGCTCGCGCGCCATCGGTTAGCAATAGGTTTCGATTGAGCTCGTAGGTATCGGTTCCTTCTGCAGCCATTCGAATCAGTACATCACCAACCCAAACGGTGTGAGCCTTTTCGCCTTGCAGCGCACCCTTATAGGTAACTCGAGACTTGCAGTTTGGCACTGCGTGATCTACGTAGAGGCGGTTTTCAAGATACTGCCCTGCGTCGGCAAAGTACATGCCAAGCATTTCTACATCGCCGCCTGGCTGAGTAAATTCAGTTGAGCTTGCCACTCGAACGGTCTTGCCGCCGAGGCTAACAACCAGGTGCTTCAGTTTTGAGTTTCGCCCAAGCTTTGCCATCTGTGTTGATGCGTGAACCGATTCATCATTCCAGTCCTGGATTGAGATAACGGTAAGTTGAGCTTCGTCGCCAACGATGATCTCAATGTTTTCACTGAGAATGGCATTGCCCTTGTGGTCGATGATCACAGTTGCTTCGGCAAATTTCTTGGCCTCCACAATCAAGTGAATTGCACTTGGTTCGTTTGACTCGGAGATGACTTCCACGGTTGCTTCAGATTTTGATTCGGCCGGAAGCGTTATTAGGTAGGCCTGCTTAGCCGATTGCCAGGCAGCGGCACTTGGGCGCTCCTCAGGAATTCCGGCGCTACCAAATGCTGAGTGGTCTGCGCCAACCCAAGCAGTTGTGACTCCTTCGCTGTGCTTCACCGCAAGGTCGCCAACGAACTCCGCAAGTACATCTGCGTCTAGTCCTTTTAGGCGATCTGGACTGCAGTAACGCCACTGCTCTTCGCGCGGCGAAATAGCAGGAAAGTCAGAAACGTTGGTTGATCTCAGACGCTCGTAGCGAGTCTGAATTGGAACGCCCGCGCCATGGCTGTGCTCGGACAGTCCATGTTGGGCTGTCTGTGTTGTAGCAGTCATTAACCGACGGCCCCTTCCATCTGCATCTCGATTAGCTTGTTTAGCTCGAGTGCATATTCCATCGGTAATTCTTTTGCGATTGGTTCAATGAATCCGCGCACGATCATAGCCATGGCCTCGTCTTCTGGAAGCCCGCGTGACTGAAGGTAGAAGAGTTGTTCTTCGCTTACTCGAGAAACGGTTGCTTCGTGGCCCATTGATACGTCGTCTTCGCGAACATCAACTGCAGGATAAGTGTCTGAGCGAGAAATAGTGTCAACCAGCAAGGCGTCACAACGAACGGTGTTCGCTGAGTGGTGCGCCCCAGGCATAACCTTGATTTCACCGCGGTAAGAAGTACGACCGCCACCACGTGCAATTGACTTAGAGATGATTGAAGAGCTTGTGTATGGCGCAAGGTGAATCATCTTGGCGCCGGCATCTTGGTGCTGGCCTTCGCCGGCAAAAGCAACCGAAAGAGTTTCGCCGCGTGCGTGCTCGCCGGCAAGAATAACCGCAGGGTACTTCATGGTTACCTTTGAACCGATGTTGCCATCAATCCACTCCATGGTTGCGCCCTCGTGAGCGATCGCGCGCTTGGTCACCAAGTTATAAACGTTGTTAGACCAGTTCTGAATTGTTGTGTAGCGAACGCGGGCATTCTTCTTGATGATGATTTCAACTACCGCTGAGTGCAAAGAGTCAGAGTTGTAAATTGGCGCGGTGCAACCCTCGATGTAGTGAACGTATGAGCCTTCGTCGGCAATGATCAAAGTTCTTTCGAACTGACCCATGTTTTCGGTGTTGATTCGGAAGTAAGCCTGAAGAGGAATCTCAACGTGCACCCCCTTAGGTACGTAAACAAATGATCCACCTGACCAAACCGCGGTGTTGAGAGCTGCAAACTTGTTGTCGCCGGCTGGAATCACAGTGCCGAAGTACTCCTGGAAAATTTCAGGATGCTCTTTTAGCGCGGTGTCTGTATCCAAGAAGATGACGCCTTGGCGCTCAAGCTCTTCATTGATCTGGTGGTAAACCACCTCTGACTCGTACTGAGCTGCAACACCGGCAACCAGACGGTTGCGCTCTGCCTCAGGAATACCTAGTTTTTCGTAGGTGTTTTTGATTTCGTCAGGGAGTTCTTCCCATGAGGTGGCTTGGCGCTCGGTCGAGCGAACGAAGTACTTGATGTTGTCAAAATCAATGCCCGAAAGGTCTGATCCCCAGCTTGGCATTGGCTTCTTGCCGAAGTAGTCAAATCCTTTGAGGCGGCGCTCTAGCATCCACTCAGGCTCGCTCTTTAGAGCTGAGATGTTTTTGACTACGTCTTCGCTGATACCGCGCTTTGCAGTTTCTCCAGCGGCATCTTTATCGTGCCAACCAAACTCGTAGATTCCTAAGCTGTCTAGCTCTGGGCGTTCAATAATGATGTCGGACAAGCCGGCCTCCTGTTTTATGGGTCAGTTTCGAGTGGTTATCTCGACCTGGTTCAGTCCCTAGTTGCAACTGCACAATCAAACACAACATTCCCAACAGCGGCAAAGCATCTTGCAGTGCCTGTGTAAAGATTGAGGAGTTGAAATAACTCGGAACGTTATTGAGTTTACTTCCGCAGGGCTTCGTTTGTAAGCCCACAATCCGAAAGGCCTCAAGTTTGTTTGCACGAGTAAAGAATTGGCCCATCGTTTCAAGTGCTCGGATCCCCCTTTACGTGTGGGCCTCTTTGGTTAGCCAGATTCTTATTGTTGTGACCGGTGGCATCGTGCGACTTACTGGCTCTGGCCTAGGTTGCCCAACTTGGCCCAAGTGCACCGAGGAATCGTATGTCACGGTTCCCGAGATGGGCTTGCACGGAGTTATTGAATTTGCCAACCGGCTCTTGACCTTTGTCTTGGCACTGATTGCCCTACTCACCTTCTTGACAGTTCTAGCCCTAGGCAAAAAGCTCAGAAAAGGCCTGCTGCTACCGGCCTTGATTCTGGGTCTAGGAATTCCAGCCCAAGCCGTACTGGGTGGCTTCACCGTATTGACTCAATTGAACCCTTGGTTCGTTGGCGCTCACTTCGTGCTCAGCGGCATCATGATTGCTGTGGCCTCGCTACTGGTCTTCAGGGCTATGCCGCCAAAGCACGTTGCTGTCTCAAGAATGATTTGGTTGAGCGCTAATCCAATTGCGCTTGTTGGCGCGATAACAATTTTGGTTGGCGTTTTAGTCACCGGAGCCGGACCGCACTCTGGCGATGCCGAGAGCATCAGGAACGGCCTAGATCTAGAGCTGTGGCAACACCTGCACAGCTACCCTGGCTACCTACTGCTTGGCTTGGTTCTGATTCAACTTGGACTACTTTCTAAGCGTGATCGCAGTGGCACCGAACGCAGTTATCAGCTGCGCGTCTCGGCTTGGTTGTTGGTGGTCACCATCGCCCAGGCAATCATCGGTGTTGCCCAGGCGCGTCTTGGCGTGCCGGCTGTGTTAGTTGCTTTGCACATGTTGGGTGCCTCTGTGATTTGTTCGCTGCTTACCTTTCAGTGGCTGGCGATTCGCGGCAAAACCTCAAGGGCCAATTAGTTGGCAAGGGTCTTTTGGTTCAGGCGAGATCTGCGCCTACAGGACAATATCGCTCTGAACGAGGCTATTGACGCAGCCAAGCAAGACGGTGACGGCAAGGTTTGTGGCCTCTATGCCCTAAACACCGATACATTCTTTGAACTAAGCGGCATAAGGCAGCATTCACTGGTTGAATCTTTAGCTGCGCTGGGCGCAACAATGGCTGGAAAGCTAGTTATCAGGCACGGCAACGTGGCCGAATCAGTCTTGGCTGCGGCAGTAGCTTCAAAATCCAAGACGGTACACGCAACGAGGGCCTTTGACCCGGCGGGGGTCGCCGAGCAAAACGAGGTGGGGTTGGCGCTAAAGGCTGCCGGAATTCACCTTCAGTTGGGTGATTCTTACTACGCGGTGGCACCAGGTACCATCACCAAACCCGATGGCGGCCCATACAAGGTCTACACCCCCTTTTTTAACAACTGGTTTAAGGCAGGCTGGTCAGCACCGGTTGCGCTCGCCGAAGGATTTGACTGGAATGAGCCACTGGAGTGCCAAGGTCGACCAAAGCCCACAGCAGATTCACCATTCAAGGTTCGCGCCGGCGAGGCGTTTGCTCTGGAAACCTTTGAAAAGTTCAAAAAACGAGCCTTATTTGACTATGACGAGCTCAGAAACCGGGCCGATCTAAGCGGCACCTCGCATCTGAGCCACGCACTGGCTTTTGGCGAGATTCACCCAAGGACCATCTTGGCCGATTTGGCAGATAGCCCGGGTCATAACGTGTTCCGCAAAGAGATTGCCTGGCGCGAATTTTATGCCGATGTTCTATGGCACAACCCGCAATCTGTGGACCAGTATTACGAGCCTAGATTCGCAAAAATGGCCTATGACAAGGGCAAAGCAGCCGATGCCAAGCTAATCGCCTGGCAGCAGGGCTTAACCGGTTACCCAATGGTTGACGCCGGAATGAGGCAGCTACTGGCAACCGGTTGGATGCACAACCGAGTGCGCATGATTGTGGCATCTTTTCTGGTCAAAGACCTTCATCTTGAGTGGCAGCAAGGCGCCAAATGGTTCGAAAAGAATCTCAGCGATTTTGACCCGGCCTCAAATTCCCACGGTTGGCAGTGGACCGCAGGCTGTGGCACAGACGCGAGCCCCTACTATCGGGTATTTAACCCAATTTTGCAGGGCTATAAATTTGACCCGGATGGCAACTACGTGCGCAAATACGTGCCTGAATTGGCCCATATTCCAGGCAAATCAGTGCATGAGCCTTGGTTGCTGGTTGACGGTTTGATTCACGGCTACCCTGCGCCGATTGTGGATCACGCGGTCGAGCGCGATGAGTCCTTGAGGCGACTTGAGGCAATCAAAGTGCCCAAATCCTAGTCAAAAAGCCTAGTTAACAATGGCTAGATGGCCAGGTAAACCAGTGGATCCAGGGCCACGGCCACGAAAAGTGCTGTCAGATAGAGATTTGACAGGTGGAACAGGTTCATTGGCTTCTTCAGCTCGCCAATTTGACCCTCTTTATACAGCTTGTATGCGGCAAAAATGAACCAGGCACTGCCAATCAAGGCGGTAAGCGTGTAAATCCAGCCCATCGCGCCAATTGGAATAAGAAGCAGGGTGCTTGCCCCCACCGCCCAGGCGTAGATCAGAATTTGCTGGACAACCGTCTTTGTGGTTCTAACCACTGGCAGCATGGGCACCCCGGCGGCGGCGTAGTCATCTTTGTATTTGACCGATAGCGGCCAATAGTGCGGCGGAGTCCAGAGGAAAATGATTAGAAACAGTACCCAGGCTGCCGGTGAAACCTCGCCGGTTACGGCTGCCCAGCCTATTAGCACCGGTGCTGCCCCGGCTGCCCCGCCCCAAACAATGTTTTGCGGGGTTCGACGTTTCAGCACCATTGTGTAAACGAGCACGTAGAAGAGCAGCGCTGCCAGTGAGATCAGTGAGGCAAGCCAATTGACCAGAAAACCAAGCCAGGCAACGGAAACGACTGTCAAAATCCAAGAAAAGACCAATGCCTGTCTGCCGGAGAGTTCACCGGTAACCAGCGGACGGTTTTTGGTGCGACCCATGATCTTGTCGATATCGGTGTCTATGTAGCAATTGAAAGAATTTGCGGCACCGGCGCTAAGCGCCCCACCAACCAGGGTTGCGATCACAAGCCAGAAATCTGGCAAACCGCGCTGAGCCAAAATCATCGTCGGCAAAGTGGTGATGAGAAGCAACTCAATCACTCGCGGCTTGGTTAGGGCCAGATAGGCCTTGAACTTGTTTGGCATGTCACCTAAGTCTAAATGCTCAAGATAGTTGGTTATTCCTGCGGGCGAAAAATGTCTGGGCGTATAGACTTCTACCTAGACGGAATGTGGCATACAGGGATGATTAGCCTCAAATTTCAACCGTTTATAGGCAAAGACGCCAACCAATTTTTTGTTGAGCCCCTATATATCTTGAGGAGATTCCCTTGTCAGCATTCCAGTGGACCGATTTGGATTCCAAAGCCGTAGACACAGCACGCATCTTGGCGGCCGACGCAGTTGAAAAGGTTGGCAATGGCCACCCTGGAACCGCAATCAGCTTGGCACCAGTTGCTTATCTTTTGTTCAACAAGGTTATGCGTCATGACCCAAAGGACGATCGCTGGTTAGGTCGAGACCGTTTCATACTTTCTGTTGGGCACAGCTCACTTACTATTTACAACCAGCTATACCTGCACGGCTACGGTCTAGAACTTGATGACCTAAAGGCGCTGCGCACTTGGGGCTCGGCAACTCCCGGTCACCCGGAGTACAAGCACACCAAGGGTGTGGAAATAACCACCGGTCCTCTGGGTCAAGGCCTTGCCTCGGCAACCGGTTTTGCCTACGCCGCAAGATTTGAGCGCGGTCTCTTTGACCCAAACGCTGCCGAGGGCCAGTCTCCTTTTGATCACTTCGTTTATGTGATTGCTGGCGATGGCGACATGCAAGAGGGTGTCACCGCAGAGGCGGCATCGCTTGCTGGTCACCAGAAGCTTGGCAATCTAGTTGTGATTTATGACTCAAACCAGATTTCTATTGAAGACGACACCAACATCGCTTTCACCGAAGACCTTTCAAAGCGCTACGAATCATACGGTTGGCACACCCAAACTGTTGATTGGAAAAAGACTGGTAACTACGTTGAAGATATCGCAGAGCTTTATGCCGCGATTGAAAAAGCAAAGTCAGTAACCGATAAGCCTTCGTTGATTACCCTTCGCACCATCATTGGTTGGCCTTCGCCAAAGAAGCAGAACAGCGGAAAGATTCACGGCTCTGCACTTGGCGCCGAAGAACTTGCCGGGCTAAAGAGCGTTCTTGGATTTGATCCGGAAAAAACTTTTGAGGTTGCTCCCGAAGTTATTGCACACACCCGCGGATTCCAGGTTCAAGCAGACCAGGCACGTTCGGCTTGGGAAGCATCTTTTGACGCTTGGGCATCAGAAAACCCAGACAAGAAAGAACTGCTTGACCGAGTGGTTTCAGGCGCTACCCCTGCAGGTCTTGAAGCGGCACTTCCAAAATTCGAAAGCGGAAGTTCTGTTTCGACTCGCGTTGCGTCAGGAAAAGTTATCAACGCCATTGCCGAGGTAATGCCAGAACTTTGGGGCGGTTCAGCTGACCTTGCAGATTCAAATATGACCACAATCTCTGGCGCTAAGTCTTTTGTTCCTGCAGAGTGGTCAACCCACGAGTGGAACGGTGACAAGTATGGCCGCGTGCTGCACTTTGGAATTCGCGAACACGCAATGGGTTCAATTCTTAACGGAATCGTTTTGCACGGAAACACCAGGGCTTTTGGTGGTACTTTCCTAATCTTCAGCGACTACATGCGTCCGGCGGTGAGATTAGCCGCACTCATGGGTGTGCCATCAATTTTTGTTTGGACACACGACTCTGTAGCTCTTGGTGAAGATGGTCCAACACACCAGCCGATTGAACAGCTTGCTACCCTTCGCGCTATTCCGAACCTAGACATCGTTCGTCCTGCCGACGGCAACGAAACTGCATACGCGTGGAAGACCGTTCTTGAGCGTCGTCAAGGTCCTTCAGGCTTGGCGCTAAGCCGTCAGAACTTGCCTGTTTACCCTCGAGGTGAAGCCGACGAGACCGGTGCCATTTATGCAGGTGCAGAAAATACCGCCAAGGGTGCCTACACACTGCTTGAGGCTGCCAACGGAAACCCAGATGTGATTTTGATTGCAACTGGTTCCGAGGTTGAGATTGCAGTTGCAGCTCGCTTGCAGCTAGAGTCTCAGGGCGTTGCCACCCGAGTTGTTTCAGCCCCTTGCCTTGAGTGGTTTGATGAGCAGCCTGCCGCATACCGCGAACAGGTTCTTCCAGCAACAGTAAAGGCAAAGGTCTCAGTTGAGGCCGGTCTTTCTCTTGGTTGGAATAAATACGTGGGTCCGTTTGGCCAGAGTGTTTCAATTGAGCACTTCGGGGCCTCTGCAGACGCCAAGACCCTTTACCGCGAATTCGGCATGACAGCTGACGCCGTGGTTCTAGCCGCAAAATCAACCATTGCTTCACTCTAAGTTTTAGATCTCAGGAAAGAGAAAAATGTCAACGAATCCCCTAGCTCAACTGGCCGCAAAAGGCGTAAGCATCTGGCTCGACGATTTGTCTCGTTCACGTATTGCTTCTGGAAGCCTGCGCGACTTGATTACTAACCGCTCTGTTTCAGGCGTGACCACCAACCCAACAATTTTTGCGGGGGCTTTGGCAAAGGGTGAGGGCTACCAGTCTCAGGTTGCAGAACTTGCAGCTTCTGGTGCAGATGCTACCGCGGCGATCTTTGCGATTACCACTAAAGACGTTGCCGATGCATGCGACATCTTCGCCGGCGTCTACGCAGACTCAAATGGTTTTGACGGTCGCGTTTCTATCGAGGTTGAGCCAGGGCTTGCAAACGACACCCAGGGCACAATCAAGCAGGCAAAAGAACTTTTCGCTGCTGTAAACCGCGAGAACGTGATGATCAAGATTCCTGCCACCAAGCCAGGTCTCGCAGCCATCACCGCTGTTATTGCCGAGGGCATCAGCGTAAACGTCACATTGATTTTCTCTCTAGCTCGTTACCGTGAAGTTATTGCGGCATACATCGCTGGTGTGAAGTTGGCAAAAGAAAACGGTCACGATGTTTCAAAAATTCACTCTGTAGCATCGTTCTTCGTGTCTCGCGTAGACACTGAAATTGATAAGCGCCTAGATGCAGCTGGCAAGCCAGAACTTAAGAGCAAGGCTGCTTTGGCCAATGCTCGTCTTGCCTACGAGGTATTCGAGCAAGAATTTGCGACAGGCGCTTGGGGCGAACTTGCCGCCGCTGGTGCAAACGTGCAGCGCCCTCTAATGGCGTCTACCGGAGTGAAAGACCCTGCGCTTCTTGACACTTTGTACGTGACCGAGTTGGTTGCGCCCCAGCTGGTAAACACCATGCCTGAGAAGACCATGGAAGCCGTATACGACCACGGCGTAATTCCTGAGGCCTCAATTACCAACAACTATGAAATCGCGCGTGAGGTTCTAGCTCTGGTAGCCGATGCTGGTGTATCGCTCGACGATGCAACTGAGCTACTTGAAAAAGAGGGTGTTGAGAAATTTATCATCTCTTGGAACGAACTAGTTGAGACTGTTGACACCGCTCTAAAGGCTGCCAACTAATGTCGCTCAAGGTAATTGCCGCGGGAACCGCTGCTGCTGCTGTTTCTAATAACATTGGCCAACTGGTGGCCGACAAAGTTGCCAGCCGCATTGCCGCAAAAGATTTCACACTTTGGGGTAAAGATGCCGAAGCAGAGTCTTCAATTCGCTTGGGTTGGGTAACTTCAGCTCAAGATTCCGCTGCACTGGTGGAATCTGTTTTGGCATTGAAGAAAGAATTCAACGACAAGGGCGTAAACCGCTTTGTACTTTGCGGAATGGGTGGCTCCTCGCTGGCTCCTGAGGTCATCACCCGCACTGCCGGCGTTGAACTTGTGGTTCTGGATTCAACAAATGCCGATCAAGTTGGCGCAGCTCTTGCCGGTGATCTTTCTAAGACAGCAATTATTGTGTCTTCGAAATCAGGATCAACCGTAGAAACAGATTCTCAAAAGAGAATTTTTGAAAAAGCATTCACCGATGCCGGCATTGACAAGACTGACCGAATTGTTGTCGTAACCGATCCGGGCTCACCAATGGAGGCTGCAGCAAAGGCTGACGGTTACAGAGTTTTCAACGCAGACCCAACCGTGGGTGGCCGTTACTCTGCCCTTACCGCATTTGGCATTGTTCCTTCAGGTCTTGCCGGCGCCGACATCGCGGGCCTTTTGAAAGAGGCACA
>JACCDQ010800475.1_pt1 | contig 18388 bp, 15 predicted proteins | sample 7446031 | NCBI WGS metagenome assembly JACCDQ01 (sample SAMN15323442, study PRJNA562643) | freshwater metagenome | isolation source: river surface water | place: USA:Blue River Watershed | collected 2017-08-17
CACATCGCAGAAATCAATATTGCCAAAATGAAAGGGGTAGATATTAATGACCCCATCATGAAAGAATTTGTAGAAAATTTGGATTCTGTAAATCAAATTGCAGAACAAAGTAGTAGTTTTGTTTGCCGCTCCTTTAATTTAATCATTGATGTTAAAGCCCCATTCAATTAACAAATTTTCTATATTTTATCTATTTATAGGTATTTCAGGTCTATTATTTTTTATTTGGACGGGTCAATATTTGTTAAAAAAGTTTCCCGAAAAGCAACAACTTGATCTTAGCTTTCGAGTGATGCAGCGGAGCAGGCATATTTTTTTATTACTGATTAGTTTGATTGAAATTGGAATTGGAATTTACATTCAACCAGTTAATAGATTTTTTTTCATTTTAATTCAAAGAATTGCTACATCTCTAATGGTGTGCGCTCATATACTTTTTATCTATGCCTTTTTTTATGAAATTGAGGTAAAATGGATTCCCGAAACACCCATTTTACATTACGCAACGTACCTTGTTTTGGCAAGCTTGAGCATTCATTTTTTGACGAAATTTTCTACAAAAACTCATTAGTTTTTGATTTCGTTTGCTTTCAAAACACGTAATAAGTTACCTCCTAAAATTTTATTTAGATCCTTTTTGGTATATCCCCTTTCAAGCAAAGCCTTGGTAATGAGCGGATAGGTGGTAACATCATCTAATTGTTTTGGCGTTAGGTGGATGCCATCGAAATCGGAACCTAGTCCCACATAATTTACACCAACCAGTTTGATAATATATTCGATGTGGTCAATTAGCATAGATAAGGCCGGACGTAGATCTTGGGTTTCTGCGTCATATTTTGCATACATTTTATCTAGTAAATAAAAATCGGAAATGCCAGCGTGCTTGAGGGAATCCATTTCTGCCCGATGCCTTTTCAAAAAGGCATTTTCTTTTTCATTAAAAGCTGGATCTAAAAAACCAGGATAAAAATTAACTTGAATGACGCCACCATTTTTAGCAATGGCTTTTATTTGATCATCTTTCAAATTTCTTCGATGGGGCATGAGGGAATAAACTGAACTATGAGAGGCAATTATCGGCTTTTTAGAAAGTTGAATGACATCCCAAAACGTTTGTTCGCCCACATGGCTCACGTCTATCATCATCCCCAATTCGTTCATTCGTTGAACAACTTTTTTTCCAAATTCTGTTAATCCTTTATGACTTAAATTCGGATTGGTGTTTTCGTCAGCCGCACTTGTTGCCCAATCGGGAGCTACATTGTGTGTTAATGTTAAATACCTGGCCCCACGACGAAAAAGAGTTTCTAAATGGTTCATGTCATTTTCAATCATGTGTCCGCCTTCTACTCCACACATGGCAGCAATTTTTCCTTCTTTTACAGCTCGTAAAATTTCTTGATAATTAGATGCCTTTTTTATTTTAGTCGGATTTCTGGCAATCACTGCATCAAGGCTATCGATGGCTCTGTTTGCATAATTAAACGGATTTTTTGTATCACCATCGCAATAGACAGAAAACAATTGTACATCTAAGCCTCCATTTTTCCAACGATTTAAATCGGTATGTGCTTTACCACGTAAGTCTTGATCAAAAACAAGTCCGTTATCAACTACTTTCATTAAAATATCATTGTGGGTATCGACCAAAATAGCATTCTGATGAATTTTTTGAAAGGATTGTGCAAAAGCTAGTGGACTAAAAAAAAGAAGTGCGACTAAAAATGTAAAAGGTTTCATCGTTTGTTTTTTAAAGGGAAATAAATACCTAAATTTAATCCAATGGATTCAAGCATCAAAAAATTAAGAAAATATAGTGATTTATCACAAATTGCAAACCCAGAAGTTTCCTCTTCTAGCGTTGGCTGGCACTTAGCACATTCGCTATTGGTGATCATTAAAGTTAGTCAATCCTTCGTACTTTCAAATGAAGAACACTTTTCGGCATCTTTTACTTGGCGAAAATTTATTGTTTTTTTGGTAGGGAAATTTCCTCGTGGAAAAGCCAAAGCCCCAGAAGCCGTTCAGCCGATGCAATATCACGAAGAAGATTTAGATCAATTATTTGCAGAAGCTGAAAAGGCCTTAGAAGGCTTGAAACTGGGGAATAAAAACCAGTTTTTTAAACACCCAATTTTTGGAAATTTAAATAAAAAAGAAACACTTCGATTTTTACAAATTCATACCAATCATCATTTGAAGATTATTAAGGATATTGTTCGAAAAAATTTAATTCCTTAACTTGTCCAAAGTTCTATTCATATATCATTTTGGAAATACTTGCGCCGGTATTTGGCATTTTTACGTCGTTTATTTTATTGTATTATTTAAGTTCCTTAAATCGTTCCAATATTTATTTAGCTTTATTTTTCTTGTGTTGCAATTTGGTGGTGATGGTTTATTATGGCCTTCATTACAGTAAAATGGAATTTTGGGAAGGTATTTGTTTTGTGCATTTTTTGCCACTTTCCTTTTTGTTAGGGCCTACGCTTTTTTATTATGTGAAATACACCGTTTCTACCAACAAGTCTTTTCAGCTGTTAGATACCTTGCATTTACTTCCAGCATTCTTTGTTGTTATTGCCTGCCTTCCTTTTACGACTTTACCATTAGACGTGAAAACCAAGATGGCCCACGAAATAGTTAACTTTACGGAGGACTACCGGTTGAATTTCAATTGGGTTACATTCGAGCAATTATTGTACGGCCGGTCTATTCATGTGATTCTGTATGCCATCCTTTCAATCGTATATTTTTTTTGGAATAAACATATAATTCTAAAAAAGTTTGGACTTATTCCTACGAATCACCGCATCATTCAACGTTGGTTTTTTACGCTTTTATTTTTACAAGTTTTGATTGCCGGAACGAGTTTGGGCCATATGATTACGCTCTACACAAAACCATTTTTAATACTTGGAATCTCTTCAATTCAATTATTTAGTGAAGAACATTTCTTTAGAATTTGTGGAGGCGGATTTTTTATTCAGAACTTTTTCCTTTTTCTCTTTCCAAAAATTCTTTATGGAAATATTTCTTATTCCGTTGAAATAGAAGAAGAAAATACCTTTCAAAAAATTAAATCAAGTATAGCCAAACCCATAAAATTAGGTGTTGAGTCGGTAGAGTTTTCAATGATGATACAAAAATATTTAGAGGGGATGCCATTTTTGAAAAAGGATTTTACGCTTTCTCAAATGTCGTTTGATTTAAAAGTGCCCGAAAGAGTAATTTCAAATTACATAAACAAAGAACTTGATAAAACGTTTGGAGAGTGGAAAAATGACCTTCGAATAAATTATGCTTGTGATTTAATCGATAAGGGATTAGCAAAAAAAATTACCATTGAAGCTATATCTGCTGAAGTAGGCTTTGTTTCAAGGTCGAAATTTATAGATGCCTTTAAGGTGCGAAAAGGCCAAACGCCATCTGTTTATATTAAAGAAAAATTATAGCAGAAGGATTTTTTCCTTCTGCTACTTTATTTTTTTCTTATTTCATCAATCCTAATTGTTTCATGAAATCAAGATTGTCCATAAAATCTTGTTCTTCAACAATTTTTCCGTCTTTCATTTTAGCAATGGTACAACCTAAAACGCTAATCGATTTTCCTGTTGCAGGAATTCCGAAAAATGAACCAGTGTGTTTTCCTTTAAACTCCCAGTATTTTACTAATTTATCGCCATCAGCAAAGATTTCTTTTACTGTAAACTGACGATCTGAAAATCCGGTTACAAAGTTTGCATAATAAGCTTTTGCATTTGCTTTTCCTTTTACTTCTGGGACCGTATGTAAGACAACGTTTTCTGCATAAGCTGTATCAAGAATGTTTGTTCTACCCTCATTGATAGCTACATCCCAAACACGCGAATAATAGGAAACATTATCGCTTGCTAATTTTGCATTTTTATCAGCCTCACTGGTACAGGCCAATAGGCTTGCGGCCACAAAAATTGTTAAAATAGTTTTTTTGATCATGATATAATTTTTTAAACAAGTTCAAATCTACGATTCAATTCATTGGAGAATGAGGAATTTAGCTTGATTTCTGTTCCCAAAAACAGAAATTGGAACAAATTTTCCAATCGTAAACTTTCAATCAAAACGGTATAAGTAGTACTTGCAGCAAAATATATCACTCAATCAAAAACAACATGAAAAAAATGATCATTTTAGGTGCGATTCTAGCATCTACTTTTAGTGTATCTGCACAAACAGCTGGTAAAATTTTTAGTGGGAATGAAAGCGGCAAGGGATTCCAATTAGGGTCTGAAAAAAGCGCAAATACTATTATGAATATGGTGAAAGCCTACAATTCAAATAGCTCTGCTGCTGAGGCGGTTTTTTATTCTGAGGAAATGCAGAAAAGTGGAGGAGACTATAATAGAAAGTGGCATGAAATGATGAAATCATTAAATAATAAGCCAATGGCTGTTATGCCAATCAAAGTAGAAGGCTCTACCGATGAAATCGTATTGTTACAATCGACAGAAGATCGTGAATTTAAAAATGGCTCTAAACAAAAAGTTAATTTGTTTGAATTATTTAGACTGAATAAAGAAGGAAAAATTATAGATTTTAATCAATATTATAACATTCCTGCAAATAACGAATTTGGTAAAACATCCGGAGGAAAATACATCGCAAACAGACCAAACGATGCTGTTGATGGCAGACCCTTCCAATTTTCAAATAGAGGAGAAGTAGAGGCCATTGAGAAATTTGTAAAAGCATATAATGCGATGGATGTAAAAGCTGCTGGTGAGGTATTAGCAGACGTTTTAAAAATTGAAGATTTTGATGGAAATGTAGTGGATTTCAAAAAAGAAATGTTACCATCTTTATTTGCAGAGTTTAAATCTTTAGATTGGAAACCCTACATGATTCTTCCGTTTAAATTAAAGGATACGGACCCAGTTTCTGGCGCTTTGGTTTATGCAACTGAAAAGCGTGTTTTAAAAGATGGAACTGTTTGGGAAAGAAAATTGGCCGAGTTTTTCCGTTTTAATTTAGACGGTAAAATTGATTCAGTTGAGCAATTCTCAAGAGGTATTAAAAAGTAATTTCTACGTTCTATTTTAAGGAAAATAAACTCCTGCAAATATTTTGCAGGAGTTTTTCTTTGATAGCAATTCGCTGTCAAATTATCTAAATAATTGTCAGTATGAAAAATAATTATAGTATTTTTTAATGAGTTGTTGTTATTTTAATAAGTGATTAAGGTTCTAATAAATATAATTTTTTGTTTCATTGTATTTGGTTCAATGGCGCAAACTGCCCCTGAAATAACCGGCAATAGTATGCGTTTGCCTAAATTGACCAATTCCCAGCGAGATACGAATACCCCTGCTGAGGGTCAAATCATTTATAACGCAACAACGAAACAACTAGAATTTTATGATGGAACGAAATGGAATTATCTCTCAAGTTTCCAAAGTCCGACTGTTGTAGCCTCTTCGAATTTAATTAATCTCAAACAAAACGTAAGTGGTAGCGTAACCTTTACTACAACCTTTGATTCTAGATTAACAGCAAATTATGTAGCATCCTGTGCAAGTTTAACAATTGCTAATCCTTCAGGTTCTATATCTTCAAGTCCAATTACAATCAATTTTTCTGGAAGTATTGTTGGTACGCATAAACTAAATTTTACCCTTACCGATTCTCAAGGGAAATCCAATAGTTTAGAAGTAACCGTATCAATAACTCCACCACAAGAATTAACGAAAACCTTTGTAGATTCGACTTTAATTGGCGCTTATAAATCACTTTTGGCCTGGAATGGGACTTGGCTGCCTCTGGATATATCTCCCTCTAATTGGCAATTGGAATTGGCTTCTGATGAGTATCATAAAGGTACAGACCCTGGAGATTTTAGTTTATTAAATACCATTGAATTATATCAATGGGATGCCAATAATTCGGCAATATTAAGTCGTTGGAAAAATTTATACGAATCAGTAAAAAATGCCAATACTGCCATAAGAACGGTGCAAGCCTATTTATCCAAATATCCTTCTGAAATGGCCTATGCCAAGCAAGTGGAAGCAGAAGCGGTTTTCTTAAGAGCTTTTTTCCATTTTGAACTATATAAAATATTTAAAAATATACCTTACTTTTTAGAAACAGACCTTTCTGAATACATAGCTTCAAGTCAAGGCTCGACTGTTTTGAGTAAAATTATTCAGGATTTAGACAAGGCTATAGCCAACTTACAGACTCAACGGGTTTCTCTGGGTCGGATTGACAAATTTGTTGCTCTTGCTTACAAGGGGAAAGCACATCTTTTTGCCGGCCAATATGCGCAAGCCCAAACAGTGTTTAACGCAGTTATCGCATCAGGAAGATATTCATTAAATTATGATTTTCATGATAACTTTAAAGAAGGCTCAGAATTAACTAGCGAAGCCATTTTACAACCTTCTTTAAACTTGGGCACCCCAACCGATGGCAACGGGTTTTTTAAGGGAGATCGCTTGATTTTACCATATAGTCCAGCTCCATCCTCTTGTTGTGGATTTATGACGGGTAGTTATGATTTAGGATATTCCTATCGTACAGATGCAAACGGCTTACCGATTTCAACTACAAATACCAGCATTTTACGTATTCCTTCAGGCTCTGCTGTACAACTAGATCCAAGAATTGATTGGACCATCGGACGAACTGGTGTTCCTTACTTGGACTGGGGTTATCACCAAGATTCTTGGATTAGAAATGGGTATTATACCACCTATTATTCTCAAAAGAAATATTCTTTAGCTACTTTAAGTGGTGCACGTACGGGAGAAAATTTAGCAAATATTAATTATAATTTAATGCGCTATGCGGACTTATTACTCATGGCTGCAGAATGCGAGGCACAAGTGGGAAGCTTGGAAACGGCTCGACAATATGTAAATCTAATCCGTCAAAGAGCGGGAAATACCGCCCAAGGATTAAACACCATTTCTGTCCCTTCAACTTCTAGTCAAATTACTTGGGCAAAATATAAAGTGAGTCCCTATACAACTACATGGACCGATAAGACAGCGGCATTGGACGCTATTAAATTGGAACGCAAATTAGAGCTAGCCATGGAGGGTCATCGATTATTTGATTTACAACGATGGTCCGACTTGGAAAGAATCATGTATGCATATATTAATCGAGAAAGACTCGTGTCTAATTTTACCAATGGTGCCTCCATTTCAATCACTCAAAAAAATTATGCATTCCCAATTCCTCAATCGGAAATAGACAAATCCGGAGGCCTTTTAGTACAAAATCCAGGCTATTAAAAAAGGATTTAACCACTTGTCACAAAAAAATAACAGGGCGTCAATATATTTCAGAAATTTGCGCTTATGAATCGCATTTTTCTATTAGTACTATTTTGTAGTTTTTCTACGTTTGCCCAAAATTCTTTGCATGTAATTACCCTAGATGAGCAGAAAGAGCCTGTGCCATTTGCTACGGTTCTATTAAAAAAGGTTTCTGATTCGGTATTGGTTAAAGGAATGAATACCAATGAAAAAGGGGAACTTTTTGCAACAAATTTGCCGAAAGGCAAATTTTATTTACTTGTTCAATCAACAGGATTAACAAGCCAGCAAGTTCCATTGCCAGAAATTGGCGCTGATACTCAAATCGAATTAGGTGTATTGAATTTAAAAGCACAAATTAGGGAGTTGGCAGAGGTAAAAGTTTCGGCCACCAAGCCATTCATCGAAAAAAAGTTGGATAAAACCATCGTAAATGTTGAAAATTCGGCCATGGCTGCGGGTAACTCTACTCTAGAATTATTGGAGCGTTCGCCAGGTATAATTGTGGATAAGGATGGAAACATTTCTTTGAGGGGTAAGTCTGGCGCGAAGGTGATGATTGACGGTAAAATCTCCTATTTGACGGGTCAGGATTTGAGTAATTATTTAAAAAATTTACCTGCCGATCAAATTTCACAATTAGAGATTATGTCGAATCCCTCTTCAAAATATGATGCTGCCGGTACGGGTGGAATAATCAATATTAAACTCAAAAAGAATGCTTCTATTGGGTTAAATGGTTCTGCAAATGCAACAATAGCTCAAGGATTTTATAGCCGCCAAAGTACTGGGATTAATTTGAATTATCGTAAAAACGCGTGGAACTGGTTTGGGAATGGCTCATTTGTAAACCGGGCCACAATGGAAAAAAACAGTTTGACTCGTAATTTTGCAGCGCAAAATGAAATTTGGGAAAATGCCTTTGGGTATAAAAATGAAAATCAAAGTTTACAAGTTAAGGGAGGTGTTGATTGGTATTATTCAAAGAAAACGACACTTGGCATTTTGGTTTCAGGTAATGTAAATCAGTACACGCTACAAAATGGGCTCAATCAAACGATTCAATTAAAGGATTTGGTCCCACAATTTCGATTGAATACGTATAATCAAATTGACAATCCGAGCAATAATATTGCGACCAACTTTAATTTTAAGCATGCGTATGATAGTACAGGAAGGGAGTTGACCATCGACTTAGATTATGCCCATTTTGTAGACAATAGCGGATCGAATCTCCGTTCTCAATTTTTAAAAGGAAATTATACCAGCCTTAGGGCGGATTCTCTTTTAAAAAATGATTCGAAATCATTGATAGACCAATATTCGTTTAAACTGGACTATCTTCTACCAACTTTTTGGAAGTCGAAATGGGGAATGGGTTTAAAGTCTTCTTATGTTAAAACGGATAATGATTTACAATTTAGAGGGAAGAATGAAGGAGAAGCAGCGTATACGTTTTTGACAGGTCAAAGTAATCATTTTATTTACACAGAATCCATCCATGCTGCGTATTTAAATTCGGAAAGAAGTCTTGGAAAATTTAGTTATCAACTAGGGTTACGAGGTGAGTGGACGCTTGCAGATGGACAGTCTGAAGCGTATGTAACCAATTCAAAGGACTCAAGCTTTCATCGAAATTATGCCCAATTATTTCCGAGTGCTTTTTTGCAATATGAATTATCAAAAAAGCATACCTTAGGAATTAATTATTCTCGAAGGATTGATCGACCAAATTATGGAGACTTGAATCCATTCGTCTTTTTCTTAGATAATTATACCTATAAAGTGGGGAATCCGATGTTAACACCTCAGTTGACTAATTCTTTGGAGCTAAGTCATACTTTTTTAGGAGCATTTACCAGTACGTTTGGGTATAGTCATACAAGTAATGTAATAACTGAAATATTAAAACAGGATACGGAAACTAGGAAGTCGTACCAAACCACGGCCAATATGGCAGAAAGAACCAATTATAGCTTTGGTATTTCATTGCCAATTCCTATTACCAAATGGTGGAGCAGTAATTCTGATTTGTATTTCAATCGGGCGGAGCTGACAGGACAGATTGGTGCAGTAACGATAAATCCGGCAAGAAATATGTTTTATGTAAGTTCAAATCACATATTTACTTTACCTAAGGATTTCCGCTTGGAAGTAGGAGGAAATTACTTTTCTGGAGGATTGGAAAGTGCCTTTATTTTTGGAGCAGGAGGTGCCTTTAATGTAGGAATTCAAAAACTAGTACTCAACAAACGAGGAACTCTTCGTTTGAATGCACAAGATATATTTTATAACTCAAATCCGGACGTAACCATAAAATATGGCGATTTAGATATATATGTTCGACCAAGAAATGATTCTCGGGTGGTACGATTGAATTTTTCTTATCGATTTGGTAATATGTCAATTAAAGGAGCAAGGGAGCGCTCAACAGGTTTGGAGTCTGAAAAATCTAGGGTGAAGTCAAAATAAGAATAAACATAAGCTGTAATTGCATAAAAATATGTAATGTTTTCGATAAAAAAGTTAAATAAATTTTATTCTATAAAATTTATCATTTTTGAAGAAATTATCGAAAATAGACATGAAAAGGTATTTATTCACAAATGGTATTGTGGTAAATGAGGGTCAATCGAAGTCCGTGGACGTATTGGTAAGAGGAGAGCGAATCGAACGAATAGCGACTTGGATTTCAGATGAAACAGCGGAGGTGATTGATTTAAAAGGGCATTATTTGATTCCAGGAATGATTGATGATCAAGTACATTTTAGAGATCCTGGATTAACCCAAAAGGCAGATATTTTAACAGAGTCGAAGGCCGCCGTGGCAGGGGGAGTCACCTCATTTATGGATATGCCAAATACGGTGCCAAATACCTTAACCCTAGAACTTTTGGAAGAAAAGTATCAATTGGCATCTCAAAAATCCTTAGCCAATTATTCGTTTTTTATGGGTATTACCCGTTCAAATTTTGAGGAGGCATTACGTGTTGATCGTGAAACGGTATGTGGAATTACAGATGATGGACTTTATTTGGAAAATAAGGAAATATTGGCCAACAACCCGGAATATCTTGAAAAGCTTTTTTCCAGGGTAGAAACCTTAGTAGCCTTACATAGTGAAGACGATTCTATCATTCGGAACAATTTAATTAAAGCAAAGAAGCAGTTTGGAAACCAAATACCTGTGAATCAGCATCCGATTATTCGTTCAGTTGAAGCTTGTGTTGCCTCTACAAAACGCGTAATGGAAATTCAATCAAAGTATAACAACAGGCTTCACTTTTTTCATATTTCAACGGGTGCAGAGGCAAAATTATTTTCCAATACGTTACCAACCATTCAAAAAAGAGTTACAGCAGAAGCATGTGTGCATCATATTTGGTTTAACAATACAGATTATGCCGCATTAGGAAGTAAGATCATGTGGAATCCGGCTGTAAAATTTGAAGAGGATCGCAGGGAATTATTACTTGCATTGGAAGATGGTCGATTAGATATTATTGCGACCGACCATGCGCCACATGCTTGGTCTGAAAAGTTGGGCAATTATCTAGAAATAAAATCAGGAGCACCGCTTGTTCAACATGCTTTGCCCGTTTTATTTGAACTTCTTGCAAAAGGAGAAATGAGCATAAGTACATTGGTCGAACGAACGAGTCACCGTGTGGCAGATTGTTATCGCATGCAAGATAGGGGCTATATTCGAGAGGGCTATTTTGCTGATTTAGTAGAAGTGGATCCTCAATCTAATTGGCAAGTCACACCTGAATCATTATATTATAAGTGTAGATGGTCGCCTTTGATGGGTCAATCTTTTCACTCAAAAATTGTTCGAACAATGGTCAGTGGAAATATGGTGTATGAATGGGACAAAATAATTTCTTTGCCTAATGGCAAAAGGTTATTGTTTGCCAAATATAGGTAAGTCTAAGGCAAGTTTAATTTCTTTTTTTCTTTAATCGCATAATCTACAGCTCTTGCAGTAAGCGCCATGTAGGTGAGAGATGGGTTTTGAGTAGAGGTGGATGTCATGCATGAACCATCGGTTATAAAAATATTTTTACAATGATGCAATTGGTTAAAGGCATTTAGCATAGATGATTTCGGGTCTTTTCCCATTCGAATACCTCCCATTTCATGGTTTTCATTACCTGGTAGTCGTTTGGTATCAATGGGAGTTATATTCTTAAAACCAGCCAATTCGTACATTTCTTTAAACTGTTGATGAAAATCTTTAAGCATTTTTTCGTCATTTTCATCGTAACCAATAGAAACCCTTAATTGGGGAATACCGTATTTGTCCTTTAAATGATCATCTAATCGGACGGTAGATATTTCCTTGGGAATGGTTTCTCCCATCATTCCAACATTGATATGCCAAAGGCCTAATTTTTGACTTAACAATGCAGACTTAAGGTTTTCCCCAATGAGCCCCTCGGGCTTTTCAATCATTCTGTTGGCTGTTAGATTACTTGCATAGCCTCTTAAAAAATCTGTTTCTTGCTTGTAAACATTTCTGAATCTAGGCATGTAGGCAGATGTTGGTCTTCTGCCAGAACTTTTAAAATCCATTAGGCCATCATATTCTGCCGTTATTCGTCCACGATAACTATGAAATGCCATGAATTTACCGAGTACACCCGAATCATTTCCGAGCCCATTTGGAAAGCGATTTGAAATGGAATTGAGTAAAATTAAATTACTAGCCAAAGGAGACGCATTAACAAAAATGATTGAGGCATAATATTCTTCTATTTCGTTTGTAATTGCGTTTACTACTTTTACCCCAGAGGCTTTTTGTTTATTTTCATCATAAATAATAGAATGAGCAATAGCGTGCGTCTTTAAGGTAAGTTTACCTGTTTGATAAGCAGCAGCTAAGGTAGAAGAATTACTACTAAAATAGCCTCCATATGGACAGCCTCGTTCGCACAAGTTTCTATTTTGACATTGGCTTCTGCCTAATGAAGTATGAATTTTATGTGCTTCACTTAAATTTGCAGTTCTTGCAACAATGACGTGTCGGTCTGTAAATTTATTCTTAATAACGTTTCCAAAGTATTTTTCTACGCATGACAATTCATAAGGTTTTAGAAATTCGCCATCTGGTAGTGTTTCAAGACCATCGTTATTACCGGAAATACCAGCAAATTTTTCAACATAAGAATACCAAGGAGCAAGGTCTTTGTACCTGATGGGCCAATCAATCGCGAACCCATCTCGAGCAGGACCTGTGAAATCGAGGTCGCTCCAGCGTTGCGTATGTCTTCCCCATAAAAGTGATCGACCACCAACTTGATAGGCGCGGATCCAATCATAGGGTCTATCTTGAATATAGGGTTGCTCTTCATCTTTTGTTAAAAAGAGGGAGGTAGCTTCAGAAAATATATAGTTTTTACTAGCCGTTTTATATTCTTTTTTCAGTTCAAGGGGAACTTGGCCTCCATGTGGTAATTCCCAAGGATTTAATAAAGTGGTGGGGTAATCAACAATGTGTTTTATGTCTCTACCCCTGTCTATTAAAAGGGTTTTTAGTCCTTTTTCAGTAAGTTCTTTTGCAGCCCAACCTCCACTTATTCCAGACCCAATTACGATGGCATCATATGTATATTTACTTTTTAAATTCATGTTAATGCCAAAAATTATTGAAATTTTTAGAAAAATGAGGAATTGCTATTTCAGGTTCTTGAATTTCTGGGTGCCACAATTTTTCCCATTCAAAGCTGTAAAATCCAGTGTATGGTCCATTTTTTAAAGCATGTAATGCCTCTTTTACAGGCGCATTTCCTTCTCCAAGTAAAGTATAGGTTTCTCCTGATTCTGTCAAAATTGCATCTTTGATATGGGTGTGGAAAATATATTTTTTAAGTAATTCATATACCTGTGCAGGTGGTTCTTTTGTCACAGACCACATATTAAAAAAATCCCAAACAAGACCTACCTGTGAGTGATTGCAAGTTTGCATGATTTCAAGCAGCATGTTGCTTTTGATTACTTTTCCATGTGATTCTAAAAGTACTTTTACACCACTTGATTTTGCAAAGTCCCCTAAAGAATTTAAACTTTCAATAATTGTATAGAGTGTTTCTTTTTCAGATTGGTCTTTGGGAAGATCATTTGGGAAAACCCGAACGTATGGACAATTTAAATGGTTTGCGAGTTCAATAAATCTTTTTGCATCATCTAAATTAGTCTGTTTTTTAGCAGGATTTATAAAATGCATATTTGCAGAAGAGCCTAAATTGATTATCCTTAAATTCGCATCTGCTAATTGGCGGCTTATTGTTGGCCGGTTGATTGAATTAAACAGGCTATTTGAAGGCAAATCAAGATCACCTTTAATTCCTCTCAATTCGATTCCAGCATATTGATTGTCTTTAGCAACTTGGACTATTTTGGTAAAATCCCAAGTAGGACAACCAAGAGTTGAAAAGGATAATTTTGCCTCTTTTTTTCTTTCAAATGGAAAAGCCGACAGGGCAATAAGCCCTGTACTCTGTTTTAAAAAAGCCCTCCGGTTTTGCATTAAATTGTATTATTTTGTAGAAATTTAAGAAATATTATTGAATTCCTATTTTATACATGAAATGAAAATTAAGAAAAAGGTTTTGTTTACTCTAGTATTTGGGTTGATTCTACAATTCAATTATGGACAATCAATAGGTAAGAAAAAAATTTCGTCATTTGAAAATTTTCCAAAAGAAGTTAATCCAAAGGTGATTGGCAAAAGACTTTCAGAGCGATTTATGGCACGCCCTCATAGTACTTTTGGTGCTTTTAGAGAAAAGCCTGCTACAGAGATTACCTACCCAGATGCTTGTGCTTGGTATGGTGCCCTGACTTTTTCTAAACGTATTGGTGACCAGGATTTGTCTAATCGTTTAATAAAAAGAGCGGAGTTACTTTTAAAAGAAGAAGCGCATTTGGTCCCCTATGCAAAAGATGTGGATCGTGCAGTAGTTGGTATTATTCCTTTGGAAGTCTATAATCAAACGAAAGATAAACGCTTTTTAGAAATCGGTTTACGTTCGGCGGACGAACAATTTAAAACCCTTTCAGCAGAAGAATATAGCCAACTTAGTATTGAAATGAGAGATCGATATGCCAAAGGATATAGTTGGCATACTCGATTTTGGATGGATGATATGTATATGATTACTGCGCTACAATCTCAAGCATTTCGTGCAACAAATCATAACAAGTATATAGAACGAACCGCACATGAAATGGTGGCTTATTTAGACACCATGCAAACGCCAAATGGCTTGTTTTATCATGCGAACGATGTACCATTTTACTGGGGGCGTGGTGACGGATGGTTAGCAGCAGGGATGGCTGAATTGTTAGAAATATTACCCAAGAACAATATTTATCGGCCAAGAATAATGAAAGGGTATAAGGATATGATGAAAACCCTTTTGAAATATCAGGACAAAAATGGAATGTGGCATCAGTTGTTAGATGACCCAAATGCTTGGCCAGAAACCTCTTGTACGGCCATGTTTACCTTTGCTTTTATTACTGGCGTTAAAAATGGTTGGTTGGAAGAAAAATCCTATGGACCAGCCGCTCGAAAAGGCTGGATTTCTTTGTGTGGGTATTTAAATGAAAACGACGATCTTCGTGAAATTTGTGAAGGGACAAATAAGAAAAATGATCATCAATACTATTTAGATCGTGAACGTATTACAGGCGATTTGCACGGACAAGCCCCTATGATTTGGTGTGCAATGGCATTGGTAAAATAAATAAAATTATGTTTCAACCAAGAATTAAAATATGTTGCATAAGTAGTATTGAGGAAGCAAAACTAGCCATTCAATATGGAGCTTCAGCTCTGGGCTTAGTAGGGAAAATGCCTAGTGGTCCAGGAATTATAGATGATGAACTTATTTTTCGCATTGCAAAAACGGTACCGCCTCCTATCGCTACTTTTTTATTGACTAGCGAAACGGCGCCTTCCTCAATCATTGAACATTATCAAAAAGTACATACTTCAACCATTCAATTGGTAGATGCCTTGAAAGATAGGCAGTATCAGAAGATAAAATTAGCATTGCCAAATGTAAAATTAGTTCAAGTTATTCATGTTATTGACGAGCAATCAGTTGAAGAGGCTATTGAAATTGCGGAACAAGTGGATGCCCTTTTGTTAGATAGCGGAAACCCGAACTTGGCAACAAAGGAATTGGGGGGAACAGGAAGAACACATAACTGGAAATTGAGTCGAAAAATAAGGGAGCAAATCAATATTCCGTTATTTTTAGCAGGGGGATTGAATTCTGAAAATGTTCAACAAGCTATCGAACAAGTGGAGCCTTTTGGATTGGATTTATGTAGTGGGGTTCGAAGTAATGGGGGTTTGGATGTGCGAAAACTTGAGGCGTTTTTTAAGGCAGTAGAGTCGATGTAAACAGAAAAACTAAAAATGGATAAAATCGTTTTATTTAAAGATTCATTAAAAGAGGCAAAACCCTTAGAGGACTTTTCTAAAATCATAAAAGCACTTTGGTTTGATGGAAAGGGAGACTGGAAGTCGGCTCACGAACTTATAGATCAACTTCAAGGTCAGGATGCAGCATGGGTTCACGCCTATTTACACCGTAAAGAAGGAGATTTGTGGAATGCAGATTATTGGTATGCTAGGGCAAAAAAATCAAGGCCAAATGTGTCATTACAAGAGGAATGGGAAGAGCTTGTTGCATTTTTTATGTAAATTTATTTTATGAAAATAGTAGCTAAAATTATTGGGGTAGTTATAGGGATTATATTTGTTTTGTTGGTCGTGATTTGCGAAAGAGATAAACCATTGGAAGACTTAATCCCCCTTTATACCAATAAAGATTCAAAATTTATGCCCATACTTGGCATGAAGGTACATTATCGTGACGAAGGTAAATCCTCAGATTCTTTACCATTGATTTTACTACATGGGATGTCTTCCTCTTTGAATACGTGGGATAGCGTGGCATTGGAGTTAAAAAAATCTCGTCGCGTTATTAGTCTCGATTTACCCGGTTTTGGCCTAACAGGCCCTTCCCCGGAAAATACATATAATTTTGATTATTACTCAAAATTTATCGATTCTTTTACGAATCATTTACAAATTAAGCGCTTCATTTTAGTAGGGAATTCAATGGGTGGTGCGATTTCCTGGCATTATGCTTTGCATAGGCCGAAGGCTCTTGCAAAACTTATCTTAATTGATGCGGCAGGGTATCCGAAAAAAGGAGAAAGCGGCTCCTTGGGATTTACGATAGCCTCTACTCCTGTAATTAATAATTTATTGTTGTATGCAACACCCAAACTATTAGTCCGCAAAAGTTTAGAGACGATTTATTTCGAACAATCAAGGGTAACAGATGCCCAAGTGGAACGCTTTCATGATGTAGCCATTCGTGAAGGGAATCGAGCTGTTGCCTTACAAATATTTAAAGGCTCTTTTGCCTCGTCTTCTAACAAATTTGGGAATAGCCCTTCCGAACAAATTCAGCAGATCAAAACCCCTACTTTAATACTTTGGGGGGAAAAGGACCAATTGATTAGCGTAGAAAATGTTTCTAATTTTAAAAAGGATATAGTTGGTAGCGTTTCAGAAGTCTATCCAAATGTTGGGCATGTACCAATGGAAGAGGCTCCAAATAAAGTGGTCAAGTCGATTTTATCCTTTATTAATAATAAATAAATGTCAAAAATGTAGCAATTTTTTACATTGGTACAAAATAATTCAAATATTATATTGTATCTGATTAATTTAGTTTAAATTTGTTTCACTATCAGAGTTTATACAGCTAATTTTTAGCCTAGTTCATCCATCATTTTATAAAATTTGCCTTTTAGGGCTCTTAGGCGCTATTGAGCATCCTGCATTTATTTATATTGTTTTTGTCCTAGTTCGACCCATAAAAATTTGAATTCGCAACTATAAAAGCTTTTAGCTTTTAGTTTGTGGCTTCTAAAAATTTAAAATTATTTTTTTGGTCAACTAAACGACAACACAATGAAATCGTTCTACTATCATTTAAAACTAATTCCAGCGATAATGCTTAGCATGTTGTTGGGAGCACAATTTACAGCGCAGGCACAAACAGGTTTTACTGTGGGTGCACCTACTCTAACACAAAGTGGAGGAAATACTATAATTGTTTGGCAAATATCCCAAAACAAGGATCAAAAAACTGGCTTGAGCCACTTTATCATTCAAAATTTTTGTCTGCCCACTGGGAATTATATTAAAGCAGAAAACTCTTCTGATAATGTAAATTGGACAACTATTTCAACTACTTTAGACGATGGAAGTACTAAGGGATGTCAAACGAATTTTGGTAATTTATTAAAGTTTTCTGGCTCCTCGAATGTTTCTATAAATTATTATAGATTAACATTGAAAGGTTCATATGATTTAGTAGATGGTTTTTCTATCATTAAATATGGTAATGGACCAGGTAAGAACAATGATGAATCTTGTAATGTAGTAGCAACCAAGGTTCCTAAATTGTCATTACCTTCAAATTTTGAAGCTGTATCTCAAATTTATATTTGTGATGGGAGTAGTACTTCACTTAGTGCAACCTACAACAACGCCATTTCTTATACTTGGTATAAAGACAATGTAGTTATAGCAGGTCAGACAGGTCCCACTCTTAGTAATGTTACACAAGCGGGTAATTATAGTGTGACATGTACGCTAAATGACTGTAATCAAATTTCACAAGAATTTACAGTTACGGTTAAACAAAATCCAAGTTTTACAGTAAAAGACGGAGCTGTTTGTTTGAATGGGTCGCTTGCCTTATCTGATTTAGTAACCTCTGGTTCTACTTCAGGAGAATGGGCAATAACCTCTGGAACCGCAAGTCTATCTAATGGTATTTTGACTGCAACCAATTTAAATGAAATCACCTTATCTTATACGGTAAGTGACAACTCAAACAGCGTAACGTGTTCGACTACAAAAAGTGTGAAGGTAACAGTGAAGCCCTTGCCGACAGTAAGTGTAACGGCGAGTCAATCGGTATGTCCAGATACGGAAGTTACCTTGGAGGCTACTGGAACATCGACAAGTTATAGTTGGTCAC
>JACCDQ010079380.1_pt1 | contig 18387 bp, 30 predicted proteins | sample 7446031 | NCBI WGS metagenome assembly JACCDQ01 (sample SAMN15323442, study PRJNA562643) | freshwater metagenome | isolation source: river surface water | place: USA:Blue River Watershed | collected 2017-08-17
GTTCTGCGTAGTGTTTACCGCCTCGACAGCCCCCACCCGAGTAGCAAGCTCGCTATCCCCTGCGGTCCAACCAGCAGATGTCTTGATGATGTAGTTCAGGACAAGATAAGGCTGAAGGTTATTGTGCGCTCCTCCGCCACCAGTGCTTTGGTTAGTTGCTACCGTAGCATCCACGTAAAAATAGTCAGCAGTGGTTGCAGCGCCACCAATTTGAACTTTACCTGTAACGCTACCGGGCTGAGCTGTAACGCGGCTGTGCGTGTGCGGATCTTGAATGTGTGTGTGAGAAGGCATTTCGGAAACAGTAAGTGTGTGCGTTTCAGCTCCCCCAGTTCCAGCCAACGTGCCGAACGTCCCACCATTCTTACCCACAGGCACACGACCTGCCAGATTAGGCAGGTTAAAGGTAGTTGATCCATCACCTGTACCGTACGTCGTACCAATTATGGCGAAGAGGCTGGAATAGACAGATCGTGAAACGGCAGCGCCGTTAGCAATTAACCAGTTAGCAGGTGGGGTGTTAGTCCCCCACGCCATAATAGACCCGGCAGGCAACCCTCCGACAGGCAGTGGGGTAGACCGCCACGCACCTGTCGAACCTACAGAGCTATCGAAATAGTATCGACCATCCGTAGTTTGCTGCCCGTTTGTCGGGCTATTTGGAAAGTCCATTGCAGCCATAAATTGCTCCTAGAGTTCTGCGCTAAGGTAAAGAGCTGAAGTTGCCCCAGATTGAGTGTCGAATTCAGCATATACATAAGATCCACTAATTGCTGTATGCGTAACTAAGATGTGAACTTGATAGTCAGTAGGGGCATAGATACCAGCAAAGTTTGCTGTTTGAACAGCTAACCCGAATGAGGTGTCTCTCATTACGACGCGCCCCACAGCTGCTCCACCTGCTACAGCTCCAGAAGAGTTGTACAAGGCTGGAGGTGTTCTCATGGGTACTAAGCAACGAACTGCTATAACAAAACCAGTTGTAGTTTCTCTAATGCCGGGGTGGTTGAAGTCGCCCGCAGCGGGGAATAGAGGCTGGAAGTATCGTTGGCAAGCTGCAAGTTCCCCTTGAAGAGAGTTTGCGTTACGTCGAAATGAGGATGGTGTAGTTCCCTCCTCAACTTGAACTCCAGCAATATCAATAGTTCCAGCCACAAGAGCGCCCGAGTTATATATTTGAAGTTGTATGAAAGAGTTGGCTCCAATGGACTTACCAGCTACTGAGGGAATGGTCACAGTCCATGAATATCTTGCCCACGAAGAAGTTATAGATTTAGATGCTAGCGCTGTTCCTACGTCCGAGGATCCATTGAAGTACTGAATAAAATCGCCTTGAATTGCGGATTGCGCGGAAGCTCTTGCCCAGAATGAGACAGTAACTGTCTTACCATTCAAGGTACGTACATCTTCCATACGATTTACAATGTTTACACTTGTGGCTCCGCCTAAAGTTCCTACGTTCCAGCGCATAAAGTAAGTGCCATCATACCCACTAATTGCGTTAGAGGGGGTCAGCTCTAAGCGTTCATTAGTGATGCTGCAAGCAGTACCGCTATGTCCAACACTAAGAATCCACCTATCAGCAGTAGCTAAGGAGAAATAAGATGAGGTAATTGTTTTAGTGGTTCCACGCTGCCAAATGTCAAAACCGCCATTGATGGTGTAGTTAGGTGAGTAGTAGCGCTGCTCAATCTGCGAAGACAGCACAGCATTAGGCTGTACCCACTGCACAGAGTTGCCGTCACTGTACCTAATAAATAACGTACCATCGGTGGAGTAGAACCAGCCATCGCCGTCATTAGGAGAGGCTGGGCTAGTGTCGGAATTAGTCACGCCCCCGGCAGCTACGCCATTCTTCCAAAGAGAAGAGGCAGCGTCATATTTCAATACTTGCTTATCAGCCAGCGTTCCAGAATCGATAAGCACGCCATGCAACTCATCAAGTTCATACCCATTCTGAACCTTGATAAATATCTCACCATTTACTGACTGAACACGAGTAACAACACCAAGATATACCGCGTGAGCAGGCTCAGCTGGAGGCGCTCCATACACAAACTGTCCAGCGGTAGAGGATAGCCATATAGACTGACCAGCTGTAGCTGAAGCAGTGTTTAGCCCCGCCAGCAAACCCTCAGTTACGACATAGCCAGCATCGCCATTTAGAATAGCCAGCTCGGTTAGGCCAATAGTCTTAGAAGAAGTTGCTTCAGTATCAGCATCTGCTAGAGATACCGTCATGTTGGTTCCGTTAGATCCGCTGATATATACGACAGATCCCTTAGGGATGGTGGCTCCAGTAGCATTTTTTACGAGGTGCTTTACTGTGCCGGTGTAGTTGTCGATCCACGTAGTTGCGTAGTCGGTATCAGACGATTTAGCAAGGATCTGCCCAGTTAGGCCGCCAGCAGCTACGCCCGGTCCAGCTGGTCCCGTAGCGCCTGTAGCGCCCGTAGCGCCTGTCGGTCCGGTAGGTCCGGGGTCTCCAGTAGCGCCTTGGATACCTTGGGGACCCTGAGAACCTGTAGCTCCTGTAGCTCCAGTTGCTCCAGTTGCTCCGGTATCTCCTCGGGGGATTGTGAAATTGATGACATAATTTGGCGCAGTCCCTGTAATAGTAATGACGACAGAAGAGCCAGCAGCGCCCGTAGTTACAGTGCCTAGTGAAAGAGTTGGCGTAACACCGGCTGGGCCAGTATCTCCAGTATCCCCTTTATCGCCCTTAGCTCCAGTAGCCCCAGTAGCTCCTGTTGCCCCTGTCTCACCCTGAGGGCCAGTAGCTCCAGTTAGACCAGTAGGTCCTTGAGGCCCAGCGGGGCCTGTAGGACCTGTAGGTCCGGGGTTTACCTGATTCCACGTATCGCCATACCAAATCTGAAAAACGTCCGTAGTGGGGTTTACCCAACCATTACCAACTTCCATAATGCCTGTAGGGGTTTCCTCTGACACAATGATGTTGGTTGCGTAAGGGTTGCCGTTAGGATCTAGGAACCAACCACGACGATATACCTCGTACATGTAGTCAGCCATCGACATACCGTCAGGAAGGTAGTTTGCACCCTCCTTGAAGAATGGATACTGATATTCCACAAAAACTCCTAAAAATAAAAGGCCCTACCCGATTGTATCGGATAGGGCCAGTGTTACGGGATTTAGCTCTCGATGATATCGGAGATAAGACCGTGGGTGTTGCGGCGGTCAGTACCAAGTTCGTGGTACTCGACCAGACGAGCGTAGTAAGCGTCGTAGTCTCCAGAGGAGTCACGAACCTGCTTCCACATGCTTCCGTCACGGTCAAGCCAGTGAGCTTCCTGATCGCGGTAGAAGGTAACAGCCTCTTCGTTGATGAAGTACTGCTTGCCCAGAGGAGCGTCTACGTCTGCAACGACAGGGATTTCTCCGTTGTCGGTGGTGAACGCAAGACCGGTGAAACCACCAGTAAAGTCCTGCTGGTTTACGGTGCTACGAGTCTGCGAAAGCAGGTTGAAGTAGCTACGACGCACACCGAGGGACTGGAAGATAACAGTGGTCTTACCGCCGCGGGTGCGGATACGGTCAGCCATCTGAATCATCAGACCTTCAGAAAGGGCACGAGCGGTTCCACCGTTAGCGGAAACCTCTGCGGTCCATTCAGGCTCGGATGCTGGGTCGATGTTGTACAAGGTTCCGCTGTTCGCAACGATCGCACCGAAACCGGTGATTTCGCGGTTACCGGAAGCCGAGGGGCCAGAACCGGTACGAACAATGATCTGTGCAGTTGCTACGTTGAAGGTAGCACCCGACAGGGTAACGGTGTTTGCACCAGCGGTAAGGTCAACCGAAGTGACGGTACGAGCTGATACTGCAACAGTCGAAGGAAGGGTTACAACGTCAACGATTGCACCGATCTGGAACAGACGAGCGTCTGCAACAGGCACAATGTTTACGCCAGTACCGTTCGCACGAACAACGCCGATAGCGCCATCGCCCGAACCGTAGATCTGACGGTTGAGGTCCTTCTTGAAGTCGTTCTTCAAGCCTTCGATTTCGTTATCCAGAACCTTGGCAAAAGCCTTGGAATCGGTAGACGACATTGCAATCGTCTGACCGGTGAGCTGGATTCCGCCGTACTGGTGCTTCAGGCCGATACGAGCGGCTGCGTGACCCTGCTGACCTGCAGCGGGGAGTGCTTCCATTTCGTTACGGGCACCGAGGCCAGCGTTGCGACGGGTGTGGACGGGGAAGGTTACGTACTTGCCGCCAGTCTCGTTAGAAACACCAGCTGAAGAACGCTCGATGCGCTTCAGGGTGGTGATTTCGTTGTTGAGCTGCTCGCGGATACGGCCCTCGTACACCTCTTTGAGGAGAGGCGTAATGGTGGACAGTGTTGCTGCCATTATCGTTTCCTTTGTTGGGGTTGGAGTTTAGCTCTAGCTACCCTGCGACAGCACAGCGGCGATAAGGTCTTGAGTCTCATTACGAGACAACTGCCCAATCGACTTGTTCTGAAGTGACGAGGCGTTACCGCCAGATGTCGGAAGTAATCTAGGAGCTGAATCTCCGGGACGGGGTTGAGTGAGGATACGTTCACGTAAAGAATCAAACTGTTCAGCCGCTACAGAGAGCGGTACAACCTTGTCTGACTGTGAACTTAGAAAAGCGGCTGTGCGGATGATTTCCTGCATGTCATCCTTAGAGTACTTACCCAAGCTTTCCAGTTCGGAAATTTCTTGGTTAAGTTCTGATTCAGCCTGTGCCTGAATTTCTGCTTCCTGCTGGGCTTCAAGGAACTGACGAATCTGCTCCTGTCCCTGTGCAAGTTCCTCAATACGAGGATCGTAAGAGTCAGATGATTCTTCGTCAATGTCATCAGCAATGTCCTGAGCTTCTGCTTTAGACGGCATACGACCGTTTTCCTGCAAGAAGGTTCCAAGAGCCTCATACATGGCTTCAGGATTTGAGTCCATCTGTTCCACTATGCTTCGATAGTTCGACAGTTCCTCGGGCGAACCGAGTTCCTTGTATGGTGCGAACTGTTCGTTGAGAGTTTCAAAGCGCTTATTTACGCCCTGATCCCACTTTCCCAGTTCGGGCTGAATCAGTTGAAAGGCTGCATCGCCTAGCTTTTCTCTGATGGGTTCCCAAGCGGGGTTAATTCCGCTGTTTTCTTCCGGCCCTGTAGTCTCTGCCGACACATCTCCGCCGAGAGTGTCAAACGACTCTGTACCTTCAGTCAGGTCTTCCATTTATTTTGCTCCTTGCCGTACCTCTGACGAGGCCCTAGCTAGTTGTTGGTTTAACTGTACTCAGTATATAACTGGTTACAGTCCTACGACAGAAATGCCGTGGGTCTTTGCAACGAAGATCAGGTCATCCTTAGTAGCTGCGTTAAGAAACGCTGCAGGGTAGGAAGCTGATACTGCGTCACCTGCGATAGCTGCGCGAAGTGCTGCAATCGTAGGCTTGGTGTCTGCCTTCTTGTTAGACAGCACTGGGGTAGTGTCTGCGTTTACATCAAAGTTTGCCATTGTTATGCTCCGGGGTTGGGGGTCATGTCTGGAACTTGTCCATTACCACTCATCGTAGCACCGGGACCCATTTCAGGGGCAGGTGGCTGCCCCATCTGAGCCTGAGCCATCATCTGCTGCATTTGCTGTTCTTGGAGGAACATTTCGTGCATCTTGATGTGACCATCGAATTGAGCCTTCAGCTCAGGGGACAAGATCTCATATTCCTGCGACATACGGAAAGTGTTGTGAACCTCAATGTGCTTTTCGTGAATGTCGAAGTCATCAGCCGGGATGATAGGAGGAAGTTCCATAGGAGCCTCAGCCATAGCAGGATTCTGCATCTGAGCCTGCTGCATTTGCATGGTGAACATTTGCTCAGCCTGCTGAAGCTCCTGAGGAGACAGCATCTTCATCTTGATGTTCTCACGCTGAGCCTTACGCTCCGCAACCTGCATAATGTCCAGAATCTTCTGGGCACCACCAACTTCAAGAAGGCGAAGGGCTAGGGGCTGGTCAATAAGGCCCATACCAAACATGTCCATGACACGCGCATCCTGAGCAGCCTTAGACACACCGACAGAAGACCCCTGCTGGATACGGATGTCGGTACCGTTCTTCAAGTCAGCCCCAGTGAGGAGCATTGTGTCGAACGAACCATCAGCCCCGATTGTTTTGATCTTGCGGCGAATGTCAACAAACTGTACAAAGTTCTCGATAGTCTGTTGGGCGATACGGCTGTAGCCATCCTCAATGTTCTGGAACTGAGGAGTACGGTACGAGTTATCTGCTTCCTGAAGGAATGAGATAGCAGTACCTGCAGTAACCCCGGCAGGTGCCTGACCACGAGAAACGTCGTGCTGGCCACCGATATCTTCAATGTCAGTAAGTACACGCTCTTGCTGGTCTACGTAGTACTGAGGCAGAGGCGACAGCTGTAGGGGCTGTGGGGCCGCAAACCCAGCCTTGTACTCGATAACCAGTCCAGCCTCGTTAGTAATCTTCGAGGGAACAATCGAACCCTTCTGAGCAATCAGCTGAGGCTTAGCCATACGGTTACCCGCCTCAGAGATCTGAGAACGCAGGGTGTTGTATTCACGCTGCAGCGGGTTCAAGTCAACAAGTGGAGAATCGCCGTAGAACGTGCTGGTTGGGATGTGCTCAAACTTAGTGAATGGGTATTGCCCGTGGTTGTAGGGAAGCCCATCACGAGTCATCGACACAACATAGTCGTCAATGGAGATAATAACGCCGCCCTCGGGAAGCAGCTTGTGCGCTCCCGGCTTGCACCATGTTTCGTACACGATGACTGAATCAGGGGCGGAAGAGTTGGCGTTACCTAGATTTAGGTAGCCCTCTTCAATAAGTTGGTTGCCGGACGACACGCTGGGCTGCAGGTCTACGCCCTTGAGCGCATCCCCAAAATACCGGTAGCACCAGCTGAGAGGTTTAATGTAAGCGTTGATGATGTAAGGCTGATCATCAATGTCTTGCTCACGCATGTCGGGGACAAAGAGGTGGAATGGGGTTACAGCGCCGTAGCGGATAGATCCTTGCTGGCCCGATACCTTATCTACGGAATCCTGATCCCACCACGTCTTGATGAAACCATTACCTGTAACAGTGGTCCACCACATTGCACGAGAGAAGTGGTAGCGAAGCTTCTGAGTTTCCGAGATAGAAGACCATGCCTGCTCTGCAGCATAAGCTGCGCGGACATCCTCATCCTCGGCAGTTGCGGGGACAGCTACAGCGTTAGGGATAGCCGACAGGAACTGTGCCAGCTCGGAGCGTACAAATGCGCGGGTACGGTTAATAACCTTGCGGTCAGTGAAGCTGCCCTTTTTAGGAATAGTGAGGCGAGACTGGAAGTCGGTAGGGTATTGTCCACCGGTACGTTCTACCCACTGCTGGCCATAGAAGAAAGCCATGTTGGTGTACCACTGAAGCTGACGCTGAGTACGTGCCTGCTTAGCTTTCGAGTATTCTTGCTTTACCCACGCAGCAAGCTTCGCAGCGTCCTTAGAAGCTGCGAAGCTTTGTAGGCTGAACCCGTCATCCTGAGGAAGCTTGGTTGGGCTAGAAGAATTCTGCGTCAAGTCCAAGTTCGTTGAGGAACTGTTGCTCATACTCACTTATAGGGTCCTCTTCACTAGGGAATTTTTTATCTGCCTCTTCAGCAGGTCGTACAAAATCGTTACCTTCATCATACCCGTCAACAGGCATAACTGCAGTTAGAGCTTGAAAGGTAACTGCATCTTTAGCTGCGAGGAGTTTAGCGAGGCGCTCTTCCCTACTTCCGCTTTCGGACAGGAGCATCCGATACGTGTGCAGAATCGCCTGCTGGCTCTCCAGATTCATCTCCTGAGTTTCCTTCAGAGTCTTCATCAATTTCCACGTCACGAATGACAGCAGCGTAATCGACAGGAGACAAGCGCTCAAGAGTAGTAGTGAGTTTTCCAAGTAGTTCAGCTCCTTCTTTCAGGCCAGCTTCGTAGCCCTTGTTGTAATATCCCATGTCGTGCAAGTTCTTTTCCTGCGCACTGTGGCTTTCGAGAAGGCCAGCAACTTGTGCCATCTCTCGAATAGTGTCTACCGACAGGTACACGCGCCCACGCTGTTCAAAGGTGACGTTCATCCCTGTGTCGATAAAAGGTCCGTTAGGGGTCTTGGTGATAAAGTCTACAGCTGGCTGCAGGGTTGGAGCGTCTGTTAGTGTCCAACGCTGTGCGTCTTCGCCTTCAAAAGCCATTAGTAACCTCCATATAGGTCGTCGGTTGATTCATGTGTTTCCCACTGAGGCGCATCCCCAGTTTCGTCGTCGATAAAATGTACGTTTGGATCTGCTGACATTCTTGCCAAAAGCTCCGTATAAGGAATTGTAGTAGGTATTTTCTCTGTAGGAGTAAGTTCACGACCGTTGTTGGGGCGTAAGTCTGGCATGAGGGTCATAAAGTAGCGCATTGAGTCTGCCGCGTGGTCATCCTTTTTATGGATTTCTTCCTGCTTGTTCATGGCGTATGCCTGCTTGTCGGAGGAGTAAGTTGCCCAGCGTAGTTTCTTGAGTTCGCGGATGAGATTTACACAGTTTTCAGTGACAGTCCAAGTGGGGGTTCCATTGGGCCGGATCCGCATGTACTCCTGCATTTTCTCAATGCCAATCATGACGGCACGGGGCACTCCTTCCACAGCGATATACACACCCTGTTCGGCGTATGCCTGCAGCACAGAAGTACCTGTAATACCTGAAGTTTGCTTCAGTGCGGGGTCGCCTGTACGGATGTCACATTCCTTGCCCCATGCCTTCTCACGTTCGTGGATGATGGCGGCGTGTTCTGCGACAGTTGTGCTGGATTTGTAGCTCTCAGCGAAGGTAACGATGTCTCCGTTAGGGGCTACGGCATGCCAGTGGATTGCGGTGGGGTTGTTCCAACCGTGGTCAATCGACATGTACCATTCCCAGTCCTTAGGAGGCAGGTATTGAGATTTGATGTACAGCTCTGACTGCTGAGAGAAGTTAGGGAAGACGAGACCGGAACGGGCTACGAATGAACCCTTCTCACGTACTTCACGTTCTTCCTTATCCATGCCCATCATGTAAAAGTCCATGTCGTCTTCTTCAGCTTCAATGTATGGGTTTTGCTCAGCCGACAGCTGAAACGTCGCAATATCACCATCTGGAGCGTTGAGCGCAGGTTCCCACAGCAGGTCATAAGTCCAGCCCATACCCTTTGTCGGGGTAGCTGCGATAACCCACCAGCCGTTGTAGTCAATCAGACGCATCATTGACTCATTGAAAATGTTCTGTGGAGGCTCCTCATCGAAGAAGATGAGGTGTCGGGGCACACCACCGAGTTTCATCATGTCCATACCCCATGTAACGAAGTCCATCGTGGAACCGTTGGACAGGGTGAGGATAAGGTTCTTGGCATCCCAGCTCTTATCCCACGATCCATCGACAAGCATTGAGGATGTCATCCATCGCTTGAGCTTAGGCAGGATAATCTGCTCGACACCCTTAGCGATATCTACTACAACAAAACGAATCTGAATTGCGCCTTTGCCCCAACTTTCAGGGCGCTCAATATAGGGGTGAGTGTTAGTTGCCCACCAAATAGCTTCTACGACCTCAGCGTCAGTCTTTCCACCACGGTTACCTCCCGACAGGAACCGCCCACGCTTAGCCGTCTTGTGGAATCGTTCCTGCTCCGGATACGGCTTACCGCCGTAAGCCAGAATGTTTGGCTTACGAACAGACCCGTCAAGCTCAGCAATCGCAAGCTCGAAAAGATCCTCTAGTGTCGGTTGGTCTTTTTTAGCCATTATGCAGTGGAATTGTCGTCCGCGCCTAGACGCTTGAGAAGCGCATTGACTGACAAACGCCACGCATCGGTGCTACGTGACCCTGTGATGGCATACCCGTCCAAGATGAGGACAGAGTTACCCCCATCATGATTATGGTCTCCAGCAGCCGCCTGTGCCGGGCTAGAGCCAAGTGTGTGGTGCTGCGACTCAGCACGTAGATCTACGTCCGAGTTAGTGTGAAAATTGTCTACTTCTTCAGTAGTCGGCTTAGCCGCCTGTGCCGGATTCACTTTGCGGTCGGATACGCCATACTGCTTAATCTCTTTAGCCATGCAGATAGCTTACCAAACAAATAAGAAACCCTCCGAAAATACACTTCGGAGGGTTTCTTGCCGCACCCCTGCGGGTGCTTCAGTTTACTGGCATGAATCGCACTGCATAGCATCCATTGGATCTACTGGGCAAGCGTAGCCATCAACGATGTCGTTTTCCAATTACTGTTCCTTTTTTACAGAGGTATTTGCCGTTGGCATGATGTTCAATACTACTGCTGCAAGACCTAACCACGAAGCAACTTCATTAGATGTTGCATAACCGTAAAGGCTCACGATAGCTCCGACAGCAATAAGTGTGCGGTAAATGTACCCGCGAACTTCTTGAGTAAAGATGCCCTTTAACTTTTCCATGTTCTCTCCTTATGGAAGTACAAGTACTTGGCCGGGGTGAATCAGGTCAGGATCTCCACCAATAACATCCTTGTTGAGTTCGTAAATTTCAGGCCAGCGGGTTGCGTCACCGAGGTGAGTAGCTGCCAAATCCCAGAGAGTATCTCCCTCAACTACGGTCACAGTGTTGCCACTAGGGGTAGGTTCTGGAGCTGGCTCTGGAGTTGGGGCTGGAGCCGGTGCGGGATTTACGATGTCTTGACGCACGGTGCGAAGGAAACCGTCGACATTAGCCATAGTGCGGTCATGACGCGATACTGCGTTGGGGATACCGGCATTTTGTTCGATAGTTCCGAACGTCGAACCGTCCCAGCTACGTACGACATACCCGATGTGCCCAAAGCTGTTGTCGTAAATATCTCCAGAAGCTACGAAGAGGTCTCCGTGCTGAGGGCCTTCGGTAACTCGCTCAAACCCGTGAACAGCGGCGACGTTTTCGTTAAACCACCATGACTTAGCGTCAGGCACCTGTACGAAGCCGCCCCCAAGGACACCCTCGTTGAACTGGTTAGCTAGTGCTACACATTCCGAGTATCCGTGATTGAAGATAGTTTCTCCATCGGGGATGTTCTCAAAGTCACTCAGTGACATTGCTGGACAGTTGTCAATAGACATTTATTTCTCCTTAAACCTTAATTGCGTAATTAAGTACCATATAGGGTTGCATATTGTTGTGCGCCCCGCCACCACCGGTACTTGTAGTGAAAGCACCTGAGGTGGGAGCTGTAATACCCCAGTTGGATCCTGTCGCTGCTGCAACACCAGACTGAGGGGTTGGAACGTATTGGTGGTTGTGCGAAGGCATCTCAGCAATAGTTAGTGTGTGCGATTGAGCACCAGCTGCGTTACCCAGTGCATTGTTAGAACTAACTCGCCCAGTTCCCCCATCCACACCGACAATAGCTCGACCACGCAGGTCAGGCACGCCAAAGCTAGTTCCAGAGGATCCGCCGTAAGTAACTCCGAGCACTGCCGAAAGTTCTGGATAGGTAGTGTTTGGGTAAACAGTTCCATCGCAAATAAGGTAACCAGAAGGGGCGGAGCCGTTAGGCCATGCAATCACAGTACCCGCAGGAACTCCGCCCATGCGAAGCCACGATGACGAATTACGAATATAAGTATTTAGCGTATCGGTCTCATAGATAATTTGTCCCTGATAAGGAACGGCAGGGCGAGTACTGAAAGTACATACATAGGTAGTGTTGACTGGCTGCCATGAGCTAGTTGCCGGTACCCAAATGTTAGTCGATTTGCTGTCAGTCTCGTAAATGGACTGCCCGCTGTAAGGAACGCTCGGGCGAGTTACCGAAGTAACAATGCTCGTTCCGACAGCGGTATCAATCTTGTCAGAGTTAGCGTTAAGTACCGCAATGTCTACAAGATCTGCGCCATCTGGCTTGGTAAGCCCAAGCTTGGTGGTTGTGGTTGCCAAAATAGCTCCTAGTTACTCAATGCTTTCATCGTACCAGCAGTCAAGGACACTTCACTCATAATCTTAGCTCGTACATCAGGATCTGGTACGTACTTAATAATTGCTTCGACAAGTGTCATCACGACAACACGGGCATCTTCTACGCTTTGGGCGTTGGGGTTCCATCGTCCCGATATTTCGAGAACCTTCTCGATAGCGCGATCCTCGCCAGCAGCAGCTTTACCCGCCAACGCGGTAAGGGCCGGTGCAACGGCCTCCTGTAGAAGGGCTTCCGCATTATCATTCATTGCCTTCCGGAACAGGGGGTGTTTCAGCCACGCTTGATACCTAGCAACTGGCACACCCAACTCGCCAAGTTTCACACCAATGCTACGCCTGTCAGTGAAATCCTGCAGCTTTAACAGCACAGCCTGTTGTTCAAGGCTCAAACCTGCTTCTTCATTCCATTCGATTCCGCGATATGCCAAAGCCTGCTTGAACTCATCCGACAACATCAAACCTGAATAGGTCTTCACATCTATAGCGGAGTGCAACTTATTCAAGTCAGTCGCGGACGGTAACTTACCTTCTTGTCTGTAAAAAGTGTAAGCGCCTGCTACGGCGTTGCGGAATTCGGTGTCGGTGTATCCGGCGGGGGTGTTGACAGGTTGGAAACCTTTTTTAGGGTCTCGTACTGCGATGCCGCCTTCACGTTCGAGGAAGTCGTTACTCACTTCTTCGATACCAGCCATCCGAGGAATACGACAATGCCAACCGACAGGAGGAAGCCAATCGGCCCAATAGCGGTCAAGCCCATCTGCAAATCATAATTATTTAACATAATCCCTCACCCAATCCATCTGTACCTTCTCCAACTGGCCAAGGTTCTTGTACCCGCAATCGACAAGGGCTTCCCGAAGCGGCATCGGCATATCCGGCTGCTCCCCAGACACGTACCTAAGCAGCGTCGAAGTCTGCACCTTAATACGCTTCGCAAAACCCTGCACACTACCCGTCGTCTGGGTAATGAAGAAATACATAGGGCTACGCTTCTCATCCCACGTAACCGGGTTATAGTTCTTCACCGCGTCAGGTACGTTCTGTCGCTCCGACAAGCGCCACACCTCATACGCAGCTGCAAGGTTACTTACGACAATGCCTTTCGCGTCACACGCTGCCGTAATAGCTGCCAGCATCCGGTCAGACAAATCCGCATACACGCCAGCCTCAACCGAAATAAGTGTCTGCTTAGCGAAGCCGAACTCGTCACAAAATGCCTTCTGCGTGTAGCCAGCCAACTGTCGCAACTGCTTATACGGGTTCATCTTTCACCACAATCACATCAATCGGCGTAGTCGCCACATCATTCATCTGCACATCACGCTTCAACTTCGCAAACTGGTTCCACGCCTCCTCCTCAAAATCATCCAAAGGAACGCTACGGCTGACATGCACTTCACACGCAATACCGTTATACGTAAACCCAATCCACGGATCCGGCAACATACCCGTCTTCACATCCGTAGCCTTCGGATAAAACTTCAACGCCGTCTGTCGGAGAATATACTCCTTCGCATCAGTCATCGGACACTCGTAAGGAGTTGAATAACCTCATCGAGGCGAATCTCCGGAATCTGAAGCGGCGCAGGCCCAACCCAACCAACAGGCGCAAGACGTACCATCGGCACACCCGTCATCGGGGCCAAAACTTCCACACGGTAATTCTCACTCTGCTGACTCCGTGGATAACGCTCCGTCACAGCCATGTCGATAACCTTGTCATCCACAACAACCTTCTTAGACTTCTCAGCCTTTTGAACAGGTAGCTTAGGCTTCTCAGCAAAGGTCTTAGCCTCAGCACGTACAATCTCCGGCTTCGGAGCTTCTTTCTTAGGCAGATTAGCCATCAGTGATCCTTTCATGATCGGTCATGGGGTTAGCTTACCACAAAGTATAACAACGCAAGTCTTATTTTAGTTTAGGGATTAGCTTACCTATGGTTTGGGGAAAATGTAGCTGAACCACCGGTAACAAGTGTGGGGCTGGTCGCTAACTTGTACAACATCAATCCATACGGTAAGCTAATGGCATACCCATACCGGGTACACCACCACAACAGTAAGGACACATCATGACAACCATCACCATTAGCCCATCGGTAGCACGTAACGTGCTCGGGTTCTACAGCCTCCCCGGAGGATGGGCACTTGGAGGATTCGATGAGGCATTACTTACCGCCTTCAACCGAGCAGACTCACAGAACTTTGAACGCTTAGCTCAGAGCTTCCCAGAATACGCTCTCGCTCTCCGAGCAGAGCTTCAAGAACTCAAGGACATCGCGGAAGGAGGGGAGGCTTAGGCCTCCCCCGGAAGGGAATCAGAATCATGGCAATTTACGAGGTTTACTACACAGTCAGTAACAGCTTCGCTGTACATGTCGAGGCAGACAGCCCCGAAGGTGCTAAGCGCGTAGTCGAAACTATCTACCAAGAAAACTTTGACGCTCTCCCCGAAGATGGCGAACTCGACCACGAAATCGAACTCGGCGTTCTTGTCGAGGATAGGTTCCTTGAGCACATCGACCCTGACGAGGTTCGAGTCCTCGCTGATGCGTTCCCTCGTGGCATCCCCGCTGACTACAACGAGGAGGACTACTCATGAGCGAACGCGCAACACTCGTCCTGCTATGGTCAGCTGTCGGGGTATTGGTTTACATCCTCCTCCACACTATCCACTAGGAAGGAAGCCTTCGGGCTTCCTTTCTTTTTAACTGGAAACAAGTGGACTATCTCGTCGCTTGCTTTGTGCTTGCCCCAATGTGTGGTAAGCTAATGACATAGCAATACCACCACAACCACCACTAACGAAAGGCTATATCTCATGACCAATTCAATTTTTATCGAAACCCGCGAATGGTTCGACCGCTCAGGCGGTAACTCGTATTTCTCTAGTCGCGTATCTGTTGACGGGCTGTTCATCTACTCTTCCGGTATGACCTACGGCTACGACACACAGCACATACACACAGCGTTAGAAGAACTCGTCAAGCGCGGTTTCTTGTCTGATGATCTAAACACGCCCTACAAGGTACGCGGTGCCGGTATCGCGCTTTACTTTGTAAAGTACGACAGCCTCAAGCGTGACATGTTCACCAATGAAGAGGGAGAGGCAAACTAATGGCACACTACGAATACGGCACCGACTATACAGATATCAAAATCGGTGACACGATTACGAACTACTACGGGGAAACCCGTCAAGTTGTCCGAACTGTCGGGCGTACCGGCTTCTCTCTCTACAACCCCGAATTCAAAACTCTGTCGTTTATGTTTCGATATGATCCCGAATCAATCGTGACAGCGGTCACAGACTGTGACTGTGGGGATTGTGACGAATGTCGAGAGGGTGACACCCGAACCGAATTCGAAAAAGGCACCCTACCAAAACTAGACTAAAAGTCTAACAAACCAACCCCCGGCACCTGTGGTGGTGTGTCGGGGGTTTTCTCCTGCCCTAATGGAAACAAGTGGACAAACGCGGTGCCCACTGCTTTTCTTGTGTTGCAATTTTTGACTGAGCTGAAGATGACCGGTGATTCTGGTACCCCTTGACGAACTATTGCCCCCTGCCTCATTCTCACCGTTCTGAGCACGCCCCGGTGAGCGAGACCCCGCCCGTAGGGCGTGGGGGTCGAGCGCGAGGGCGTGCGTCTAGCCTTGTCGGATCTGGGCATAAAAATACGTGCCCTGCATATATCTTTCATCAAAAATATATCGAGCACGCTTCTAGTGAAGCGTACTCGATATATTTATATACTTAACTACGATTGCACCTGCAATTAGACACAATTACCCCTACATCCCTTTATTTACTTGACAAAAAAAGTTTCAAAAAAGTTTGACTAATTGCACCTAATTGCAACTAATTGTGGTAACCTAATGTTGTAGGGCATAAAGCCCTCAAGTATTTACAACCGACAAGAAAGACAACTCTCATGAACTACACAACCTATATCGCGGGCGCACTCGACTTTGCCCTCAAGTATGAAGCAACTTATATCGACGTAGAAACAGACGACGGCATCAGCCGTATGACTGTCGCTCAAGCGACCAAGCTATTTGATGACCTCGCACCCGGTGAGGCGTACACACTCCTCGCTATCCATTTCGACAACAACTAAGAAAGGCAACTCTCATGACTATCAAAATTGGCACTATCGTAACCGTAGACACACTAGGCCGTGACCCTCACGTAGTAATTGGACAGGCACCGAAAGGGTGGTGGATCCAGAACCTAGTGACCGGCGCGTTGCCCACTCAGCAACACACCGTAGTTGGTTTCCGTGGCACGTTCAATAACGGCATCGAGAAAGTCGGCGGGTTTATGCCTCGACAGATGACCGAAACCGGCACCACTCACCTGTCGTGGGCTAGCCTCGCATGCCAGAGTGCAGGTACCGTACACTCGACCGACACCGTCACCCACTACTCAGGCAGTGGCACCCCTGAAGAACTATGCGGGTACCACGCACTAGCTAACACCGATTGGAGAGTCAGCGCATGAGTAATAAGTTATTGCTAGAAATTGAGTTTGACAGTGAGGTATGGATGAGCCTGTCAGATAGCGAGAAAAATAAGTGGGTTTCTAAAGTTGAAGATGTTGTAAACAATGAAGCAAGAGTTGTTAGCTCATATCTCAAGGGAGATGACTAATGACATACGCACCTCGATCCCTAAGTTACCTAGACGGTAAAGCTCAGGCAACTATGGACATAGCTGTTGATATCACACTGGCGTATAACGCCTGTAACGAATCAACAGATCCAGCAGAAAATATCAAAGCACGTGGATTACGTGAAGCATTAACCATTATTGAGAAACGAGTAAACAATGAAAACTAACACCTATGACCTCAACTTGTACATCATTGACGGCAAGCTCAAGGTACTCGCACATCAATTAGAGTTCGCAAGCGACGGACATATCCAAAGCGTGGGCAGTAACTTTATTAGCGCATTCGAGATCACTATGAAGCGTTCTAACAAAGCTATCTGGCAACCTATCGTAGAGTTTTTTGATGAAGACCCTGATGATATCTATGACGAGTTGGATAGCTGGTGGGGTGTAGCCTTGTGCGACTATGACGTACCATTCCGTACGTGGGCTGAGTCTAAGCAACTAGAAGCTATGCCACCGGTACTCAACGTAGCGTGCTCGATCCTACCTACCTACAAAATGGTGGATTACAGATGAACACGCACATAGTTGACGCGCCACTAGCCCACAACGCACAAGTCCAGCTAGTAGACAGTATTGAAGCTGTGCTGTGGACACACACCTCAGGACACATTGACGACATCACCACCCTCGCAACCATTGACGCACTAATCAAGGAGTACCGACACTAATGCCTAAGAAAATTATCGAACCAGCACCCCTAGAAATAACCGACACAGGAGAAATACCCGTAGTGAGCATTGACCTCGACACTAGCTATGAAGCTATGCTCCCTGATCCTGTACCAGCTACGGCTCATGTCGCGGACAACTGGCAACCTATGCAATTCGCCCCGCCTAAGTACGAGAACCTATTGCCTATCGTTACTACTGTGCTCGCAACCTTTACCCTAGGTGCCTTAGTACTAGCTATCGGCGTGTTCATCGGGGCAGGTATCTAATGACAACAACTAACGTAAGTAAGCGCCTACAGCTACGGGTACTTGATACCTTGCGTGTAGCGGGACAACCCCTCACGACCAGTGAGGTGGCAATGCTAGTGAACAGATCCTTTGAAGCTACCCGTAAAGCACTCACTGTCATCGGTGCTATGCCTATCGCGGACAGCTACCCTACCGAATGGACAATCGCAACAGCTGATACACCCAGCACGTTGCGTAAGGCTCCTGCTAAGTTCACAGACATCGAATATACGGTGAGCACTAAGGAAGTTCCTCACCTAGTTACTGCTTGGAACGAACAGCATGGTAAGTTAGGAGAACTGCTCGGGGCTACCAAAATCGACAGCACCATAAACCCTAAGCACCTCGCAGTACAGCTCGGAACTATTGCAGGAACTCTCGCAGCTCTCGCTTGCTTACTTGATGAAGTGGCTGGCTCCCCTGACTGGCTCGACCAACTAACTAAGGACAACTAATGTGCAAATACTGTGAAGCGGGCAGACTATGCTCCGATTGCGAAAGCCACCTCTACGGAAGGGACAGAGACTAATGGCACTCTACGAATTTGAAGCTATCGAAAACTACGACGGCTCACGAGTAATCGACCGCTACCGACTCGAAGCACCCACGTTCGCTGAAGCATGCTTCGATGCACAGACCAACGAGCTAGACACTGCACACGAGAACGACCGCGAACCAACTCTCTACGACGAATTCAAGCTAGTCCGATGACCGAAGACCCCTATGCCCGCCTAATACAGCTAGAAATTGATAAGCAGGCACA
>JACCDQ010065596.1_pt1 | contig 18385 bp, 19 predicted proteins | sample 7446031 | NCBI WGS metagenome assembly JACCDQ01 (sample SAMN15323442, study PRJNA562643) | freshwater metagenome | isolation source: river surface water | place: USA:Blue River Watershed | collected 2017-08-17
TATGTCGCACGTAGTATCACCAATAAGAGAAACCCTCGTAGGAGGTGGTAGATCTTATCACGATGTAACACAAGACATCTGCAAGCAAGTTGAAGGTGAACCAACGAAAGAGTGGAAAATTGCCTTTGGTGTGTCTTGTTTGATTTTCGCCTATGGTGCCTACTGTTTAGGTTACACATGGTGGCAAGGAATTGGAGTTTGGGGTTTGAACAAGACCGTAGGTTGGGCTTGGGATATTACAAACTTCGTATGGTGGGTAGGTATTGGTCACGCTGGTACACTTATTTCTGCCGTATTGTTATTGTTCCGCCAAAAATGGAGAACGTCAATTAACCGTGCTGCTGAGGCGATGACAATTTTCGCCGTACTATGTGCAGCATCATTTATCTTAGCTCACATGGGTCGTCCTTGGTTGGCTCACTGGGCATTACCACTTCCAAACACATTCGGTTCACTTTGGGTTAACTTCAACTCTCCGTTGGTTTGGGACGTATTTGCGATTTCAACATATCTTTCTGTTTCGTTGGTGTTCTGGTATTTAGGACTTGTGCCAGATTTGGCTACAATCCGTGACCGTGCTCAATCGAAAGCTTCTAAGTTTTGGTATGGTTTCTTCTCAATGGGCTGGACAGGTTCGGCAAAAACGTGGGCTCGTTACGAATACGTATCATTGATTTTGGCGGGTATTTCAACACCACTTGTACTTTCGGTACACACCATCGTATCAATGGACTTTGCTACATCGGTTATTCCTGGCTGGCACACAACTATCTTCCCTCCTTATTTCGTTGCAGGTGCTATCTTCTCAGGTTTTGCCATGGTACAAACCTTGTTGTTGGTGACACGTGTAGTATTTAAGTTGGAAGATTACATTACAATGGAACACATCGAAATGATGAACATTATCATCACTGTAACAGGTTCTATTGTAGGTATCGCTTATTTGACAGAATTTTTCATTGCTTGGTACTCTGGCGTAGAATACGAAAGCTACTGCTTTATCAACCGTGCGTTTGGTCCTTACTGGTGGGCTTACTGGATGATGATGACATGTAACGTGATTTCTCCACAGTTGTTCTGGTTTAAAAATATTCGTACAAATATCCTTGTATCATTTATCCTTTCTGTTGTAGTAAACGTGGGTATGTGGTTTGAGCGTTTTGTAATTATCGTTTCGTCATTGCACCGTGACTACATCCCTTCGTCTTGGGCTATGTTCTCGCCAACGATGTACGATATTGGTGACTATATTTTCTCGTTTGGTTTATTCTTCACATTGTTCTTCTTGTTTGCTAAATTCTTGCCAGTTATCAACATGGCAGAAGTTAAGTCTGTAATGAAAGGGGTTTCTTCAAACTATCCTTTCAAGAAAAATGCTGAAGGTGGAAAAGACAAAGTAGCACATTAATAGTATTCAAAAGTAAAGATGTGAAAGCTTGAGTTTTCACATCTTCCCACTCTTTTGAAATAAACATCAAGACATAACGAAAATTACAATGAATACAACAGAAAAATACTTGGTTGGCGTTTACGACGATGAGGACGAGGTATTACACGCAGTAACGGAGGTAAAAGAAAGTGGTGTGAAAATTGAAGAAGTTTATACGCCATTTCCTATCCACGGCCTTGACAAAGCGATTGGACACCCACGTACAAGAATTCCTATAGCGGCATTCATATTTGGTTTAACAGGTTTGACTTGCGCTCAGTTTTTAATCAACTATACGATGGTTTTCGACTGGCCAATGATTATTGGTGGTAAGGATTTCTTTGCGTTGCCAGACTGGATTCCTGTTTCGTTTGAAGGAACAGTTTTGTTTACGGCTTTTGGTATGGTAATCACTTTTTGTATTACAAACAGCTTGTGGCCAGGTAAAAAATCTAGAACTTTCGATTTAAGAAGTACTGATGACAAGTTTATTGTAACCATCAATATGGATAAAAATAAATTATCTGAGGCTGAAATCGAAACGATTTTGAAAAAATCAGGTGCAGTTGAAGTGAACGTAAAGCAATTCTAACACATTACGTAGGTTTAGCCTACCGATGTACAACGACTAATTACAATCAAAAATATGTTAACTAAAAGATACATAGGTCTGTTTTTATCGGGAGTTGTTGCTTTAGGTGCAACTTCATGTAAAAGTAGCCACGATGACACCGGTACTGAGTTTGCGCCAAACATGTACCATTCGGTTGCTTATGAGCCAATGACTCAAACAGAGGGTGAACTCAACACGATTAACCCTTATGGTATGAATATGCGTACCCCTGTAAAGGGAACAGTGCCACGTGAAAAATTTGCTAAAGCAGATGGCGACACGGTGAACGGCAAATTGTTGAAAATGGATATGATTGCTCGTAATATTGATAAAGATGATATGGCATCTTCGGAAGCTTTGTTGTCGAATCCTTATGCGGCAACTCCTGAAAATATCGAGGCTGGAAAAGCACAGTATGAAAGATATTGCCAACACTGTCACGGTGAAGCTGGAAAAGGTGATGGCCCCGTTGCTAAAATGTATAAAGGTGTACCAGTGTACTCTTCTGACGCATTGAAAACGGTAAACGATGGTCATATCTATCATACAATCACACATGGTAAAGGACGTATGTGGCCTCATGCTTCGCAAATTTCATCGGCAGACCGTTGGAAAATTGTACTTTATGTACATGAATTACAAAAACAATAAGACTTTAGCGTAAGCCAAATTCTTAGACGATATTTTTCATACTATTAAACTTACAAAATTATAAGTATAATGGCGGGACATTCACATTTTTCCCCTGCAAACGTCGAAGAACATTTTGAGTTCACGTCGGAAGCACGCAAAAAACTGATTACAGCAATGATTGTTGGTGCGGTGCTCTTAGGCGTAGGCGTTTTCTTCCTCGGAAGTGGTGAGCATCAGGAAGTTGCTCATGCCGCAGCAGGTCATGCTGCCGAACACGGTGGCGAGCATCTCTCAGGTGGTGCTGCTTCACACCATGAAACTTCATGGAATCCATTGAACCGTTTATGGGTAAACCTGTGGTTGAATGGCGTATTCTTTACAGGTATTGCTATTATTGGTATGTTCTTCGTAGCGGTACAATACCTTGCTAAAGCGGGCTGGTCTTCAGTAGTAAAAAGAATTCCTGAAGCTTTCCCTAAATTCTTGTATTTTACTTTTCCTGTATTGCTGTTGATTTTTGTATTCAAAGGTGATGTAATTTTCCACTGGATGCACCACGGAATTACAGACCCCAATAGCGAGCATTTCGACAAAATTATCGCAGGTAAAAAAGGATACCTCAACTTTACTTTCTTCTTAGTACGCTTAGTTGGTATTTTTGTTGTATGGCTTGTTCTTTGGAACATGATGCGTAAAAAATCACTTGAAGAGGATTTGAATGGTGGTACAAAAAATTTCTTCGATATGGTACGCATTGGTACTGGTTTCGTTGTAGCAATGGGTATTTCTGCTTCATTGTCTGCTTGGGACTGGGTAATGTCTATTGATACGCACTGGTTTTCGACAATGTTTGGCTGGTATATGTTTGCTAGCTGGCACGTAACAGGCTTGGCTACTATTACATTGACAGTATTGCTTTTGAAAGACAAAGGCTACATGAAATATGTAAGTGAAAGCCATTTGCACGATTTAGGTAAATTCATGTTTGCATTCTCTATTTTCTGGACTTACGTATGGTTTGCTCAATTCTTGTTGATTTACTATGCAAACATGCCAGAAGAAACTATCTATTTCTTAGAGCGTTGGGAAGGTCACAACAAAATATATAAGGCTGTTGAAATCTTGAATGTGTTCATGAATTTCTTCTTCCCATTCTTAATCATGATGACTCGTGACGCTAAACGTACTCCGATTTTCTTGAAAATCTGTTGTTTCTTCGTTATCGTAGGTCATTACCTTGATTTCTATCAAATGATTATGCCTGGTACAGTAGGCCCTCATGGAGGTTTTGGTTTAGTAGAGTTTGGTTCTGTTATTTTGTTTGCTTCTGCATTCATCTATGTAGTATCGAACGAATTAACAAAAGCTTCTTTAGTTGCCAAAAATCACCCATTCTTGGAAGAAGCCCTTCACCACGATATTTAATCGAGATTTGGTCGGATGTCTCAAAAAAGACATCCGATTATTTTCTCAAAAAAGTTGTTTCAGTAAAACATTTTTGCTGAACAGCCAATTTTAAGAAGTAGATTAAAACCAAAATTTAATTCAAACATGACATATCTAATTGGTCTTTTGTCAGTAGTATTCTTAGTTCTGGCGTTTATGATTGTCAGTAAGAGTATGGCTCTCTCGAAAGGTATCAAAGGAGAAGAGGACTCTAGCATACCACTGGATGGAGCAAACAATAGTAATGCTGTTGGTTTCTTGATTTTCTTGGTTCTTGGTTCCATTGCTGCTGCTTGGTCATTTTTAGCATCACAACCAGACTTTTTACCAGAAGCCGCTTCTGAGCATGGGATAAAAACAGACAATATGTTTTGGGTCACCATGGGCATCATTACTTTTGTGTTTTTCCTTACCAACGCTTTATTGTTTGTCTTTGCGTTCTTGTATCGCTACAAGAAAAACAATGTAGCTACTTTTTATCCTGTTAACCACAAGTTAGAAATTGCTTGGACAATCGTTCCTGCTATTGTAATGGCATCACTTGTATTTTCGGGTTTAAAAGTTTGGAATGAAATTACGTCACAAGCTCCTGCCGATGCCGTAGTAATTGAAGTAACTGGCCACCAATTCGGTTGGTATGTACGTTACGCTGGTAACGACGACAACAAATTGGGTAATCAGAACTACAAGCTTATCGACGATACTAACCAAATTGGTATCGATTTCTCAGACGAAAACTCTTTCGATGATTTTACAGCAAACGAATTGCACTTACCAAAGGGCGTTCCTGTATTGTTGAAAATCAAAGCACAAGATGTACTTCACTCAGTGTATTTGCCTTATCAACGGGTGAAAATGGATGCTGTACCAGGTATGCCTACTAAATTCTGGTTTAAGGCTACTAAGTCAACAGAAGATATGCGTGCCGAGTTAGGTAAATCTGATTTTAACTACAAATTGAACTGTACTGAGATTTGTGGTAGAGGTCACTTTGGTATGGCTATCACTGTGTTTGTTGACGAACCAGAAGACTTTAAGGCTTGGGTTGCACAACAAAAACCTTTCTTAGCACAAAATCCAGACTACTTGTCGAAAGTACCTGAAAAATTGAAAGCGAAGGCTCAAAAGTACATTCCTGTAGAAGCTCCTGCGGCTGAGTCGGATAGTACAGAAGCTGGTGCTGCTGCAACTGCTTCGTTGAGAAGATAATTTTAAACTTACACTTTTAGCATAAATTGTAACTATGGCAACTGCGACTTTACACGCAAACGAAGCTCATGCACATGGACACGACCATGAGCACGAGCATCATGAGCCTGGCTTCATCAGAAAATATATTTTCTCTGAAGACCACAAAACTATTGCAAAACAATATTTGATTACTGGTATCATCTGGGCTTTCTTTGGTGGTGCTTTGTCTATCATCTTCCGTTTGCAACTTGGTTTTCCTGATTTGAATCTCGACTGGTTGAAGCCAGTGTTGGGAGAGTGGATTGTAGAAGGTAAACTCGAAAAAGAGTTTTATCTTGCCCTCGTAACCATGCACGGCACAATCATGGTATTCTTTGTATTGACGGCTGGTTTGTCGGGTACTTTCTCGAATTTCTTGATTCCTTTGCAAATTGGTGCAAGAGATATGGCATCAGGATTCTTGAATATGCTTTCTTACTGGTTCTTCTTCTTGTCATCGGTAATCATGTTTACTTCATTGTTCCTTGAAACAGGGCCTGCTTCTGGTGGCTGGGTAATTTACCCACCATTGAGTGCCTTGCCTCAAGCTATGCCAGGTTCTGGTTTAGGTATGACGATGTGGTTGATGAGTATGACTTTCTTTATTGTATCGTCTTTGTTGGGTGGTATCAATTATATATGTACTGTAATCAACTTGCGTACAAGAGGAATGTCGTTTACAAAATTACCTTTGACAATCTGGGCTTTCTTCTTTACAGCAGTACTTGGTTTGTTGTCATTCCCGGTATTGTTGTCGGCAGCTTTATTGTTGATTTTTGACCGTAGTTTTGGTACATCATTCTATTTATCAGAAATTTACATTGGTGGCGAAGCCCTTCCAAATGTAGGTGGTTCGGCTATTTTGTACCAACACTTATTCTGGTTCTTAGGACACCCAGAGGTATATATCGTATTACTTCCTGCATTAGGTATTACATCAGAAGTAATTGCTACCAATGCTCGTAAGCCTATCTTCGGCTACCGTGCTATGATTGGTTCTATGATGGGTATTACGGTACTTGCTTTCATCGTATGGGCTCACCACATGTTCGTAACAGGTATGAATCCATTCTTAGGTTCGGTGTTTATGTTGTTGACGTTGATTATTGCAGTGCCTTCTGCGGTGAAAGCCTTCAACTACATCACTACACTCTGGAAAGGCAATATCATCTTTACGCCAGGTATGTTGTTCTCTATTGGTCTTGTATCGTTGTTTATTTCTGGTGGTGTGACGGGTATCATTTTAGGAAACTCTGCTCTTGACATCAACTTGCACGATACATACTTTGTAGTAGCACACTTCCACTTGGTAATGGGTGCAGCGTCATTCTTTGGTTTGTTGGCAGGGGTTTATCACTGGTTCCCTAAAATGTTTGGTAGAATGATGAATAAAACACTAGGTTATATTCACTTCTGGTTAACATTTGCAGGAGTTTACAGCGTATTCTTCCCAATGCACTACATTGGTATTGCTGGTTTCCCTCGCCGTTACTATTCATTTACGGCTTTAGCAAACAATGCACAAGATTCATTCGCAGATTTGAACGCATTCATCTCAATTGCAGCCATCATCACTTTCTCTGCACAAGCGATTTTTGCATTCAACTTCTTCTATTCAATCTTCAAAGGGAAAAAAGCTACGCAAAACCCTTGGAACTCGACTACATTGGAGTGGACAACTCCTGTAGTTCCTGGTCACGGCAACTGGCCTGGCGAAATTCCTGCGGTTTACCGTTGGCCTTACGACTACAGCAAACCAGGTTCTGCTGTTGACTTTATTCCTCAAAACGTTCCGTTCTCGGCAACTCCTGAGTCGAACTTGCCAGAGGAAACCGAAGAAATTGAAAATGAAAAAGAAATCGACGGTTTGTTAGACACACAAAACAGTGTTTATACTCACTAAGATATATTGATATAAACTTGAGAATGTTGTTGGCATCAAAAGTTTCACCAACACATTCTCAAGTTTTATTTTCAGGGTTTACATAATTATATTTTTCTAAGAATGTACCCTTTTAAAATCCATATAAAGTACAATTATTATGTTGTTTCGTAAGCTTGGTCTTGTTACAATTGTTGCAATTTATATACTGGTATTGGCTGGTGGAATTGTGCGAAGTACTGGCTCAGGCATGGGGTGTCCAGATTGGCCCAAATGTTTTGGGATGTGGATACCACCAACAGAAGTAAGTCAACTGCCTGACAACTATCAAGAAATTTATGCAGCAAAGCTTCACGGAGAAGTAGAATTTAATGCTGTAAAGACATGGATTGAATACGTAAACAGGTTGGTTGGTGCATTGACGGGGATAGTGGTGTTGGGTGTTTTTGTAGCTTCATTTGCTTTTCGTAAAAAAGATAAATGGTTGATTTATCTTTCTTTTTTAGCAGTTGTACTCATTGGTGCAAATGCCGCTTTAGGTAAATTCGTAGTTGATTCGTTTTTAAAACCTGGTGTCGTTACGGCACACATGCTATTGGCGATTTTGGTTGTATTTGTGTTGTTGTATGCCATAGCAAGAGCTTGGTCGGAGGTAATTGTTACCGAAACCGTGCGAAACAAACCTTTTTTGAATAAGCTATTAATGCTTACACTTATATTGGCCACAGCACAAGTGTTGCTGGGGACTCAAGTAAGAGAAGCTATAGATAAAATCGTGGCCAATCCAATTTTTGGCTACAACAGAGCAACATGGATAGAACAACTCGGTGTTTCTTTTTATGTGCATCGTTCTTTCTCGTTGGTGATTTTAGCATTACATATTTATTTATTGGTACAGCTAAGAAAAAATGTTCAACAAGGCGGTATCATTTATAAATTTTTTCGGGCATTGGTTGTGTTGGTTGTTGTTGAAATCGTTTCGGGGGCTATCATGGCTTATTTTGCTGTGCCAGCTTTTATACAGCCAATTCATTTGACCTTAGCGATTATTTCTTTAGGTATTCAGTTTGTAGTGATTTTACTATTGAATGCTGAAAAGGTTTTTTACAAACAAAAGATTTTAGACGTACAGTAACAAATGGTTACAACAGAAGAAAACAGCTCAATTGGTATTGCTGGGAAAGCAAGGGCGTATTTTGAGTTGATGAAATTTAGATTATCAGGCTTAGTAGCTTTTTCTGGGGCTTTTGGGTATTCATTAGCAGTAGATGTAATAGATTGGTCTGAGTTGATGTGGATAAGCCTTGCTGGTATGTTTATCACTGGTGCTGCCAATATTGTCAATCAAATTATCGAAAAAGACCTTGATAAATTGATGAAACGAACCAAGGTAAGGCCATTACCTACCGAAAGATTGAGTGTAAAAGAGTCAGCTTTTTTTGGCTTGGTGTTGTTGGTATTGGCTACTGGTATTTTATTTACGGTATTTAATGCTAAAGCAGGCTTACTGAGTATATTGTCGTTCTTTTTGTATGGATTTGTCTATACACCATTAAAACGAGTTGGTCCTATTTCGGTGTTTGTAGGAGCTATACCAGGGGCTTTTCCTCCGATGATTGGTTGGGTAGCTGCTACAAATCATTTTGGTTTAGAGCCAGGAATTTTGTTTGCTATTCAGTTTTTTTGGCAATTTCCTCATTTCTGGGCTATTGCTTGGGTTGCAGACGACGATTATCAACGGGCAGGTTTTAAAATGTTGCCAAACAATGGTCATAAAGATTTACGCACGGCTATTACCATTATGATTTATACACTCTTTTTGGTACCCTGCGGATTCGTTCCTTATTTACTTAACATGACAGGCGTAAATTCGGCAATGATTGCCGTATTATGCGGAATCTTGTTTTTATCTCAAACCTTTTATCTGATGATGAAGCCAACTGATAAGTCTGCTTTGATGATGATGTTCGGCTCATTTATTTATTTACCTATTGTACAAATTGCGTATTTAATGGACAAGGTATAAGATTAAAATAAAATTCAACAAAACCATGATACAAGAACATTTAAAAGATATTGATTTAAGCGAACAGCCTGTAAAGCCTATGGCAATGAACCCTCAAAAGTTTATGCTTTGGCTAGGAATTGCTTCGATTACGATGATGTTTGCTGGTTGGACATCAGGCTATTTGGTTCAAAAAGCAGAGGGCAAATGGCACGAATTTGAGTTGCCGAGCATCTTGATGTACTCGACGGCGGTGTTGATAGTAAGTAGCTTTTTTATGCACACGGCGTTGGTGGCTGCAAAAAAAGATAAATTCAATTTACTGAAAATAGCAATTTCTATTACTTTTGCATTTGGTATAGCTTTCTTGGTGATGCAGGTATATGGCTTTGCTGATCTTATTAAAAATAAGCTCTATTTTGCTGGTAGCGATGTAGCTGCTTCGTGGATATATGTTTTTGTAGGGCTACATGGTCTGCATATTGTATCAGGTCTAATTGTGCTACTTGTATCGTTGGCATCTGCATTTAGGCATAATATTCATGCAAATAAGCTCACTCGTATCCAGTTATGTGCTACGTACTGGCATTTTTTAGATTTATTGTGGCTATATTTATTTATTTTCTTGTATTTTAATCGTTAAAAGTCCTTTTTTGAAGGCTTTCAAACGAATTGTCATAGTTTGTTCATTAATATTTAACCAAAAAAGTAAAAAAGATGTCTTCAATTCACGCAGCACCTGCTGTTCCTGAGAAATTGACATGGGCGGGTGGTTCAGAACCTTTGAAAGCAAGCTACGGAAAACTAATGATGTGGTTTTTCTTGCTTTCAGATACTTTCACATTTTCAGCTTTGTTAGTTGCTTACGGAATGATTCGTTTTAGTCAACCTGCATGGGCTGGTGCTCACGAGAAATTCTATTTCGCCACTACACACTGGCCAATTCCTGAAACGTTATTTGAAGCAATGCCATTTTACCACGGTGAAGCTCCATTGGTGTTTGTGGGTATCATGACATTCATTTTGATTTTTAGCTCTGTAACAATGGTATTGGCTGTAGAAGCTGGCCACAGAGGAGACCGTGCTGCGGTTGAAAAATGGTTGTTATGGACTATTATCGGTGGTTTTACTTTCTTGGGTTCACAAGCTTGGGAATGGTCACACTTTATTGCTGGTCCTCACGATTTAGCAGTGGCGGCAAAAGATACGCTAGGAAATGCTATTGAAGGAGCTAATCTCACACGCAACCCTTATGGCCCTCCTGCCTTTGCTGATTTGTTCTTCTTTATCACTGGTTTCCACGGAACACACGTATTTTCAGGCGTAATTTTGAATATCTTGGTATTCTTCAATGCTGCAACTGGTTTGTACGACCGTCGTGGACACTACGAAATGGTGGAAAAAGTAGGTCTTTACTGGCACTTTGTTGACCTTGTTTGGGTATTCGTATTTACCTTCTTCTATTTGGTTTAAGATTTCACAAAATGTCATGAGAAATTTTTCTCATGACATCCTTTTAATTAAGATATAATTATTATTATGGCAGCACATTCTCATTCTCACGAAACTGAGGAAAAAGTAATTCCTCCTGCACAAACGGGTCCTATCTGGAGAACCTTCTGGATTCTTTTGATTTTGACGGCTATCGAATTTTTGATTGCCTTTACAATGCCAGCCAATGGTCTTCGTGTGGCTATCTACGCAGGTATGACTATCGTAAAAGCATTCTATATTGTAGGTGAATTTATGCACCTTAAACATGAAGTAAAATTGTTGATTTGGATGATTTTAGTTCCTGTTATTTTTGTAGCTTGGTTGCTCACAGCCTTGATTTACGAAGGTGGTCATCTTTACTGAGATTTTACTAAACCATGATTGGCGTTTGTCCAGCATGAAATAGTCTTAAACGCATTAACAATATGCAAAAATTTATCAAAGCTGGAATTCTAATCACTGCATTAGCTGTTCCAGCTTTTGTTTTTTTATTCCTCAAAGGCTTTGGCGAAAATCACTACCAATTGCCTAAGCTCGTTCCTGTAATTGATTCGACAACGGGTGAAGTAAAAATGAAGAAAAACCTTAACCCTCGTTGGAATGAGCCTGCGACGGATACCGTTTTTCACACCATTCCTGCTTGGACACTCACCGACGAAAATGCACAAGCTTTTAGTAGTACCAAGATGAAAGGGAAAATCTATGTCGCTGATTTTTTCTTTACTCGATGTACTTCTATTTGCCCTAAAATGTCAACGCAATTGACCAGAGTGCAGGATGTATTTGCCAACAGCCCAGAAGTACAATTACTGTCTTTTTCTGTTGACCCAACGCATGATTCGCCAGAAAAGCTACAAGCGTATGCCAAAAATTACGATGCCAAACCTGATAAATGGCATTTTTTAACTGGCACTCGCCAACAAATTTATCCATTAGCTATCAAAGGATATTTTATTCCTGTTGCCGATGCGTCTGAATATGATAAGGCCGTAAAAACACCAGATGAAACTTTTATCCATTCCGAAAAATTGATTTTAGTGGATAAAGAAGGCTATATTCGTGGATTTTATGACGGAACAGACAAAAAAGATGTGGATAGATTGATTCTCGAAATCAAAGTTTTGCAGAAAATTTACGAAACAGAAAAGTAGTTGTTGAGGTTATTATGTTAGGTGAAAAGAGATTCGTTCTGAAACTCCTCGCTCTGAAACAACAATATGTTTATCATCAACCATCAAAATCCACTAATACTATGGCATCTTTTTCGATTCAAAATGATAAAAAAAATGAACAATGGCTTAATATTTTGTCTATCGCCATCCCTGTTGCAGTAGCTTTGTTAATTGGTATTCGCCAAAAAATTGACCTTGGTGCTTGGACTAAAATCCTGCCTCATGTCATTGGTATTTTAAATACAACTACTTCAATTTCGTTAATTTTAGGCTTTATTTTTATCAAAAATAAAAACCTCGAAGGACATAGAAAAATGATGGGGCTATCATTTGTACAAGGCTCATTGTTCTTGATTTTGTACATTTTGTACCATGTTTCTAACCCATCTACGCCTTATGGAGGCGAAGGCGTTTTACGACCCATTTATTATTTTTTCTTGTTGTCGCATATCATTTTGTCGATAGGCGTTGTTTGGTTTGTGCTGAGAGCCATGTATTATGCACTAAGTAATCAGATTGAGGCGCACAAAAAAATAGTAAAATGGACTTTTCCTTTGTGGCTGTATGTGTCAGTAACAGGTGTTATTGTATATCTAATGATTGCTCCTTATTATCAATAAAATATGAAAAAATTAGGAATGACATTGCTTTTTAGCCTACTCTCGGTAGGTGTGAGTTTGGCTCAATGTGCCATGTGTCGCTCGGTTGTAGAAAGTACGGTTTCTAATGGTAGAAGCCAAATTGCGAATAACCTCAATACAGGTATTCTGTACTTGCTGTCGATGCCATACGTTTTGGTTGTGGTGATTGGCTTCTTTTGGTGGCAACAATCCCAAAAAGGATTATCCCCAAGAGATGTGATGCGTAAAAAACTAAAGCAAGCTTTTAGACAAGTTTGATACTGATTGTCAGTTGTTTATGTGTAATGAGCAAATAAAAAGTCGCACCAATAAGTGCGACTTTTTGTTTAGTCTAATAGATTCTTATAACTGTTATTTTGAGGTTTACTACTCGTAGGTGTTGGGTTGTCTATATTAATAAGGGCAAAATCGCCACGATTGTAGGCATCTAATAATGCTTGTCCTCTATCGGTCAAAATACCGTTTTGTATGTCAACACCATTGATAAAGTCCATTGATAAATCCATTGCACGCTTCATTTCGCCCAGCTTTTTACTCATATCTTCTTGGATATACTCCATTGATTCGTCGAAATAAAACTTTTTATCAGGGTCGCCTTTAAAAATACTAATGGCTGTTTTGAGGGCATTAGAACTACTCTTAACAATTTGATATTCAGTTTCTTTGAGCTTTACTTTAATTTCTGTTTCTTTGATGATATAGTCGGCAGAAGATTGTACTTTTTCCATAAACTCTAAAACCGTTTTCATGTTGCGTTGCAAAGGAAGGAGTTTTTCGTTCATTTCTTGTAAGCCTGCCGCTTCGATTGTTGCCAAAGAGGCGGCCTCCTTCATACCTGGCTTGTCGCTCATGTTATTGGCTTTGTTGGCTTCGGCAAATTTTACCTTGATTTGGCTGTTATTATCCATGATTTTTTTGTTCAACTTCACCAACTGCCCAGCCAACAAATCAATTTGCGTGGACATTTTTTCCCGTTTTTCTTTCAAATCTTGAATGTAAATTTTCATGATAGCAATAGGGTCGAGTTGGATAACAATGCCTGTAATTTTACGCATGAAAGTTTTGAATAAAAAGAAAAAAGCGGTGCGTACATCTGGACTTGTAATCAAAAATATAACTAAGCCTAAGACTGCAAGCAAAAACCCAAGGTGAAGGGTATTGGTGGTAACTTCAATCAAAAAGGTAACAATTTTGTTGAAATAATACAGCCCAAAAGCGGCTAAAGCACCTAAAAAAAGCATAGAAGTAAATCCTTCGGGTTTACTCCAAAAAGACTTGCTCGGATTGTCTTTTCCTCCTAAAGTTGAAAAATCACTCATTGTTATTGGCGTTTTGGTTTTTTACAAAGATGTATTTGATAAAAGATATTGTTGAATCTTATGTCCATTTTGTGTAATATCATGAAGAAAAGTATTGTACGCCTCAAGATATTGTTGTTTGGTTTGTATAATCTTGTCTTGGTGCACTTGTATCTGTACAGAAGCTTCTTCTATGGCACGAGTATTCTCAATGATTTTTTGTTCAAGAGCGGCAATATCAGCTTTAATTTTCTGATTTTCAGCTTGTTTTTGTTGGCAACTCTGCTGTAAGGCTTCGGTCTTTACTTGCAAATTATGGTCGGCATCTTTCAAAAATGCTTCTTTATCTTGCTCAAATAGCTTTTGGTATAATTGAGCCTGTTGCCATAATTGCTGGGCATCGCTAGTGGTATGCAAGGTTTTGAAACTTGTCCACGCCGCCGCATACGCCTGTGCTTCCGAAAGCCCCATATTGCTAAGGTTATGCACCGTTTGGATAAAACGGATATAATCGGTTGACTGAGCTTGTTGCTTTTCGACTAATTGCGTAAAATGGGCTGTAAATTTGCTGTTGTCGTTCGCCGTTTGTGCCTGTGGCGGTGTGCTAGGGGCGGTAGCAGCTACCACTGTGGGCGGTACAACCGAGGGTTCGGGCTTCTTGCTGGGAGGCACTTCTTCTACAAATAAGCCCCATAATTTTTGTCCAAGACTTTTTTCTTCCGATGCCATAGTTAATAAATGCTTTAATAAATGATAATCAAATTGTATGTAATCAATTCAAACAAAAATGATTACTTGCAATGACAATACAATACTAGAAGCTTAAACAGCTTAATTCAAGCAACATCGGAAGAATGGAAACCGTATCGTAAGAGCGGTAAAACTAAGGGATGATACTTCTTTTTAATTAACCTGAAAAAAAATGCTAAAAAATATCAAGTTCATGCAACAATTATATCGCTAGGTGCATCTTATAGACGTAAAAAGCTTGAAACAGGCTAACCACTCATCAAATTAAGCGAACCGCTTATCTTAATCAATCAACAAATTATCCAGTAAAATTACCATTTAAAACGCTATACCACCGATTATGGTATTTTGTATTGCAAGGTACTGGTTTAAACATATAACTTTGACACAACAAAAAACAAAAACGAACAAAAAGTGTATCACAAACGAACAATATTTTTTAGTAATATTTTGTAAGTATTTGTTTTTTAGGTTATTATGATTTGGCATGAAAATGTTAATAGATATTACAACACTCTTTAAACAATTTAATCGTAGAATTCTAAACAAAATCAATATCATGAAAACGTTAGCTAAGTACTTCTCAATTTCAGCTTTGGTGGCTTTATCGTTTATCTCAAACGCTAATACCGACACAAACACACCAAACAAAGCAAGCAATTTTGCCATTGGGGTTTATCAAACACAAAAGACCCTCAAAATGAATTTGCTCTTAGAGAAAGTGATTGGAAAAAAGGTAATCATCTACCTAAAAGATGAAAAAGGTAATTTATTGCATACGGAAACGGTAGCTAAAGCTACACCTTCGTACAGAGGACAGTTTGATATGAGCGAGTTGACAGATGGAACGTACACATTTGAAATTACGGATGGAAATGAAACCCTTGTAAAACAGGTGAAATTACAATCGAAAGAGGTAGAAACAAGTAGAAAAATGACATTTAACAAATAAGTAAAAGAGCGATTGTCGCTTTAAAATCAAGCATTTATAATCATTTTTTTGAAAATTAACTTTTTAAAATTCTTTAAACTTTTAAATATTTTTTATCATGAAGACTTTAGTTAAAACAATCGCCATAGCTTTATTTTCAGTGTTGTCAGTAGCAACTTTTGCTAACAACGAAAACAATAATCCTACTAAAACACAAACGTTCAAAGTGGGAATGTACCAAACAACCAATACCTTGCGTATGAATGTGTTGGTAGAAAAAGTAGTAGGTAAAAAATTGACAGTTGTCTTGAAAGACGCAGACGGAAAAGTGTTGTCGCAGGAGATTATCAGTAAAGGAAGTAATTCTTACTTTGGCAAATTTGACATGAGTAATTTGAGCGATGGCAAATATACTTTTGAGATTACGGACGGAACCGAAAAAATAGTGAAACAAGTAAACCTTGAAACTTCTACTCCAGCCGAATCGACAAGAACTATCGAAGTGAACTAATTCAGTCAAGCCTCTTTAAATTTCTCAATCTTTATGAAAGCCCTGTTCTCAGCAGGGCTTTCGTGTTGAAAAGAGATTAACAAATCGTTAACACAAGCAAGCAAAATATAGGCAAAAAGTATGACGTTTTATAGTTGAAATTAAACTTTAGGACGTACCTACCGCAAACATTTAGGGCGTAATAAAAAAGATTCCTTACTATAATAAACACAACACAGCCATGAAAAAAAACATCTTTGCCGCCGCTTTTAGTATGCTCTTTGCCTTGGTATCACTTGCTACTCATGCACAAGACAGACGAGGAAATGCTTATGACGATGCTCGTCAAAGGGAATATCCTTTCGACGAACGCAACCCTTATGATACCCGCAACCGCTCTTTCGACAATTATAATCCTTACGACTCTCGCTCAAGTTGTGATACCCGCAACGCTGGGCGTTATAAAAACGACGATTATCGTTATGCCAACCGTAACTATCCTTTAGACCCTCGCAATCCTTATGATGTAAGAAATCAGAGCCCTGCGAATAGAGATAAAGCGTATGGTAGAAAAGTAGTGGTAGTGACTCCCTCGGTAGTGGTAAGTTTGCCAGCCAGAAGACACCACCACGGATGGTAATTCGCCTAAGTACAAAGCCAGTTGTAATAAACTGGCTTTTTTATTGCCCTACAATATCAGACAAAGTATTTTAGCCTAAAAACTACCTTTATATATTGTCGTAAACATTTACTATCAAATTTTAACATGAAAAAGATTCTTTGTATGCTCATGCTCCTGTGTGGCATGGCAACATCACTGACAACTCAGGCTAAAAACCCATTGAAAGGGAAAAAAATCCTTGTATTTTCTAAAACGGCAGGTTTTAGACATAGTGCTATTCCCTATGGCATCAAGGCAATGCTGGCATTAGGCGAAAAATATGGCTTTACGGTAGATACTACCGAAAATGCAACAAAGTTTACAGACGAAAACCTCAAGCAGTATAAAGTAGTGGTGTTTATGAATACTACAGGCGATGTACTCGACCCTTCGCAACAAGTAGCTTTTGAGCGTTACATCCAAGCTGGTGGTGGCTATGTAGGCATTCATGCGGCTTCCGATACCGAATATACTTGGCCTTGGTATGGCAAATTGATGGGCGGTTATTTCGACGGGCATCCAGGTAAAAATGTTTCAAATGTGCAAATGGGTAAATTTACAGTAGTAGATGCAAGCCACCTTTCTACCAAAACATTGCCAAGTACGTTTGAGCGTAAAGACGAATTTTACAATTTCAAAGAGTTTAATAAAGAAGTAAAAGTATTAATTACGGTGGATGAAAATTCGTACAAAGAAGGCAAAATGGGCGATTTTCACCCGATGTCTTGGTACCATGAATATGATGGTGGAAGGGCTTTTTATACCAATTGGGGACATACGCACGAAACTTTTTCGGACGAAATACCGATGAATCATATCTGGGGCGGTTTGCTTTGGGCAGGTAGCGGTAAAGCACTTAACTACAAAAAAGCCAAAAGTAAGTAAAAAGTACAATCATAATTTTACTTCTCTGCATTAGCACAAAACCACGTCAAGTTGTGTAAATTTGACGTGGTTTTGCTTTGAAGAATACTGCTATGCTCAAACTTTTATTACAACCTTATCCACACGCCGAAACGTATGCCAGAAGTGCTACCATTGCACTCATAACAGGGCTTTTTGTGGCACTATTTTTATGGTATTTTCAACCTTTTGGCCTAGATGAATGGACGCATACGTACAAATTTTGGTTCGTGATGGGCTATGGATTGGTGACATTTGTGGCGATGAGTATTACAACCTTACTGATGCCTCGCCTGATGCCCCGTTTTTTTGTGGAGTCCGATTGGACGATTCTCAGAGAAATTGCCCTCATTTCTTTTACAATATTCCTTATTTCTTTGGGTAATACACTGTATGGTGCTATCTTCAATATTACTTCTGTATCTTTCGATGGCTTGCTAGAGATGTCGGCTTATACGCTGGTATTGGGCGTGTTTCCTGCCGTTGTGATTGTGTTAGTAAATTACATTTATCACCTAAAAATATACCATATTCAAGAGCAAAAAATTACTATTCCTCGCTCAAACGAAACCATAATATTGCCTTTGGTAGAATGCTTTATTGCTGAAAATGAGAAAGATAAGTTATCGGTAAACGCCGATGATGTGCTTTATATAGAATCGAGCGATAACTATTGTACGATTTATTTTATACAAGAAGAAAAATGTCAAAAAGTAATATTGCGTAGTAGCTTGAGTCGTTTAGAACAACAAGTAAATGACAAGCAGCATATCGTGCGGTGTCATCGTTCGTTTATTGTCAATCTCA